>Ga0325414_1000986_pt1 | contig 26045 bp, 7 predicted proteins | sample PopdelMetagenome_8_FD_206183 | JGI IMG/M metagenome (GOLD analysis project Ga0325414, IMG submission 206183) | Populus deltoides microbial communities from Bellville, Georgia, United States - Leaf-PdKOR-R3 | ecosystem: Host-associated > Plants > Phyllosphere > Phylloplane/Leaf | place: USA... | reverse complement strand
AAAAAAAAAAATTAAATCATGTTGATTGAGGTAAAAAAAAAATTGAGTTTCTAGGTGTTTCATGTTAAAACTGAATCCACCACTAATACTAATAAAAAAAATATTTTTAAAATTTAAAATTAATTTTTTAATAATTAAAATTAATTTTTGCCAGTTCAAATGGGTTGATGTATACTCATTCGAGTTTTTTTTTTTAGTTTTTATCCATGTTCGTATAATAATAATAATAATAATAATAATGCAGAAGTTTTTCAACGGAGCAGGTGAAAAGTTTTTCTTCAGACGCCCTTTGTCTCCTGTCGTGTCCCTTTCTGTCATGTAAAAGCCACTGCAAAGTCCTAAAAAAAGGAGGTCAGGAGAATGACAAGCACAATTGTTAAGAGATGAAATTACTGCACACTTTACTATTCATCCAGTAATTTCTTTTTCTTCACCGTAGCAGGATATTGATTTTAAAAAAAAAAACTCAAAAAATACCAAAAATATCCCAACTGTTAGATGCCATATTAATTAGGTGTGAATTCTTGATTTGATTTTATATTACTACATTTGATTAAAACTCGAACACTTCATCATCTTTAAAAACAAATTATTAATTAAATTGATTGAAATTTAAGCTATACAATTTATTTTGAATTTTTTATAAGTTTATCCTGATTTTATTATTTAGTCATAAATTTGATGTGTTAACATGAATAGATTTTGTTTGTTTTTTTATGTTTTTTTTAAATTGATTTTATTATAAATTTTATCATTTACTATTGTATTGATTGAGAATTAAGTTTTATAATTTGTTACAATGACTTTTTATGGGGTTATCACAGTCTTGCAAACCCAGATCATGAATTTGACATGTTAACTCTGGTCGACCGGATCAATCTAATATGTTGTCTCAATATTTAAAAAAGTATATATTATTTTAAATATTTTATAGTCAAACTATATTTTAACTCGATCATATTATATTAAGCCCACACATTTATTATTTTTTTTACTAAAAAATATGTTAGCAACACATTAATCCGATCCATAACGGTCGGCAAGCTAATGATCGAGTGTATAGTTATAATATAAATCAATGTGTATCCATAGATACATGCATTCATGAAATAATTTATCCATGCTTGCATATAAACATTTCTCTGTATATATTAGTTTATAATAACTTAATTGATGCGGGATATATACAAATCATGCTGTTTGTGGGTTATTCATTGTTATTGTAATACTTATACAGTTATTAATATTTCTTAAATATATTTGTAATATTGAAAGTTTCCTTACATAGTTGTGTTTTTTATTTGAAGGGTTTTTTTTGAAAATTAACAGACCACTTCATCCCATATAATTCCGCCACGTAAATGGTTGTTTTCGATGCCTTGCCACCAAGTCGAGCCACCTGGTTCCCCGGAGAAGAAAACACAAGAGAGAGTAACTTGATGGGATAAGGAAGCATTGATTGATTTTTGAGCAAAAGTAACGTCGGAAACCAAATCCATTACGTATAGGTTGCCCGTTGCCACGCTGTAGAAAACTTATTCCAAATGTGACGTAATCAGAAAGGGTTAGTCATAGGAACTTAAAAATGTCTGGTTTCGTGGACGTTGAAGAACAAGACTAGCCATCGTATTGGACCAACTCATTCCAGAATAAAAAGTAGTTCACTTCGAATTTAATACATTCAGTTGTACTAATTGGATTTTATTTTAGTACAGTAACTACAAAAAATTTAACAAATATAAATAGAAATACCTAAATAATTTTTTTTTATCGTTATATACCAAGAAAATTATAATGAAAAAAGAATTACAATAATACATATATATATATATATATATCATTTTCCTAATTTTTATTCTAATATCATGTTATTGAGTTTTACTCCTCCTAACTTTTTTTTGATTAATTTTTAAAAAAATAAATCAATAATTAATTACGTATAATTATGTGTGTGAGAAAGAGTCAAGATTTATTGCTTATTGTATACTAATCAACTAATTAATACGTACAATATTTTGCTGTTTTTTTCTTTTTTTGTTTCCTTTTGTCTCTTTTATAATGCATTTATTTCATTTTCTTGTAAATGATCTTTCAATATTTTAGTGATTATCTTCTAAATAACTTCTTTTTTTTATTAATACACTCTATTATTATTATTATATATATATATATAAAAATTAATAAGCACACAAACTTTTACTGTATTAATTTCAATTCGTTTTTTGCTATATCATAACAAGTTTCTTTCATGTGTGTGTGGTATCATATATACTTTTATTAATAAGGAAGTGAAATTATAAAAGAAATTAAAGAGAAATCACAAAAAAGTACAGCAGCAAGCCAAAGAGGATATAGCTAGTTTGCTGCAGTATGTTGATGAGTTTATCCATTCAACTATGTCTAATTATTAATTAAATGCGTTAAAATATATATTTTACCAAGAAAAATAAAAATTAGAAACCGGTTTTTAGAAATAAAAAAAAAATAGTAAGAAAAATCAAAGAAAAAAAAAACACAACACACAAGAACATTTTCTCTCTTCCAAAAGCTATATTGAATCTAACAAACATAAACTTAAAATCCATTTCAAAAAAATTTGAATTTTAAATTAGAGAAAAACTCTCTAAAATTATTCTCACAAAAACACAAAAAATGTAAAATTAAAAAAAATTCCAGCCAAAAGTTATTCAACAAATTAGCCAAAATTTTCTTCTTATTAGCATAGATAAAATTTTCAATTTTAAAGTCGGAGTACATAACCAAAATCTCAATTATTCGCTTAATATATATTGTGCAACTTCATTTATGTTTTTTTTTTTTGAAATACCGGAAATTTATTATGAGCTTTTATAGCTATTAAAAACATTACTTAATAGAAATAGAAAGAATAAAAATAGAGTATTAAATTCTTTGTCATCAAAACATGAACCATGGGAACTAAGAAACTTCCTTGTTAACTCACAAAAACCAAAGCATGATTAAACATGCAATAACGTAATAAAAACTATAACTATACAACTAAATCAACTTTTCTATGAACTCTCTACTTGATCAAATGATCCACTACATAATCTTTTTTTATAAACACGTATGAAGTTCACAGAAAAAAATATACTACATGTATTTAAATGTTATTAAGTTCACCTTATAAGTGTCATGCTCATATAATATTGTTGTCTTTAATCCAAGTAATGACATTGTAAGAATCAATCTCCACAATCTAGTTTTTAAAGGAAGTATAACAATAATCAATACTCAATTAAAGAGCTTTTCTAATTACCAAAACCTCAACTTCATTTGATTTATTAATACTTGTAGAACATGATCTCTTAATACGCTACCTATTCCTAAGGGCTTTAGTGTTTTTGCAGAGGCCTCTACATTCCACTTTAATAAACTCATTAGAAGAGGTGTCTATGATAATTAACTTTGCATTCTTGCCTTATTAGTCCATAAAATAATACAATTTTATGGATGTAGCAAATCTATCATAGTATTATAGAAACTCTCATCACTGTATTTTGTCCATGTTACAATTCTATGGAAAATAGAGTAATAACTATTATCTCAATCTAGTAACACCTTATTAAAGATCAAATTATTATGTGCATTCCAAATAGACCAAACTATATCACTGAAAAATAACAACCATAATTGTCTTTATATAGATTCTAAAACCATTCCATGCCTCTGTAAGAAAAAAAAAACATATAAAGCCTTTAGATTAATTGTTATCCTAACCATGCCATCACTCGTGACCATAATTTACATACCAACTCACAATAAAGTAAAACTTATTTTGTAGTTTCAATCCCTTGTTTACAAAAAAAACAAAAAAAGCAACTTCAATTATTTTCTTGTAGCAAACATCTTTTTGAAGAAAATCTTTTGTAAGTAGCTTATTAAAGATTGTAAGCCATAAATTAAACTCTAACTTTAAGGGGGAAAAAAGAACAATATATCTGATTAAAATGGTTTATCTCATAGTAGAACAATTGTCTATTAAAAAGATGAGTAACTTTTCATCGAAAAAATACCTTTTTGATTTGGCCTTCAAATCTTCATATTCACAATATTTTGACATAAAGAAATCTCAAATAGTAGCTGTAATAATTCCCTTACTTTTACCTTTTCCAATGCCCAAAGTCTCATCCACCATGATAAGGTCCATTCTTAATTAATGCCATCCTTGTTTCTATACCTGAAACTATAGCATTTAAATTTTCACACTCAACATATATAAAGTATGATAATTGATTTTAAGAGAAGAATCCCCTAACCATTTTAAAGTCTAAAAAGGAGTTTAATCCTCATTTCCATCAACCATTGAAATTGTGTTTTTCAAGCCAATAGATCAATCATTCATACCATTGATAGTATCACAAATACCACTCCAAATAGCTTAAAATCCTGGAACCACTCCATTAATATTAGGCTGATTTTTACATCTAAAAGAGTCTTTCAAGCTATTGAAACATTATTGTTGTGCCACCATAACCATTTGAATAACATTACCTTGTTTATTTTTATTTTTATTTTTTTGCCATAATAGACCTCAATCCCAAACCCACTTTATCTTTTAGCCTGGCTAAGAATTTCCAAGCCACCATATATATAATTTTTCAAGTATTCATATATTCACTCTAAAAGAATTGTGTTTGCATGGCGACAATTTTCTTTGCTTCAGCAAATGGAATTTTAAATAAGAACACATAGTAGAGAGAAAGACTAGATAATAATGACTTTGATAAACAAAGTTTTTCACCTATTAATAGAATCATCCCTTTCCAAGTCCTAAGACAAGACTTGATCTTTACTAGAAATGGTTTCTGAGTGAAGCATAGTCTTGGATTCTCTCTTATAAAAAAAACCCAAGTATTTAAAAGGTAAACAACATGATTTACATATTAAAGCATCAACCACACCCTTAATTAATTCCAAATCAACATTGACACACAATCAAAGTACTCTTATGAAAGTTAACTTTCAAACCTCAGTATAGCTAAAACCAATTAAGAATGATTTTAACATTTTTAAGAACTTATAGTTTGAGAAAAAAATTCATTGCATCATTAGCTTATTGCAGTAAAGTTGTTATTTGAGAAGATAGATTAACTTTGAATAAAGTTCACTCTTTATTACTCGACCAAAAAAAATTGTTAACCCTTATACAATAATATTAAACAAAAAAGATGGCAAATGATCCTTTTACCTTATACTCCTTTTCATGAGAAACTCATTAGATGGGAAGCTATTTGTTAATACATAAATATGAGCCCACAAAATATACTCCTATTTAAAGAAAATCCATCTACATCTGAAACCATAAAACCTATAACTTAAAAAATAAAATCCCAAGTCACCGAGTCAAAAGCTTTTTGGAAATCCATTTTAAAAAGGAAGGTTGAACATGTTGTCTCGCATACTATTTATAATTTATAAGCTAAAAGAGAAAAATCAAGAATATGCCTCACTAAGATGAAAGCAGACTGAGAGTCCCTAATCACTTCATCAATAACTCTTCTAAGTCTCAAGAACATGATCTTGGCAATAATCTTGTATGCCCCATTCACAAGAATAATAAGCCTAAACTCTATGAACTTATGAGCACATTTAATCCTTAGGATTAAGGTAATATATCCATAATTAATCTTGTATACCCCATTCATAAGAATAATAGGCCTAAACCCTATGAACTTATTAGCACTTTTAATCCTTAGGATTAAGGTAATATATCCATAATTAATTCTTTTTGGCATCTGACTGTGTTGAAAAATTATGAAATCAACAAAAACACCTCATTTCTAATAAATGGCAGGCTTTACACACACATATACACACATTAGAATTAAAATCATCAAACCTCAGAGGCTTAAACCCTTCACAACTTCATATTTCCTTATTGACCTTTTTTAATATGATCTCTCTATCTAATCAGACTGAAAAATCATTGCATGAGGACTTAAAGCTTATACCTTTTATATATGACCTATTAATAAGGCCACTACTGAACAAGTTAGAGAAGAAACTTGTAGTTTAAAATTTGATCTCTTTAGGGCTAGAAATTACATTCCCATCAATAACTATTATATCAATGAAATTTCTTCTATTGGAAAAAATTAAGATGAAAATTGCAAAACATAGCAATACGACTCATAGAAGAACACTCTAAACCAAGTATAACTATGACTGCAATGGAAGCTTGAGAAGATCACAGGTAGTTAAAAAGTTAAGAAAGCCTCTTGCACCACCATGATTTAAAAACACACTGCTCATTATGAGTAAACTTGTTTTTTTAATTAGTAAGTTATGTGAAATTTTGTTTATAATAATTATTATAAATAAAAAGAAGATAAAAATTATATTCACCCTTTAATTTAAAAAAAAAACATTATAATCTTTGTGCAACTTTGTATTTAACTTAATGAGTTATTTAGACTTATTTATAAGAAATATTATTTTCTTAACTACTTGACTTTGCAATTTTTAGGAACATTAATGTGTAAAGAAATTTAAAAAGTTCAACAAGATATATAAAACACCAATATTGCTATATATTAATCATTAACTATTACAATGTTCTTTCAATTCTTACAAAAAGATAAAAACTTATTCTATGCTAAAGCATCCATCCAATCTAGTCCTCATCCTCTTTAATTCTTGAAAGAATTTTTCAATAGTAGTAGCATTTTATAAATATGAATAAAGTATTTGATTCAAGTTAATTGACCATTGTTTATAAAAGTAAACATTGAAACCATAAGAAGCTAGAACTCTAAGATTTGGAAGGCCCTAGAGGGCAAAGAATACAATAGCTAAAGAAATGTCATCAAAACCCTAGTTTCAACTCCAAGTCTATATCCTCACTTCTACTTAATTTAAGTTCAAGATCAATTGGCTCAACCACTAAAACACTAACATTAGGATTGGCTGTTTCCAGAAATTCTCCCTTGTCTCATTCTTCTTTAACATATTCTTTGTAAGCTCTCGCCTCTGAGACTCCTTGTTGTCTCGTCTCTTATAAAAATGATGGTGACGAGAAGGTTCATTTTTTACCTTGCGCTTGACACGACGATTACCATTTCCTAGCATTGGTATGGACATATCTTGTTGTTCAATAAACTCAAGTTCAATTCCTTGAGCTTGATCTTTTTCGGACTTAGATCTAGCCAAGGTTGCAGCCATGAATTGGACCTCATCTGGAGGAAGATGGTTTAGGACTGCGCCTAAAATATTTGGTGTTGGTGGAAAAATATTATTTAGACTCATTTAATAAATAAAATAATACATTATTAATTACAAATATAAAAAATATTAACATTAAATGGTGATGAAATTCTAGCATAATAGTAACATGTATGGTGGTGGTGATCCTGATATGGCAATGATTGATATGAGACTAAAATTAATAATAAAGATTTTGTTTTTCAAAGACAAGAAACATAAGATAAAAAAATGTTAACACAGATGTGCTCTTAAAAAAAAGAAAATAGATTCATTTCTTCTTCTTTCTTCACGACAATATTTAGTTATTAACATACTACAAAAAGAAAACATTACATAAAACATGATTAAAATATAAAAGGATACATCATATTAGTTGCATGTTTATTATTTTTGTTTGATATTATTATTAGAGTCTTAAATTTAAGTCTAGCTCCTCATTGAAGGTGACTTCAGTCGTCTCTTGTCTCTTGAGAAGGGCTCCAATACTTGCATCTGCCACAACTGCATTTGGTGACTCCCTCATCCAGGCAACCGACTGATCAGAGTTTGTAATCGAATTCGTATCCAGCTCCCATGGATTCAAATTTTTATTGATAGTAGGATAAGCTGGATGGTGGTTGTTGTCATTTGCAAGGGCAACCCCATAAGGGATTTCATATCCATTGTTAAAATCTTCATGATGAACCCTATGTGAGATCTGATGATATGCACCTTTGTCACCAAGAGAAGGATCAAACCCAGAACCGGGCATGAAACCGGGCTGTCCATTTCCAGAATGGAAAGAAAGTAATGTTTCTGGGTTCATTATAAGACCATTGCCTTGGTTTGGCATAGGAATCTGGATCTGAAAAGGCATCATATCTTCACCATTTGGAGTCACAGCATGGAGAGGATGAGGAGATAGAATAGCTGGAGTGGTGTAGTTCATCTCCTTCATTGAGAGGTACCCTTCCATCATCATTCTGGAACGCTCCTCCAGCATCATCCTGTCTCGCTTCTCAAGCATCTGCCTGCGCTCCTCATTACGCTCCCTCTTATGAGCATTCTGGTGGCCTCCGAGGGCCTGAGAGGAAGGGAAGCCTTTTGAGCAACGTGCGCAAATGTAAGCATCCGGTTGTTGCAAGCTCAGCAGTGTAGCTACGTTTTCCCTTGTAATTGATCGAGCATTGGAGCTCTCACAAGAGTTGACTTCGCCTTGGAGAAGGTTGGTAAACATCCTTGACGGTGGAAAGACAAAAGGCTAGAGAACTAATGGACTCAAAAAAGGACGAGAAAGAGTGTTTGTTAAAAGAAAGGTTGGTTAAATTGCGGGTTGCGAAGGATGAAAGGAAGTGCTATTTATATAAAAGATTGGAGGCATTACACTACTGCTAGTTATTTATAAAGTAACATGTATATATTTAATTAGATGAATATAGAGATTTGGCTTTTGTAAAGAGGGTTAAAAAGGGTGAGGTTAGGTTTTCGCATATTTGGGTTTAGATCCTTCCTGAAAAAGGAGCAATGTAAAACTTGCAGACTTCTTTTTTCTTTTTCTTTTTTTAAATCAAATTAGAGGTTGACTTGTTGGACTAATGGGTAGCTAGCAAGGGCGAAAAGGTCATATGTTTCATAGGATATATTAACCATGAATTAATTTATTTATCCTTGGTAAATAAAATGGGTGCATGCATAGATTTATTACACATCCAATATGGAATACTGAATCTTGATTTTTCTTGATGTAAACATTATTATATAATAAGAAGATGCCTAGGATGTTTGAATATTTGGGGGCATTTTTTTTTGCGTGTTTCTTAAAAATTTTGATTTTTTTACTTCAAATTAATGTACTTAGTGTTTTTTAATATTTTTGATGTAATAATGTCAAAAATAAATTTTAAAAAAATTATTTTGATGTTTTTACAAGTAAAAAAATATTTTGAAAAACAATTGTTACTACAATGTCTAACACTATCTTGTAGAAATTAAACCTGATCATGATTTTTTTTATTTTTTTTAATTGACCTAATCGCGATCTTAATTGACAAGGTTACGTGATTTTAATTTTTCATACTCTATATACATATATGAAAATATATAAAATCACTTGCAATATATGATATGATAAATTACCTGATAAGTTACAAAGTATGTAATATATAATACGATAAATTACCTAATAAATTATAACTATATCAAAAATATATACGTATGAAATATATCATAATTGAACTGAAAGGATATCTCAAACAAACAAAATTTCAAATTACTTCATTTAATCATTCCTCAAGCTTTTTCTTTTGATGGAATGTTGTTTGTTAGGCAAAACAAATTACATTTATAACTAACTAAATCTCAAAATAATTTTTTTTAAAAGAATTATTCTAATGCTTGATAAGATTTATCACGAACATCATTATATATATGAAAAATAAAATGATATATATATATATATATATATATATATATATATATATGTTGTTATTATAATAGTAACAATAAATGAATACTATCCATTGATACAATCTTAATTTTTTTTAATTGATCTAATCGCAATTAATTAACAAGATCATGTTTGATTTTATTTTTTTATAGTCGATATAAGTATATGAGAATATATATAAAACCACTTGTAATATATGAGATGATAAATTATCTAATAAGTTACATAGTATGTAACATATGATACGATAAATTACCTGATAAATTACAACTATATCAAAAATATATACATATGAAATATCATATATAATTGAACTGAAAAGATATCTCAAACATACAAAATTTCAAATTACTTTATTTAATCATTCCTCAACCTTTTTCTTTTAATGAAATCTTGTTTGATTGGCAAATTTTACATTTATAACTAAAAAAATCTCAAAATAATTTGTTTTTAAAAAATTATTATTATAATGCTCGATAAGATTTATCAGGAACATCATCATATATAAAAAAAAGAAAATGATATATATATATATATATGTTATAATAATAGTAACAATACATGCATACCACCCAGCATAATATTTACATTATATATATAAATTAATTTATGATAGGGCAGATATATCATTCAAAATTGAAATAGCGCATATATATGTTATAGATTCATATAACAGTCATGTTAGTGCATATTAAATATTAGTGGATTGTGTAGTTGCTCCTGAGATCTCTTTTCCTATACATGGCTTAAGTACTCCTTGGACTTAATTGACTTGAAGTAAATTAGCAATTAATTTACTCGTTCGTCATCTCCTTCAATGACGAAATTTTAGAGTTTAGTGGAACTTTGATTTTCGAGCTTCGGCAGGTAAATAGACCTTGCATACAAATTTGTCTGATTCCTCACCGTCAGAAATCAACTTATTGCATACACCAAAAAACAGCACGAACGCTTCTCTCCCTTTGTTGTCTCTCTCTCTCTCTCTCTCTCTATCTTTTTCTTTCTTTATTCCTTTATTTTTAAGTAACAAATTGTGGTTTTTTTGAGTCACTGTGTTGCCTTATAACTAAGCCTCAATGTTTTGAAACTGATCACAGCAAAGTCACGCTAATTCTTAGGTCAAGGTGTACTAATCTTGTCATAACTAATCCTCTTTGAGGTTGCATTTCTTCCGAATTTAATTAACTACATGAATTACTCCTTTTATTTTAATTTTCTTTTCCTCATTCATTATATATAAAGCTAAAATGCATCGGATTTTAAAATTACTATACACTCTCTAACAATTCATTGTAAATATTTTTTAAAAATTCACTTTGATCCTCGAACTTTTATTTTATATGATTTAGCCCATTGGAGCTCAATTTAACCCCAAATCTAGGGTAACATTGTGGACGGGTTGAAAGTTTCATTAAAACATTCATTTTTAATCAACAATATTTTTTAGGTATAAAGCAATCGGTCCCTTGAATTTCAAGACAATACATTTTGGTACCTAACTTCATTTTACTCTTTTCTCGGTCCTTTTATGTTGGGAAAAGAGAGAGGAAGTCGCTGAATTCCATCCTAGAGAGAGAAAGTGGTTGTTGGGGAAGATTTTAACCACTAAAACAGTTGATTTTTATATAAAAATGTACCATATGATGAGAGGGGGAGTTTGTAACATATATGAGCTTGAGAAGAATTTTTGTTCCAGGTGGAATTCGGGTTTTTGGGCTGTTTTTTGGCTTTTTAGTGGCCATGAAATGATTTAACAAGGTCGCTAAAGTATTTTCTAGGTGTTTTAGGTAAAAAATGGGTTGAAAATGAGATTTTTTGGTAAAAGAATATTAAACCCTATTTTTTCGGCCACCACAGTAGCTGAATTCTGGGTTAAAGCAAGCGATGCATCGTTTTTTTTTATATTTGAGGCGGACGATGCGTCGTCCACCCCATTAAACTTTAAAAAAAAGGCCTGCACTTGGGCCATGCGCACTACTTATTGTTTTTTTTCATAATTCTTGTTCAATAAATTTTATGTGTGTCGGTTTCTATTACAAATTTTATATATTTTTCTATTATAAATTTATTTTGATAGAGAAATTTATTAAACATGACCAGATAAATTATCAGTGTTGCGATGTCAAATATCTTGATTTTTATTTTTTGCTTGGTTTTCTCAATTTTATTTTTGTTTATTGTTGATGAATTTTTTTTCCATTATTTTTATACACTGAGTCTAGACATTATGGATATATAAAATATTTTTGCAGACATTAACTAAGTTATTCAAGTCCTTACAGTAACAAGAAGTTGACAAGCATTTGTTACTCTTTACTTGTTAATAGTTTATGGAACTTCACTTCTCACTCAAAAGTTGGGTTTTCATACTTTTTTTTTCATTATATTATTTTTTTTTAGTTACTCAAACAATGTTAATGTTTATGTTAGATTTATCTCTTTGCATTTTATAATTTGATTTTTATATGAAATTCGAGACAGTTTAAGTAAGTTTTTTGTATATTACTTATATGTTGCTTAAAAACTAAATCATATACCTCTTAATGCTATTAGCTCTTGATTGCATGTTTAGAAAGTAATTTTTTTTTTTTTTGAATTGTCTTATAAATAAAAATAACATATGTTTTCAGAAGTAACCCGCAAGAATACTCCCTGCAACCTATCTAATGTTTTCTAAAGGAGCTGCATGGTATAAAATCCACCTCCCGTCCCATCTCCCGAAAAAGGAAAAAGAAACAAACAAACTACCCATGTCATCGCAAAACTGAAAGAAGAAAAAGCTGACCTAGTTAAGAGAGAATCCTTTTTCATTAACCTCCACTTCAGCCAGGTAGCCAGGAGGAGGACACTTGCCAGACGAGGCACTCTCACTCTCCATGTATCAGCTTCTGACCATGTTAATTTAAACAACAAGTCCACAGGGAAACTCCATTTGACTCTGCTGAAAAAGTTGGCTTAGCTTTCAAGCCATGCAAATACCTGGTTGGAGCTTTATGCGTAAATGTTTTGCTATTACATGTAATAACCATCCAAACTAACATGAGTACTCTTTGAACAGACTAATTAATTAGGTTTTGTATCGTATCTCGAGGGGGATAGAGAAGAATCAGAATTGCCTTGTGATGTCATACTGGTCGCTACTGTACGGGAAGTAAGACCTTCAACAAAGTTTAATCAAAATCTGGAAAAAAATGATATATCTATTTATAATAATAGAAAAACTTTTTACTTCTTTTTTCTCAATAAAGTATCAAATCCGAATGACAGAAGCATTCTTAAAATTATGTTATCAATGGATTGATTCTTTGATATATATATATATATATATATATATATATAAACAACTCAAAAAAATAAATTTTCTTTTTTATATATAAAAAAATCCTATGGTATCTTTTTTAGAAAAAATCATTAAAAGATTTGTAATTTAAAAAAAAAAAATCATATCCACTTATAGACACTTCCACACATGAGATCAACAAATCATGTCCACACATTGATCAATGAATTACTTGTAAAATGCATCCACACACAAATCAACAGGAATCACTTAAGACGCATCAATACATGCACACAAAATAAATAATAAAAATCCACACCAAATCATCTAAACATCCCGTACTCATCAATATTGTAAAGCAAATAATTTAAAACAAGTTAGCATGTGGGTTTAAAATCGACATTTAAAAGCAGCTATATTTAGTGATAAGAAGAAAAAAAAAACTAAGAAAACTAAAAACAATAATCAAAATAATCGAATCTAGAAAATGTTTTTTGAATAAACCGATTAGAAAGGTAAGAATGTTATTAGAAGTGTGATTGTCCAGCCTTTAATATGTTAATTAATTTACAGTAACCAATTGTGTTTTGCTTGTTCTTTTCCCATGTTTTTTTTTTTTTGACGTATTAGGTATGGAAATTATTGTGTAATAGAGAAGAACCAAAAACAAAAAAAGAATGCCTCTAGTTCGGTTTACAGTGAGAAATGAGTGCGGGTTATGACATGGTGAGCTTTATAGAGAAGCAAACCGTGAAAAATATTCAGAAGCTGTGCTCGATGGTGTTGTTGTTGCTGGTTTGGTTGGGATCTTGCGTCAAGTAAGCAATCTCGCCGAGTTTGTAATTCTTCTTCTCTTCAGTATTAAAAAGGTGATTGTGCTATTAATTCAACTCAAATAGAAAAAATTGGAGTGATTTCTGTATGTATGATTGGGGCCTGCTTCTTGGGAGGTTTTTGATTAAAAATCTTCAAATTCAACTCAAATATCTAAATAACATATTTGCGTTGCTTTGTAGATTTGCTGCATAGGTTTCAATGGTTTACAAGAGCGCGCGAGTGATGAGTACAGCTTCGAGAAGTCATCTGCCACATTCATATTGCTCCTGGTATTGTTATTTAACTATACTCGTTTGCTTCTTTTCCAGATTACAGGAAATGAAAGCCCTTCAAACCTTATCTCTTTTGCATCAAGTTCATTTAATGATGGATAACTAACATCTAAGTTACATGTTATTGGTGTTGTGCTAGGTCATTTACTTTTCTTTGGCTTCTCTAGCCATAGGTATATAATATGAAGTGTGATTGTGTCTTGGTTTTCATTTGTTTGCTTTTATGCTACCTTAAAGGAAGTTTTTGTGCTTGGTGATACAAGAAGCATGTTGCTATGACTTGCTGGGTCTTTTCATTGCTGAATTGCTGGTGTTCTTGCTGAATTTAAATTACACTTGGTGGATTATTTTTTTTCCCTGGGATTGAATTTGTTCATTAGTTTGTAAGTTATAGTGTACAACTCCTTTTTTTTTTTTTGTCCAGGACTGAATATGTTCATTAGTTTATAACTTGCTTTGCTTGGATTTTATTTTATTTTTGCTTAGGTTTGAATAAGTTGACATGGTGAGTTGCAAAAAGACTTTTAAAATAAAGTTTTATATTTATTAAAAAAATTTCATTCAAAACCATTGGGTTGCAGGTACTATGAGTTGAAGAATTCTCCTTTTGCACCTAAATAGTAGGTCTGCATCAGTAATTCAATTTGCTACAAGGTAGAACACCTTGATGAATTGCATGTAATTCATTTTGGTTTGGTATTGCACCTAATTGTTTGTTAAAAAAAAAACCTGCAAAAATCTAACTCCTATAAATTGTTTAAGCTCAATTTGAAATAGGCTTATTAAAAACCTAATAAACAAAGCCCATTAAAAAACTCTGGGTCTCTTGATTTTCAAACACTTTGTTCTTTTTTATCTTGATGAATTATTGAACTTACCATATATGGTTCGAAAGTTTGCAATGTTTAATTTCCAGCCGAACTTAAATCACAACAAAATTCCACCTGAAGTTCCAAATATGTTACAAATAATATACAAATGTCTAGTTTGATAAATTTGACTATATTCGTCTAGTAACTTTGACCCTCCATTTAATCTACAAATTTACCACAATATAGTTTCATGTGTCTTGTATTTCCTTGAAAACTTTTAGCTCAATCCGATGTATAGTTTGAGAAATATGTCTAATCTCGCAAAACTGGTAAGCAGATATTTTACGTTAAATTCGAACCTCACTTGGTTTACATCATAAATTTAGTAAACTTGTAAAATTGGACCGAGTTTACCAATTTTACTGATTTTTCACAAGTCAAATCCGATTATACTAGTTTTTGAGTTGTTAGCCTAATTTTGTACTTTAGATATGTGTTGACTCGTAAAATCATCATGATTTTGAGAACAATAATTTTTGCCTTTTATTTTTGCTTCTTCTTTTTTTTTTTTTTTTACTTTGAACCCAAGCCTCCTTATTTATAGTAAAAAATGTTATATTTAATTTTCAAACCTTTTCAATTTTCATATGAAATAAAAATTTTAAATTTCAAATCATATTTTCAATTTTCAATTTTTAATTTTTAAATCAAGAAAAATTAGTTATGATAGTTGCCTTTTTTTTACAATGCTACTAATACAAAGACAAACTCATTTTCATTTGAATTTTTATGGTAAGTTTGTAAATAAAAGAAAGATATAACTAAAAAAAAGGATTTCTTTTCTTAACTAAACATGGTGGCAAATAACACCGCAATTGAGCAAAAATAAAGAATTAGCATAGGATTCACACAAATAAAAATCAAATGATCATCTCGGAATCCACGCAAACAAAAATCACAAGATCAACTTGGGATTTGTTGGATGAAAAATAAAATGATCAATTTATTAGATGAAAAATAAAAGGATTAACTTGGAGTTCATGTAAATGAAAGGATCAATTTGGGATCTATGAATCCATGCAAATTGATGAGCTTTACTTGAAAATTATCATTGGAAAGGAAATCACCATCGAACTAATGGTCTTTGCTTGAAACAAACATGTCATCTAAAAGAAAAATACCATCAAAATGATGGGTTTTATTCTGAAATAAAATACTATTGCAAAAAAAAATTCATTGAAATGATGGGCTTTACTTGAAAAATTTTCATTTAAAAAGAAATTTGTTATTGGACTATAGGGCTTTAATTAAAACAAAAATGTCATTTAAAAATAAATTGTCATTAGACTAATGGGCTTTATGATTAGTACTTAAAAGTGCATTTTTATCAAGGTTTAGATCATCATTTTGCACTTGAAGTATCAATAACTCCTTAACTAGAGTATGTTTTATAATAACAAGTCTGATAATATAAGATAACTTCAATTTATGGTAAATGTTCATTTAAATGTAGGCATATCTCACAATTCAAAAGATTGATTGATGTGATTAACTATTGAAAGTGAAAGGACAAAGAAAAGGCTAAGCTTAGAAAGGAGATACCGATTCAATTCAAATTGGAACATTGTTTTGTTATTGAGTCATATTTAGAGCTGTAAATCTTGGATTTCAATTTGATTTATATGGATAGAAAGCTAAGAAATAGGCCTACAATGTTCATGAATAGTGTAAGACCTAAATCTATCATTTTCAAATTCAAAGTTTGGCCACACAAAAGAAGTCAGAATCTGTCCTGCAATCCAGCCTAAATACTGCTCAGAATTTTACCCATATCTGGAGTTCTAGAAGGCAAAATAACGTGAAATTTGGTGGGTGGAAGGAAAAGATAATTTCCAACAACTTTCATGAAGAAAACCAGCTCAAATTCTAATGGTAACAATGACATTTCATCCAGACAAAAGCTTGAGGGCTATCCACCACGTCCACCAGCAGCATTACTCAGTATGTTAGTCATATCTCGAGCTCTAGTGATCCAAATGCTTTGAAATGTTATGGGTGGAAAGATAAGATGATTTCCAACACCTGTCATGAAGAATACTTTGCTAAATTATGAATGCATCAATGTCATTTCATCCAGCCAAAATGCTTGAGTGTTGCTGTCTACCAAGTTCACTAAATCAATAGTTAACCACTACATCAATAATCAATTACCAAATGAATAGTTCTGAATTTTAGCCTATAAAAGGAGGCATTTGCCATTCATTTAGGAATCTTGGTTCTTCAGATCAAGATCATGTTCTTGCTCTCTCTCTTTATATTTTTGTAATGCTTAAATTTTGTTTTCATTAATCTCTTGTTCATGCTTTTCATTTTCTTTACTATACTTAGTTAACTTATATCATGTTTATGTTCTTATATTTTTTTTATTTATGTTTTTCTTCTTCATAATGTCTAGTTACGTTAATTATGTCAAGGTGAAAAGGTTTCACTAATGGTGTTAGGATATGTATAATATAAACTCAACATGCACTTTAATATTTATATCCAAGAAAGTTTGCTATTAACATGTCTTATCATTTTTATCTTATTAACTCTTAATACCTTACTTGTTAAATGGTTAATCTAGATTTGTGTTGTATAACACTTGGTACATCAAATACTTGATCCCTCATAGTCTTCGGCCGACATTGTTGTTATGAGAAGAATTTGATTTGTTGTCAACATAAGTTAACATCATTGTCGCACCCAACATCGCGGCGGCCTTAAAAAATCATAGATTGTGGAAAAAGAACAGATATCTGGCATCTTGTTTTTTTATGGAAAATGTCTTGTTTAAGGAGTCGCCACCTAGTATTATGGTCACTAGGAGCCCTAACTGGTCAACAGAGATTCTATGGTACGGGACTGCATTTGAAAGTTTTGTTGAATGCAGAGAATGGAAACTTACTTGTGCAGCGGAGGACGGCGCCGAAGACGATGGTGTGGTGGCTGTTTTATTTTGTTTCCCGGTGTTGATGAAGGTCACGGCTTGCTGCTCGGGTTCTTCCTTTTTCTGATTTGCAGGGGGAATTGAGGAGACAGTGATGTTAAGTTGGTTTTTTCTGGGTTTCTTTGTTTGCGTTTTCTTTGTTTTTTGTGTGTATTTTCTTTCTCTGTTTTGCTAGGTTTCTTCCCTCTGTCTTGTTGGGTTTCTTCCCTCTGTCTTGCTCTGTTTTCTCTACGGGTGAGGTCGCCTTTGCTCAGCCTTTATAGAGCCAGCGGCAGCCTCGGTGGTGGTAACGGCTGCCCCCTCCCCTAAATGCTCCGTAACCGACGCATTGAATGAAGAAAACGTCCGCCATGTCCGCCAACGGACGAAACGTCTCTGCCTTTAATGGCAGAGCCGTTGCAGAGTAAAGAGGCGGGGAACAGTCGTTGCAAAACGACCCCGTTTGGCTGGCTGCAAACTTGGTCCTTGTGATTCTTCTAATTTTGCAATCACACCCCTAGTTAAAATATAATTGGATCCTTACATTTCTGCGCTATTTTCAAGTGGGTCCTTGGATTTTAATCTTTGCAATTTGGACCCCAATTAAACCCCAAACTTTGATATTTCTTCAATTAAGCCCTTGATTAAATTAATTAAATTAGTTCCAAGCCAATTAAGTCCAAAACTTTGATAATTCTCCAATTAAACCCTTGATTGGATTAATTAAATTAATTCCAAGCTCAATTAAGTCTCAAAACTTATCAATTCTCCAATTAAAACCTTGATTGGATTAATTAAATTAATTTCAAGCTCAATTAAGTCTTACAACTTATCAATGTTCCAATTAAACCCTTAATTGGATTAATTAGATTAATTTCAAAGCTTAAGTAATCCCAAAAACTTCCAATCATGTTGCTCTTAACCCAAATTTTAATTCATTCTTCATTTATTTCATTTTTACTTGTTTTTCATCATTATTATTTTTTATCATCATTTTTTATCCTTTTCAGTAAATAAAATAATAATAATAATAATTAAAATAAAAATGGTCAAAAATTAGGTTATGACAATCATGAATACCTGATAAAATTTTATAAGTATGGTGTTACGTAAATAAAATGATTAATATGATCATGTTGATAATTTATAAAGAGTTTATACTTTACTTATCTTCAATACTATTAGTGGATCCTCTAACCTTGACATTTGTTTTTATCAATGTTTAATCTTCACATTAATCTTAAATCTCAAATTCCTCTTTAACTCATCATCATCACCATTAGCATCATCATCATCATCGTTGTTGTTGTTGTTGTTGTTATTTATAATTTATATAGTTCACCTCCATGTGATTCGACCCCGGTCTTGCCGGATTATTTATTACTTTGACACTCCTACACTTGGGATAAGACATCAACTATTTGATCGTGTCACTTTACTTAAAGATTTTTCATTTAAAAGAAAATTTTTCATCACACTAATGAGCTTTTTTTGAAATAAAAAATTTATTTTGGTAAAAAAAATTACCATTGGACTGATGAGTTTTATAGTGAAATAAAAATGACATTGTCATCAAATTGATGAACTTTAAATGCAATTATCATACTTTGTTAAACATTAGAAAAAACAAGTCAAAATGGAAGACAAACAATAAAAAAAAAATGATCATCTCATGAATTGCTCGAACTTCCTCATGTCATATTTAACCTCTTATTCTAAATCAAATAGATTTCTCTTAATTGATTTAAATGTGTTCGTCTTTTCTTGTAGCAATTATGACAAGCATGCAATGTCATCATTGATTTTTCCATGAACTTTGCAAACTCAATCAATTGAGAATATTTATTTTGAAACATTTATATTTTATGAAATTTATATTTTTTTTTATTTTAGAACCAAACCACAAATCTTAACAATCATGTTCATGCAGGTCCAATCATTTAAATGACATTGTTGAGATATAAGTTTAAAACTAAATGAAAAAATTCATTTCTAGGTGAAAATCCAAAAACATGTCATTCAAGTATTAAAATGTAATTTTGAATGTTTTATTAGCATTGATGTTAGTTGTTATTGTGAAAAAGAAATGGTTGTCCTAAAATTCTGACCTTTTTTTTATTTTATTGTATAGCTTATATAGATTAACTGAGAAATGGAGGGGTAATATGGTAAACTTCAAATGAGGATTTAGCTTTTAAAAAGAGATTATTTGGCTTCATGTTATGTTTATCTTGCCCATTTATCAGTGAAAAAAACCATGATTTAATTTCATAAAAATAATACTCAACAAGCATAAAAGTCATTATTTTGCTTTTAAAAGATTTTTCTTTCCTTTCTAGAGAATATTACTTATTAACATGAATAAATTGTTTTTTTATATCAAAAATGGCTTATAAAAGCATATAATATAGGCTAAGGTTCAAGTCTATGAAATAACATAATATATAAAGTTCAAATGGTGTTTAACAGTTTAAAAACATATGATTAATGTAGAGATTTTCTAGTTTTATTGCCTCCATTTTATTATTTTAATGATTAATCTTACCATAATCTCAATTCTCTAAATTATATCTCTTGCTTTAACATTTTATGTTCAATTTCAAATTATGTGATGTTATTAGGGATGCTTTTAAAGAGTTTTTTTATTTTATTTTTCTTCTTTTTATTATTATTTTCTATCTTTATATCATTTTTTTCTCTTTCACATTTTATTTTTTATATTTGGATAATTTCATTAACTGATTAAACTTCCAATTTTTATTATAATAAATATAAATAAAAAAAGGTTTCAAATAACATGTTATTAAATTTGGTCGAGCCTATTTTTTAAGTCATGGATTGGGTGGAAAAACCTAAATCAACATAAAATAATATCATTTTAATATTATTTTTTTATAAAAAATACTATAATGATGTTGTTTTGATTTTTTAGAAAAGTTAAATCGGATTTTGACTAGTTCAACTGAGTTATAAATGGACGGTGGGTTAACAAGATTACACTGGTTTAACTTCCACCAGTTTTATTTGCAATTTGGCTTAGACTAAAAGTGGGATTGACGACTCTCAAAGTTAACTCTCTAAATCAGCCTGAATTTAATAATATTATTAAAAAAATTTGCAAAGCAGCCTTGTGCGAGCATCTAACTAGTCTTACCTAAAACAATACAAATAACATATTAATTTAGTGGTTTAGTTTGGTCAGCAAGTTAGTTTTTATATTATTATTTAAGATTTGAATCTTTAAAAAGGACATATAAATAATTTTGTGAATAATTTGCTAAGTGAAATCACATGTGAAATGAACAAAAAAAACAAATCTAAGTCATTAGTGTGATTAAATTTATGCTTAGGTACAGCACACCACATATAAAAAGCACGAAAGGTCTATGGAGTAACACTTTTAGTTACATCAATTACTCGTAAGTTTGACATTATTTAAAATTACTGATAAAAGCATTAAAAGTTTGTAACTATTTTTTTAAAAAATTTTGTTTAATTATTATTTTTCTAAATCAATGTAAATTATGGATTACTACTCTCTTTCAAGTTTTCTTAAAGTTTTTATCGTTAACTATTGTTGGTAACTTCGTGGTTGTTTGGTAATATAATACGTAATGCTTTTAAAAAATATTTTTTGTTTAAAAATATAATAAACTATATTTTTTTCAGATTTTTTTTAATTTTATTACATCAAAACCATCAGAAAGCACTAAAAAAATATCATTTCTTCTTCTTCTTCTTCTTTCAATAATCTATGCGAATTTTAATATACCTTAATTGGTTCCAGATCTAAAAAAGTCTTCCTTAATCTTAAAATAATTAAATAACTATATTTGACGATAATAAAAAAAAAAAGAAATTATTAGTTTTCACTACTAATTAAAAATAAGCTAAAAACACAAGGTAAATTAATTGTCCAAGATAAATATCACTATTTATCATAATAGTATAATTATAATTTTACCCTTCCAGAAAAAATTAATTAATTAGCTATTAGGGGTAGTGTAGTCTTTTTGCAAGTTATATTTTTCATTTTTAGAATGATAACAGGAAAATCGGTCTTTTTTAACTTTTCAAGCACAATAGAATGTCTATATAACCCATATAGGGTCTTTTTTTACTTTTTATTTTTTAAAGTATTGTAAAATAACTAAATTACTATTAAAATTAAAAATTCTTTAACTAGTGTGCATGCGCTTTTTTTATTTTCATTCTTTTTTTTTTGTTATTATTATGTTAACTGAGGGAAAATTTGATATTTTAATAAATATCAAATATAATTAAAAATAAAAAGTTTTTGACGCATGAATTCAACATGCTAACACCTCATCACTTTGCCATTCTCAAGCATCATGTTCAATGCATTATGGAGGCCAAATATGGCATCCACTGATGTGGTTGGAATCGTGTTAGCGGTGCCTCTTCTCTTTTCCTAAGTGGCGTGTTAATCTACGACCTCTGGTTTAACACTAACGATATTTTCTTTTGTTTTTTTCATCTTTCCTATTTGCTCCTTGATTTTTGTACCTTTACATCTAATTTTTCAAAGTAGTCCTTCAATGTGTTTTTCTTTCGTATTTGGTTCATGTTTTTTTATTACTATTTATTTTATTTGAGATAATTTATAAAACTGGAATTTGTTTTCAATTTCATCCTCCAATCTTTTCATCCTTCAGATTTGATCTTTATTATTTTGATTGCTATTTGTTTTATTTAAGATAGTTTTTAGAATTTGATTTTTTTTTACAATTTCATCCTCTAGTTTTTTTTTCCTATCAAATTTAATCTTCGTTTTTTTAATTGTTTTTTATTTTGTTTCGAGTCATTTTCTTAATTGATTATATATATATATATATATATATAAATAATTTCATCTTCATCTCTCAACATTTAATTTCATTTTATTTTTATGTCAAATGTCTTTCTTAGTTTTTTTATTGTTGTTTGTTTTACTTGACAAATTTTTTAGATTTATTTTTTTTATTTCATCATTTGACATTAAATTGGTTGAAAATTGAGCTTCTTGGTTGAACTCGGGTCTAAAATTTTATGAGTTGCAAGTTTGGAAAATTAACCAGGTTTAAGAGATTCGTTCGGGTTTGCTTGTTTTTTTTTCCTTTTTTTATGCTCATATTTTTAAGTTTTATCCTTCAATATTTATTTATTTCTTAAATTTTATCTCTAATTCTTTTACAACTCTTCAATTTGATTCCAGATTTAATCCAACTTGAAGTCAATTACAACCCCATCAAGACCCAACCAAGAAGAGAATAAGGGAAGAAAAAAGAAAGACACAAATTATTCGACCGAGTTAACTTATCATAGTCATGTCCATTACCCGAGTTGTAAATTTCAAGGGTTAACTCTAGTGAGTACAATGTTTCGCCTTCTTTACATTTCACTCCGTATTTTTAAAAAAAAGAATTTAATCCTTCTAAAATATGTTGTTTCACATTTAAGTTAGGGCAGAGTGGAGATTAAAAAGACAACTATATGAAATTTATTTTAAACAAGATTTTTATTTGAACGAGATGACTAGTTTACTTTTGGCTTACGAGATCAAATAAGAAATACATATATTTTTTATATTTATTAATATATATAGTGATTGATTGATTTAATCTAATATACTAATCAAGATTTTTATTATCATTTCAAATATTTTATCACATTAAAAAAATATAACAACACACATTTTTTTTTGTACAATAATTGACTTTTGCTCCAGCTCAAAGAAAGCATGGGTTTCAGGCCTCGTTTATTACTGTATAATACAAGTGAGAATACATGGTGTTCCGCTGACATGTCATCTAACAAGGAAACGAGAGACATCGAGATCTCGTTCAAGGTAAGAACGACTTGCAACTACCTTCAATGATTGAGACAACGAAACTAAATGGGCCAGGCCCAAAACAATGAACCCCAGGCCCTAACGTTTTAATATCATTGTATGAGTCGTCAGCGGCGAAACCGCAGAGGTCTGTCCGGTTTATCATCCCAGACGAGAGGTTGGCTTCAATTCTATCACTCTTCTTTATTTTTATTCTCTTGCTTAAGTGACATGAAAAATGCTCTAAATAATCACCAAATCTTCTTTAAATTGGTAGGGTTAGGTGACTTCTCTAGCTATAGCTGTTTAATGTCTCTTCTCATTTCACTCTAAAGTTTAACTTCCTATTTGTTTGCTTAGACGTTGATGAAATGCCAAAAAGAATCACGAATTTGTGAGTCTTTTAGTTGGTATTGTAATGGGGTTTTGTTGAAAATCGGAAATCTTAACGTAGTAATGGAAAATCAGAGTCCCCGGTAGTAAATATCTGACAGCATATAATTTTTTTTAAACATACCAATAAAGATTCCTAATTTATGTTGTTGTTGTAGAATTAATTCTTGCTGTAAAATTTTGGGAACATGGATTTTTTTGCACTGCATTGGTTTTAGGTTCTAGTGTTAGTTCTGTACCCTGTTGGAAATTGTACTGTGTGTACCTCGCATGCGAGGGTTTTGAATTTTTACTGCATTGAAACACTGGAGTTAGTATATGAGACTATAGTTTCGATCTTTTTTATTTCAATGATGGGGTATAAAACTTTAATTGACATTGGTTTGTTGAGTTGTAGTAAAATTATCTGAAAGGGGTAGGAATTTATCACTTGACCTGCCTTTGATCGTGTTCTCTTGCGGCAAGTGTTGATATAGGTGCTTTCTTTTGACAGTGCATAGAGTTCAACATGGATAACGTACATGCATAGATGGACATGGAAAGATACTAGGTTAAAGGTTACTTGAGAGTTCAGTTGTGAAATTGCTTCATTTAACGTTTTCAAGTTTCAACTATCGTCAGACCACTGGATTGTTCACCTTATTCTAGAATTATTTCCATCAAGGAGTTTAATAGATCTCTTCGATGAATTCTATCTTATTACCTTCCTCTCCTGTCCTTCAACTTCCTTTCCCCCAGTTCTCACTCTGGCGTCAATTACATCCTCTATATATTTCAAAATCCAGGGGCAATCTTTGTGCTAGCCAGAACTCGTCTCTTCCCCATTCATTTCAACCCAATTCAAAATTTTCCTTTCACAGTCATCAACCATTAATTGCTGCTGCAGTCCCTTCAGATGAGGGACCTGTATCTGTAATCAACTTTGAAGATTTTATTGAAAAGGACTGGTCATTTCTTGACTCAGAGGAGTCAAATTCTAAAGAACATGACCAAAATATTGGCCGGATTATTTCTGCTGGAAGGATTGAGGAGACTTCAAGGGTGTTAGTTTCACTTGGTTCAGAAGGATTTGTGGATAGGCTGGTTGATACATCACCCTGCAGCCTTTTGCTTATTGTCCATGACTCACTTTTTCTGTTAGCTTGTGTTAAAGAAAAGTACGACAAGGTTAAATGTTGGCAAGGAGAACTGATTCATGTTTCAGAAAAGTGGGCACCTTTGGATGTTGTGTTCCTTTACTTTCTGCCAGCTTTACCCGTTAAACTGGATGAGGTTCTTGGGTCACTTGCTAAACGTTGCTCACCAGGTAAATTATAAAGGCTATATAATTTGTCTTTTCATCCATTCCACTTTTGAGTTGACTGAATGTTGGACCCAAGCTGAACTCTCTTAAGAAATTTTTTATTTTCCTCGGTAACTTATGACTTGAAGTTGTGATTTCTATTTCAGTTCCTTTACTCAGAAATCAAAAGGGTTTCATATCTTCTATCTTTTTCAATGAGATAGTGTTGTTTGAAGACATAATTGCTTGTTTGTTTAAAAACAACACAAACCAGAGATTTGAAATCCCCTTCTGTTCTGACTTCCAACCACTGATTTTATAGGTGCAAGATTGGTTATTAGCCATCCCCAGGGAAGGGAAGTTTTAGAGCAGCAAAAGAAACAATATCAAGATGTTGTAACTTCAGATTTGCCTGATAAAATGACTTTGCAGAAGGCTGCAGCTAACCATTCTTTTGAAATGGTTGAATATGTGGACGAGCCAGGATTCTATCTTACTGTCTTACGGTTATCTGATGCAAGAAACTGAGATCAGATTTTTGGAACATTTTTTTTTCTACTTGGAATAGAGTTGTCTTTTTTCGCTTCTGATGGTATTTGGTTTCCAAAGACTATGGGTGTCTTCACTTGATAGTCCTGGAATCCTGTGTTTTTGAAGATCTCTTCAATAGCTTTTTAACCCGCACTATATTTGCAAGTCGAATTTTTTTTTTCCAATAT
>Ga0325414_1000984_pt1 | contig 26106 bp, 9 predicted proteins | sample PopdelMetagenome_8_FD_206183 | JGI IMG/M metagenome (GOLD analysis project Ga0325414, IMG submission 206183) | Populus deltoides microbial communities from Bellville, Georgia, United States - Leaf-PdKOR-R3 | ecosystem: Host-associated > Plants > Phyllosphere > Phylloplane/Leaf | place: USA... | reverse complement strand
CCGCAGTTCTGTTTCCATATATTACAGGAATCAAATTTAAAATAGGCAAACCGTCATAGTACAATTAAAATGTAAGATACTTACATCAGAAGTTGACAAACATCCCAGAAACAAACTGATCAGAGTTTACAGTGTAACCCTTTTTTTTTCTCACAAGGGGGCATGTGGACAATGATGTGTGTTAGAGAGAGAGAGAGAGAGAGAGAGAGACCTAAGTTATTATATGCTTCAGCATATGTGGGATTTGCCATGATAGCTTTCTCAATCATGCTTGCAGCAGCATCCATTTTACCCTACAAAACAGAAAGGATCTGGTCAGCAACCATGACAGACATATGATCACATAAAAAAATGTGCATCAAGCATGACTCCATCTCAGACCTGGACTGTGTACACAACACCAAGGTTGTTCAATGACTGTGAGAAGTTTGGTTTGATTGATAAAGCTAACTGCAAAATAAAAACAATGGCAAATATGGTTTCAGCCACAGACACACAGGAGTGAGAACTTAGAATCTGCACAAGTATCAGAATTTGCCTGATAACACTCCACGGCTTTATCAAGGTTGTCTCGGTCTTTGTATATTACACCTAAGTTGTTGCATGCCTCAGCACAATGAGGATTGAAGTTGAAAGCAAGTTCATAGAACACAATTGCCTGCTCAAATAGAATAGATTTACTGAATCACTGAATGATAAAACTACTGTAATGAAAAAATAAATAAAAATAGCTAAAAACTTGTGCGTGTATAATTATACATATAACCTAGCATCAATGAAAAATAAATTCCAAACTCAACTTTGTTTACAAGCTGCTGTAAATTTGCTGAATCTCATTGCGGGAGAGGAACAGACATTCAAATGCAAGACAAGAACATGGTAAAATTCCCAAAGATCACTCACCATCTCAAACTTCAGCATTTCACCATAAGCAACACCGAGATTATACATAGCATCAGCATAGTGCCAGTTATAATACAAAGCCTTTTTGTAATATGCCACACCTTGGCTGATATCTCCCTCCAGTTTAACCTGAATACACAAATGACTAAATCCAAAATCAAACACGCATAAGAAAAAGGACATTCTACTGTAAATTTTCATGAAAAGACAGGCTACTTGAGCTTCTCATTGACACAACTGACGGTAAATAAAACAAACTGAATCTAAAGAAAGACTTTGCAAATGGGAGTTCACAGCTATCAAAAGACTAAACATGAAGGATGAAAAACCCACTTTTGTTCCGAAATCTGTCAATGCTATTGCCATATTATTCTTTGCAATCTCAAAGTTTGGTGACACGGCTAGACACCTGTAACAACAATATAATTAAGCAACAAACCAAACATCAGCAGAGGCAGAGCAAACCGAAGGCATATACACCTTACATGTAGGACCCAATAGCATGGTTTGATAAGCAGTAGAGATACCTCTCATAACAGGCAATGGCTGATTCTAAGTCACCTCTGTTTTTATAGATGACACCCATGTTGCAATATGCTTCAGCATACATGGGCCTCTCCATTGCAGCCTTCTCATAGCAACTAAGGGCAGTGTCATATTGCATCATTTCAGAGTATACAACACCAAGGTTATAATATGCAGGCTGCACATAAGAAGTCTCACTGTTTATACATGAAGAGTGGAAAACAAACATTGAAGCAAAAAATTTTGGGAGTGGGAATGACAAAAGACATTAAGTTACCGCATAGTGTGGATCTACTTTAAGAGCTTCATGATACTTTTGAATTCCCTCTTGTGTATTACCAGAGAGCTTTAAGCTGGTTCCAAGATCTGTTAAAACAATGGCTAGGCACTCCGAAGCTGGCTTGTATGAAAGATCAGCTTTCAGAGCCTTGTGGTACGACTACACCAAAAAAAATCAATAAACTCTTCCAAGTCAACTTTTAACATAAATAGTTGCTACGCCAAACAAACCCGAGTGTGATCAACTCATATATAAACACACATGATTTGCAAAGACATAGTTTCAATACTTGTAGAATGGTATTCACAACAATATTATGGCAAAACATGGTCAATACATCCTTATGCATTGCAGCTCTCAGGCTGGCTTTGATAGACCATAATTTCATAGCTACCCATAACATTTTGTAACAAGAAAATACAGAAGCTCAAAAGGAGAACTAAAAGTTAGTGTCGCACAACAGAATAGAGAAAAACAATAAATTATCTATTTTCTTCCATTGAACAGTATTTACTTTTAGCTTTACATTCAACACATGCAGGATGAGGCATCCGTCTGAGTCCATAAACATGCATGGACAGCTGGGCTATGAGCACAGACTATAAACTCTCCCAGTTCCAATTTATCATGCAAAGAATGTAGAAACTAGTGATTAGTATCAGCTATCAACAATCCACATTTTCATTGCATCTAATATGCAGAAGGTGATGAGTTACAAAATAATTCAAGAGTAAAACACCTAAACAAAGGAGAAATAGTACTTGTAAACTGCAATTCGAATACTTTACAATTTGCACAGTACAGAGTTATATCCAACCTGTAAAAAAAATTATAGTACAAGCTTACTGGGTGTACTAACTTCTGATTACCATGGACATCTTATTTACTGATATTTTTTTCTCATGAAGAAGATGAATTAATTGGCATGAGCATACCTCAGCAGCCTCTAACAGACGACCCTCATCTTTGTACAATATACCGCAATGTGTCAGGGCACATGCATTCTGTGGGTCCAGCTTGATAGCTTCAGCAAAACTATCAAAAGCAAGCCTTCCCATGTTCTGCATCTGCAAGCATATTCCTTTTCCAATATAAGCCTCAACAATTCCACTATCTTTCTCCAGGACACTCTCGTAAAGAGCAAGAGCATCTGCAAATTTATTTCTGGACCGAAGAATATTGGCATAAGAGAGTGCATCCTTCCCTTCAAACCCCTTCTGCACTGGAGATGAAACAACAGGAGAGCCACTAGTGCCAGTTGAAGGCGCTGATCCTTTCAAGAAACCATTATCTTCAATCAGTTCCTTCTCTCTCACACTACCAGCATCATTCTCTGTCCACGCCATCCAGATATATCGAGAATCTCTCTTTCCTATAACAGTATCAACAAATGCAAATCAACTTTTCATTCACAACTACCGCACAATCAAATACTACAAATGCAAGGCTTAATTAATGCTCGACATAGAATTTTGAACTTTACAAGAAATACAACAGGAACGTAACAAAAACACTAATATTGATAAAATGCATAAAGTTTCAAGCTTTTTCAGATATGAACTGAACAGCTCTCTACTTCACATCACTGAAACAACCACTTCACGTTGCCTAAGACTAACAAGTATAACAAAACCCAATTTTTCAATTTTAAAGAGAGAAAGAGCCGTTCTTCCATCAATATAATTGCATTGAAACACACAATTGGAAACCCTAACTATGTCAAAACTGATTCAAGAAATAACTTGATTAAGCAAAACTACAATCTTGAACCCCAGCTGATCATCAATAAAACCCTAATAAACCACAAAAAAAGGAACATCAGAAATGAATCATTAAGTCCCAGTAAAACCCAGATAGAAGTTAAAAAAAAAAAAACATTAACTGGGGATCTTTACCCAGCTTGATACACAGAAAGAAACAAGAAAGTCGTGAAGACAAGATAAAAAGAGTAAAAATAAGGTATTTTGATACTCACATTCAAGAAAAAAAGAACCCACTACAGCAAAGTCATGCAAGAGACTTTTATTAGGAGTGGCGTATGATAATGAGTGAGCGGGGTGCAGGTTAAGGCTGGTCTCTAAGTAAGTAAGAGTCCAAAGACAGAATTTTTAGAGAGTTTTAGTTTTAGTTTATTTTTTAGTGGGTTATTATTAAAAGCTGGGGGGAAAAAAAGGAAACAGAGACACGGCACCCTCTCTTAATTCTGGTCTCCGACAAAGAGAGTTCGATGTGTCCCAAAACCAGAGAGAAAGAGGAGGAGCCACCTGCTTGGCGTCGTGTGTCCGTTGGTTAATTTCAAACAGTACTTCTTGCTGCTGCTGCTGTTGCTGTTGTGTTGCATTATGTTTTAGGGCTTTTCTTTTCTATGCCCTCTTTTCCCTTCAATAATTGCATTTTGTATCATCCCTGTTGCAGACTGCAGCCCCAGTGCCCACGGGCCACGGCTCACACTTGTTTTTTGACGGGGCAGCTAAACGGGTGGGTTTTTGGGGCGATTGTCGGTATGGATTTGTTTTCTTTTTTTTTTTCCTTGAAAAATTATGATAAATATTCTATGATTGTACTTTTACTTTTATATTTAAAAAATTACATTTTAAATACTACTATTAACTGATAGCATAAAAAACACATAATTCATTCAACAAAAAAAATTATAAAATATTTTTGTGATTATAATTGATTTAATATCTAAAATGCCATAATAAAAAAAACAAAAAGAAAAAACATAAAGTCACGACTGCCTTTTTCTCCCATCACCTCAACTAACCCCCTCTTCCAAACCACCATGTTGATCTACATTAAGAAAATTCTTAGCAAATCAATAAAAAATCACACCTTATATCAACATTATTATTAAGAATTTAATTTAATTTGATTTTTATATTAACTTCAATCCAATTATTTTAAGTATTATTTATTTTTATCTTATTATCTTCTTATAATTTCATATAAATTATTAATTTTCTATGATTTGTTTTATTTGTTGATGGGTTTTGATTTGAAAACTAAGCCAAATCCAACTTATGTTGGCAGGTGGAAGATGTTGTATCTTGATTAATTTGGCATAGGGGTTTGTCTTTGTATTTTGAATAGGAATTTTGGTTGAAAAGAGAGAATAGAATTAAGGATTTTTTAAAAAAAGAGAAGGTAAATTTTAGCTATATATATATATATATATTAAAATTTAAAATAGGCTTTGACTCGGTTTGTAAATTGTAATTTTTTAAATATTAAAGGGAAAATATTATCGTGAATAAAACAAATTAACTCTACAATGTTTATTATAATTCTCTCTCTTTTTTTTTTGCGCTTAACATTCAAATATTTTCTACCAACTTTTATAAATATGGATATTGAATTTCATTAAACTTATATCATATGTAAATAACCTATATCCACCTCTAAACTAAGTGCATGTACTAAGAAATTTGTTTACACAGAACGTCACCTTACATTGCCTTTTTGTGTAGCAAACCTCTTCCAAATAAAGTGTAAAAAGTAGTAAACAAAAAAGAGATTTGGCACAACCAAATCAATAGGTTCATCCTTGTATAATTATTATATTTTACAAGAAGGGAGGAATAAAGGAAAATGAAACAAATTCTCCTTTTTAATTTAGGCTTATTTGATATTGTAATGTTTTGTTGTGTTTTAATTGTAATATTTTCTATACTACTCGTTCATGTTTTTTTATAAATATTAAGTGAGGGTTTGATTTTTATAATTTTAGTATTTCAATATATATTATCATTGTCTCAAAATCAATCAGAAACTTGAATTGGTTTTTTTAGAAAGTATTGATTTGACTATAGATTTATAAATTTTATACTTACACCTTTCCCATCAATAAGCTTCCAATACAATATTATATATATTTTAAGATAGATTTCAGGGATCGAAGATTGGGATTACGAGTTTGGTTTGAGGTTAATTTAAGATCAAAGTAGTTTAGAGTTTGGTTTAGGGTAAATTTAGGGTTCGGAAAAGGGCTCTGGTTAATAACAAAACCGTTAATATTCCCTTCATCGTGCATGGTCTGAGAGTTCAAGTTCTAAGAAAAGAACAAAAGAGGGAATTCGGTGAGGGAAGGGGTTTGAAGGAGTGGAAGCCAAGTTCTCGGATTGTTGCCGAATTCGCATGAGAGCTCGGCGTCAGCTGGGGCTTTCTCCGGCACCCAGAGGAGTTTGGCCTGTGCTTGCTCTGCTAGTTTTCTCAGCTCTGACATGGTCATCCCAACTGTACTAGGTAAGGCCATATAACTATGAATAGAAGAAGGATGAAGTAATGATTATCAAAAAAGAAAGGGTGGATGGCGGCGAGTCGGAGTTTCTAAAGTTCTAGTGTCCAATACCCTTGCTGCTGCCATTTTCTCGTTGTTTTCGTACATGTCCATTTGCCTTCGGGATCTTTCTTCTTTTTTTTTTCCCCAAGGATAATGAGTAGCTAAGGTACATTTTTGACGGAGTCAAATGTGTTTTGAGCTCATCAAGAACGGCCTGCATGTGCTTTGACATTTCAACAGATCTTGGCTTCTCGTACCTTTTTTTTTTTGTTTGCCGCTGAGTTAAAGAAAGTCACTTGAAGCTATAGACAGGCACATTCGGTGAGCTCTCGAGCTCTTGAATTTGTACCTTTTTTTAATTTTAATTATATCCTCCTATGTTAAATTTATTTAAAATTAAATTCTTTAATTTTTTTCAATTTATTTTTAATAAAATTATCTTAATCTTATGAATTGAACTCATAATTTGACTGGTTGACTCGAATGTTTTATAATTCTAGTTATTATTTTATTTTATTAATTTAAATTAACTCCAATTATTTTTATGTTTTTTATTATTATTTTTTATTTTATTTTTCAACAATATATTGATTATGAATGAAAAACAAGTTATTTTACATGTAAAATAAATAAAAAAAATAGATCTTTATAAATAAAAGATAAATTATTTTAGTTTTTATCAAATTAAAATTTAAAATGTAATTAATAGTGTAGAATAAAAGAAATGAAAAGAAAGTAGATAGTCAAAACGTGCCGCCTGACTCCGAAGTAAAGTGACCATCCCATATCTGCTTTTCCCTCGCGAGCACTTGACCGTTAGCTTGACCTTACCTTCCCATCTGAAATTCTAAATTGGAATCTTATTTGAGTAAATAACAATTTAGTCCCTCTATTCTTAGACATATAATTACTCAGTCCCTCTATTCTCGACTGCTTATAATTCCTAGTTCCTTATACCTTCGTTAGTTTTTAGAAAATGACCAAACTATCCCTTGTTTCTTTCCATTAACGTATAGTCAGAAGATTATTTTGAAAAAAAAAATAAAAATAAATTGGTGACAAATAAACAACTTATTAACGGAAGGACTAAGTTATAAATGGATTAGGCCTTTTAAATTAAAAGGACCAACTAGTTTTTTTTGCCAAAAACACAGGTACTGAATAATACATTGCATTTTATGCTATTTATTGTCTCAAGAGCTGCCCATTTCCTAGCATCTGTCCAAAAACACAAACCTCCCCACTCCTCCCTTTGCAGGGGCCAGTCGGCGGTGGTCCTGAGTCTCGTGGGTCAGCTCTTGGGTCTCTTTGGTTACTGTAAGTTTCTCTCTATCTCTTGCCACCAGCTGGGAGTCCTGTGATATCACGATGCATGTATGTTTATATTTGAAAATTGTTTTGAGCTCTATTTAATAAATAAAAGGAAGATAATAGCAAACAAGTTCTATATTTATATTATTTTTCATTTTAGTGCTTATGGGAATTGAACGCATGATGTAGTTGCCTTTACTAGCTTCTTTAACGTGTTATTTGATTTCGTCCAGAAGAGCTTTGCAGGGTTACGAATCATGCATATGTTATTTCAGAAGTGAAATCTTTATTGAGAAACACCCTCTGTTTGTGTAGATTCACTTTGTTATAATTTGTTTTCTTTTTAAAAAAAAAAAAAAACAAAACTTCACTTTGCATCTTAAAATTAAAACTGGTGTTTCCTTTAAAAGATTTTAAAGGAAGTTTGTGGTTTCTTTTGTTATAGAAGAGTTCTGATCAAGTCCTAGAAATCCAAGTAATTTAAGAACATGGCTATCAGATTGGGTAATCAGCTAAACAAATGGTCCTATCAATCCCGTCCATTCTTCGTAGCTAAAATGATTGATAATTTGTACTTGATACTTGGTAGATCAAGATGATTGATAGCTTGTACTTGATTGCAAAAGGTCTCATTTGATGGACGTAAGCTTGTACTTGATACTTGGTAGATCAAGGTAGTTAATAGCTTGTACTTGATTGCAAAAGGTCTCATTTGATGGATGTGGGCTTGTACTTGGTGCTTGGTAGATCAAGGTGGTTGATAGCTTGTACTTGATTGCAAAAAGTCTCATTTGATGGATGTGAGGACTCTCGGATGCTTAAGTAAGCATCTTTTTATAGAGAAAGTACAATAATATTATAGAGAGAGATGCTCTTAAATATGTATGCAATAGAAAATAAAGATTATGAACCTTTTATTTTGAAGGATTCATGGTGTATTTATAACTCATAAGTCTTGTTATTTTGTGGAGAGAAAGGGTTGTAGTGTAATTCCACCTTTATAATATTTTAAGTTGTATCGTGAGCTGTACTAGTAGGCCATGAAAGACTTTAATATACCTAATGGTATAGATGGAGTATAGACTTGTTTAATTAAGCATATTTGTTGAGAAATAATTCCTCTAAAATTTTATGTAAAAATCTATAAAATTAATGGTATTAGATTCAAGTATTATATTTGAATCCATCGGTGTAGCAAATCTAGCAATGCACGGGGTGTGATAATAAAAATCTTGGGGCTCGACACCCTCGAATAACACGTGAAAGACCCACTGTGTTGGCTTGGCAGTGCGTCAGACCAAGCCAGTGGGCTTGGCAGCACCTGCCAGACCCAAGAGCTGTGTCTGACAAACGCTACAACTAGATGGTGCTTGAGTCTGGCATGCGCTAGACCCAAGTGGTATGTGAGTATGGTAAGTGCCAGACTCAGTGACATTTAGGTTTGGCCAGCTTCAGACCCGATAACTTTTGGGTCTACCCAGTACCAAACCCAATACGCCTTCATGGGAGCATGTTTGGTGATGACGTATGTCAGCCCAACGCGCTCAAGAATGCAGGAAAATTATACTTGTATGTTTTTCTTGATCCGATATTTTTTGAAAAAAATATATAAAAACATACTGATAAAATCTTGGTTCATCAATATCCCCCTAGTGTTTGTGATATAATACACGAAGACTTTAATTAATTTCTCAGTTGAGGTAGACTAGTGAGTTTTGCTAATATAAAAAATGGGGTATAAGACGGAAAAAATATAGAAAAATATACATATAGACTGAAAGAAATTCTTTCAGATAAAAAATATCAAAAATCTATACTTAATTTTTTTTTAAGAGATTAAGGGTATTATGCCCATAATTTATAAAAATCTTTGTTCATCAAGCTCGTAAATTACAAAAATATATTAAAAAAATATATGTTCAAAATAAAGCTCTTAAATAAATTGGGATAATGATTTTTTTTCTTTTATTTTTATTAGAGAAACCTACTTTTTCTTGTTTCAAGTGTCCTATATTAAGAGGTTGTCATGGGTAGAAAATTAAACTTTGCTATGTATTGAAGTAGATGAATGAATTACTGCATTTTTTTCTCTTTGTTTCATTCATGTGAAAGTATATTCAAAAAGGTATGATTTTACATATTCATATAAAAAAGGTATGGTTTTACATAAAAAAATATTATTTTAAAAAATATATTTCAACTCCCATTGATAATTTGAAAATAAATTACACACGTATACATACATACACTTATACAAATATATGTGTATTATAATTATTTAAATTATATTTTATGCATTTGAAAAGATGTAAAAATAAAATAAAAAATCAATTACACAAATTCATCTTATTAATACAAATCCAAAATATTAAATAAAATCATAAAATAAAATAAAAATCATAAACCTACTATATCTTTTATCATCATCATACCCACGCTTACAAACTATATAACAATTAATAACAACATCAACAAAATAATGATAAGAATATTATAACGAGATAAATAAAAAATAGAAAAGCACTACTTTTTTAATAAGAGAATGTTATTGATGTGGGAGGATGGAGGTTTTGATTGCGAGATATGAAGAATAAAAAGCAGGAGGAGAAATAGAATAGGAAGAAAATAATGGGATGAATTAGAGAATAATAGGAAAAATATTTTTAGTAATGAAAGAGAAATATTTGAGGAAACTTTAAGTTTTGGGAAAAAATCTGAATTACTATTCCATATAATCCTTACTTTCAAAAGAATTTTCTTTTTAGTTTAATTAAATCTTGGTAAAAAATTTGAATAATCACTGGAATATTCTTTTGATAATTATTTTTCATAAGGAAACAAATGCTAGGGAAATATTTGGAGGAACTTTTAATTTTGGATTAAATCTAATTTATAGATATTTCTTAATTATTTTTTAAGTGAAGTTATTTCTTTTTATTTTTTATTATATCTAATGAAAATTTGAAATTAAAAAAAATAATTTATGTAAGCAATTCCATCTAAAAACATAAGTTAAAATAAGAATACCTTTTCCATTGATGTTTTATTAGTAAGTGTCTTGTAATATTATAAACGCATGCTTTCTGTTCATTTTAAGCATTTCTATTGAGTTTTAACTTTTACACTGCTATTTATTTTTTAATCTGAACTAATGAAGTCTTGAAAAAACTTAACATAAAAATTGGATTTTTGTTGAATCGATAATCTCTTCTCGTTGGGAGATGAAAAAGAGATCAGTCGTGCTTTTTTTAGATAGAACGATAACACTAAAATAAGAGATGAGCTTGATACAGAGATCATAAAGGTTAGGCATGAAGCAAGGTTTAAGGTTGTTATACCACACCCTAATAGATCCACAAAAGGTTATAGAGAGAATTTTTTACATTGCATCACTTTTTTGTAAGGAATGAAAAGGACGGAATTAGATTTTGTTTAGTTTTTTCTATAGACAAAGTCATTGATGAAGTTTTGAAAGAGTTTCACAAAGAAATCAGATTTCCTACAAAACAAGTCTCTTATTGGTGTGACTAGGCTTGACCACATCTACAAGCTTTCCTACAAAACAAGTCTCTTGTTGGAACATGGAGCCCTTTGATGCTTAAGTCACAAAGAAATCAGGTTTTTTTTTCTCTTTTATTAAATTGATTTTTTTTTCAATTTCATCCTTTAATATTTGGTTAATTTGGAATTAGGCTTCATTATTTTTTTTTTCTATGAGATTATCACAGTCTCATTTAGGTCACAGTTTTGGTCAGTTAACCCAGGTTGACTTGGGTCTTTTTTTAATATTTTTTAATTGATTATTTTTTCAATTTTATCTTTTAACATTAGATTAATTGAGAATTGAGCTTCATAATTTATTTTGATTTTCTTTCTATGGCGTTATCCTAGTCACATGATCCAGGTTACAACTTTGACAGATTAACTCGAGTTGTTTGTTTTTTGGTCTTTTTTAATTGATTTTTCTTTTTAATTTCATCATTCAATATTAGTTTAATTGGGAATTGAGTTTCACATTTGCTGTTGATTAGTTTTCTATGAGTTTATCCCGATCTTATGATCTGGGTTGTAGATTTGGCAGGTTAACCCGGGTCGATCCAATATGTTTTCATCTCAATACTTATTTTTAAAAAATGTTGTCTTGAATTGTTTTAGTGGAACTATGTTTTTAACGGCTGTTAGGGTTGTTTTTGAACCCGTCAAGTTGACCGGGTCAACCTTCACACGGTTTAAATTTTTTTCTACTAGAAAATACATTAGTAACACCTAGACATTTTTTTATGCTAAAAAAAATCTATTTGACCCACAACATAATATTTTGCTTAATTTTTCCAATTTCATCTTTCAATTCATTTTTCTTATTTAATATTTTTCAATTTCATCTTTAATATTTTGAGGATTATTAATTGAGCAACGTAATTTGTTTAGGCTTGATATTTTATTATGTTGCCTCGATATTTGTTTGGTTCTTAATTTTATAGGTGTTTATTTGATATAAAAATTTATTGAAATTTTTTTTGTTTAGCCTAATTAAGTCCATGACCCAAGTCACATGTGTGATTAGTTAACTTTGGTTGATGAAAAATTGGATTTCATAATTTTTTTGGTTGCATAAATGGTTCTTGGTTTATTTAACTAAATGTATACATGAACTTTTTGATTTTGATTGAGATTTTTTATGTTAAAAAACACATAGAAAATGTTGTCTTGTTGAGAAAAAAAATATCTAACCCATGACGAAACACAAGTGAAATAACTAGTCAACTATATACTACAATAGCTAGGCTTTTAATTGTTCATCCCCTATTCACCATCTTGTATTTTCCTATTCACTTCATTGTTCACAATCATTTGTTTTTCAATATATGTCCCTCAAAATTCTTTTGTTGTCTATTTCATCAACTTATATTCTTCTTTTTTTCAATTCAGACTTTTTAAGTCCTATTTGTTTTCATTGTTTCATGTATTAAAATATTTTTCAATTTGTTTTTATCTTACTTGCCTTCCATGTCGTTAAATATTTTCGCGTTAAATTGATACCTAATTTACGAGATCGAGTTTTAACATATTTTAAACAAACAAGTGAAAAAAAGATAAATGATTAAAATTGATATTAAAAAAGAAATAGGGCCCTTTGTCAAAAAAAGATACGAAAAACTATAATTTAGCTATCATGTTTAATTTTGTTTTATGATTCATCTCTCTTATTTTAGTTTTTTTTTAGGATCTAAACTTTATTTATTTTACATTTCAATTCATAAATCTTGATAAATAATAGAGAAAGTTGTTAAAAGTTTTGAGGAGAGAGGAAACTCCTCGGTGGTTAGATTTCAAACACCAATAACTTTAATTTTAATGTCTATAGATTCATCTTTAAGATATAAACTCAACGGAGGTTGTTTATATCTTTAATAAACACTGAAAAAAATAGATTGAGAGATCCTTAAATTATTTTTAAATTTATTTAATTTTTATTTTTTAGAGAGATTATATATTTTTATATATGAGTTTGTTAAAAATTTTAGGGTGATTTCAAGTGAAAGAAGTTGCAAAATAGATTTAGAAGATTTCAAAATTCAGATTCTGATTTTCTGATTTATTTATTCTAATATCATGCAGAGACATAGGACCGGAGGGCATTCTTATGTGCACCTGTCAATAATCGATCAAAGCAACCATGGAAAGCTCTTCACAGAAAGGACCAGTCATCTGCACTTACGTAGCTCAATGGCCTATATATTCACTAGCTTGGTCTACCCGACGTGATAAAAAATCACGTCTTGCCATAGGAAGTTTCCTTGAAGACTATAGCAACAAGGTGGAAATTGTTCAATTCAACAACGACACTTCTGATTTCACCACCGATAGCCGCCTAATATTCGATCACCCTTATTCACCCACAAACCTGATGTTCTTCCCCTCTAAGGATGTTGCAAATCCTGATATCATTATCACCTCCGGGGACTACATGCGCATATGGCAAATTCACGATGACCGAATTGAGTTGAAGTCTCTCCTAAATGGCAATAAGTGTAGTGAATTCAACTATGCCATAACATCTTTTGATTGGGCTGATTTTGATGTTCATCGTGTGGTCAGTTCGAGTGTTGACTCCACCATTATTGTTTGGGATATAGAGAAGGAAACTATATATGCTCAATTAGTTGCACATGATAAAGAAGTGAATGATATTTCATGGGGTTGGTTCAATATTTTCGCATCAGTATCAGGTGATGGTTCAGTTAGGGTTTGCGATTTAAGGAAAAAGGAGAGATCAACAATAATTTATGAAAATCCAATGCAGGATTGTTCTTTGTTAAGGCTAGAGTGGAACAAAAGTGACCCGAGATTTATAGCCACAGTCGGCATGAACAGTAACAAGGTTGTAATTTTGGACATTCGCTTTCCTTCAACTCCTTTAATGGAGCTTAGCAAGCATAGGGCAAGTGTGAATTCTATATCCTGGGCTCCATGTACAGGACAAAAGATATGCTCGGTGGGTGATGATTCAAGGGCTTTGATATGGGATGTGGCCAGTAAGGCTGGAAACGGACCAGAAAACATTACAGGCCAGGCAGAACCTGAAATGTGGTATGGATCAGTGGGTGGGATCAATAATGTGCGTTGGTCTCCTGTGGAGATGGATTGGATTGCTGTTGCTTTTCTGACCAAGTTACAACTCTTAAAGGTTTAGAGTTTAAACTTCCTTTGGCTTTGTAGCTTAATATGGAATCGATGGAATGCTATTCATTTCAAGAAATAAGCAACTTAAAAGAATAACCAACGAGTTCGAGTGCCTTGTTGTTGTTGTTGGTTTTTTTTTAATATATATGTGTGTGTGTGTGTGTGTGTGTGTGTGTGTGTATTAAAAAATGTTTTTAAAAGTGTTTGATATTTTCTTATTTCTCATTGCTTAATGAATGCTCAATGACAATAATTATATAGCTTCATATCCTTGCCTATCTAGAATTCCAATAAAAAAAGATAATTTATAAAAATAACCAGAATTTAAAAATTATAGTATAAGATAGTTTAAAAATTATGAATATAGCCATATGTGAGGTAAGGATGACAATAAATATTTACATATTGCATTTCTTGATATCTATACCATATTCATTACCCACGTGTCAGATTTATTGATATCCATATTTTTTTTATTACCTAATTGGTAAGAAATTTAGATCTTCATAAACTATCCAGCAAGATTCGACTATCCATATGTGTATCCATTATCTGAATATTATTATTATTCAATAAAAATAAAAAATTTAATATATATATATATATTAAATAATTAAATAGTAAATATTATACATACATACATACATATGTGTGTGTGTGTTTTATGTCAATTTTGAGATATGTATATATTATATTGTATTAAAAAAATATAAATGTTCTATAAATACATCTATATAATAGAAATATATATTTTGTGTTAATTTTATGTCGAGTTTAACAATATTTATAGCTTATTATCCATCATGTAATACAACTATAAAAAAAACTCACCCATTCGGGTTGGGCTGATATCCATCAAGCTCAAATTAAATTGTCATCCTTATAATGAGATTTACCAGGGGGTCATAGTCTGATATTGATTGCTCAATGTAGCGGTAGGTGGAAAAGGAAACACATGATTAGAGATGACAATTTCATCTGAACTTTATGGATACATGTCCAAACTGATTCAAATATGTTTGATATTTTATGGATATTTATTTTTTGAGTTAGGTTCGAGTAAAACTTGAAAGGAAAAGGTTGGGTTTTGGATGGGTAATGGATATTGCTTTACTTGACCTTAAACCTGACTTATACCTAACTCAAAATTTATTTATATATATATATATATATATATATATATAAAGTTAATGGAATTATATACATACCATTAACTATACCAAAAACCATATTTAACTCTAATTGATTAAAGTCTTTTTATTAGAGAAACACACTTGGAACCCACAACATATTTTGGTGACCATGATGGGAGAGATAATTGGAATTTAACATAATGATATCAAGAAGATTAGCAAAACCTTAATAATATGGGATGATGAGGAAAACGTGAACCCTTCAATCAAAGAGAGAAAAAAAGCCTCATAAGAGGAGGAGGCTACTAAAACATGTGCCTTATTTATAGTAAAAAAAAAAAAAAAGAGTAGGGGTGAGCTAAAAAATCAAAAAACCGATTAAACCGAGAAAACCAGAAAAAAATAACTGAAAAAACCGAACTGTGAAAAAAATTGATTAAACCGATTAAAATTTTGAAAAAACCAAATGGTTCGGTTTCGGTTTTATAAGCCTAAAACCGAAAAAACATAATCGAACCGAACCCGAACCGAAAAAAACCCTAGCCAAACCGAAAAAATCGAGCCAAACAGGTTTGAACCGGTTTTTGTCCTAAAACCCAAACCGAAACCTGTCGGTTTGAACCGGTTTTGGTTTTTTTTAAATTCGGTTTGGTTACTTTTTTTTGATAAAAACCGAACCGAACCGAAAATGATCACCCCTAAAAAAAAGATAGGCTCAATTTGAGACTAGGTTTAAAAAAGCCCGTACTTTAATTGAGGTAAAGTTTCAGGTCATAACTAAATAGATAAAAAAGTAATACAAAATGAACATGAAACTTATTAAAAATCATTATTGAGACTTAATGTTGGCTAATAGTCAAACCACTCATACAATATTAGAGCCTAAAATTAAAAAGTGATAGAACATAGTAAAAGGGATTAAGCATGAACTAGTTATGTTGCAGGCTTTCAATAGGGAAATAAACATGGGGTTGAAAAGAACCTCGATGAACATGCAATTCTTATTTAGTAGCTATGATTAAAAAAAAAGGTTGATTTAGTTATAACAGACTTTAGACATATAATGAGAAAGGTAGTGCACAAAATCCCAAAATAAGTGGTTGTGAAAGTAGGGAATCAGATTGGATAATAAGTTAGGAATGGTGATAGGGCAACGAAATAAAAAAAAAACCACCTAAAGAGTTATACATTGATACTTACTGAGATGTTGAAAGGTATAATACAATGCCTCTAATGTAGGAATCCTCTATATAATCCAAATCCTGCAATGAACAAAACTCTGGTATAGGAAACCAATGAAATCATAAAGTGGTTAGGAAAGCTCTAGTTATAAGAGTGAAAAGATAAAATGGATAAATTAGGTTGGAAAATGGAAATGGACATCGGTAGAGTTGGGAGGAAACCAAATCACTTCATCATTAGATTCAAAATATATTTTGGGTATAATGGAGAAAATCTATGGTTTTAGGGTACAACAAGTACATGGACCAACTTACAATAGACCATATTTAGAATACATAGATAGGAATTTCCATATCATGCATTTTTTAAATTCCCATACTTTACTTTGTTTAATGGACAATGGCATTTCACTACCATTGACCACATTATAAGGTTCATTTCCTAGAATAAATAGGTTGTAGACTGTGATTATTTAAAACTTAAGTTGTTCCTTAATTCTTTGACTAAAGGCATTTTCTTAGTATATTAACTTGTCACCCAATTCAATACATACTTGGAAAGAAATGCAAGTAATTTTCCAAGCTCACTTTTCAAAAACTAAACTCTAGTTTAAGCTAATAGATTTAATGAAATTTAAATAATACTTAAAGAATTTTATTAAAGAATATTTAAACAGGTTCATATAAGCTAGATCTAAATATCAGGAAAAGATTCCAAAGACTGATGTTGTATCTATTACCCTACAGAGTTGGAAATTAGACTTAGAAATAATTTTAAGGATATAGAATTTAAGAAAGTGTATGAGTTAAGGTTTATATAAAACCAGTTAAGGGAGGAAATAAAAATAAGCTCATAATTTTTGCACTTATTATCAAGAGCCAATGCCTTAAGAGGTAGACATTGTCATAACCCAATTTTGGGTTCCTCCAAAATTATCCTTTTCTTTTAAATAAAAATAAGAAAAAGAAAAAGATTGAAAAATAAAAAGATGCAAGAAGACAAACGACTTCGTTGGTAAGAACAGGTTGGAGAATAATCTACAAGCATAAATGAGAGATGGAGGGACCAAACTGGATCTTTTACTTTTTCTAGAAACTCAATTCCACCATTGAAGGACATAAATGTGAAAACCAGTGAAAATTTAAGTTTAACTTGAAAATATGGATGACTTTGCATAAAAATTAAGTCTAAGGACTTAACTAGATTCTTATTAGGCTGATTTGATTTAATTATATTTCTAACTAAAGGTTTAATCAAGTTTATAAATTAATTTAGGACAAAATTAAAAGAATTAATTAAGTGCAAGAACTTAATTAGACTTTAAATTGGTCAAATTAATTTTATTAAGGACTTATTGGTGAAAAATTAAGTTTGGAAGGTTAATTAATAAGATTGAAATTTTGGAAGACCAAATTTAATTTTTACAAGCTTAATTGGATGAAATCATGGTGAAATTTCAAGAAAATAAAATTTCAGGGGTCAATTAAGGGCCAAATTAAAGAATCTCAAAACTAAGAATCAAAGTGCAAAAGGCGTGTAAGTTTGGGAACCAAAATCAATCAAATCAGAGGTCAATTTGAAAGAAATTAAAAGTTTGATGGTTGATAAAGGTCAAATTGAACAAATTAAAAAGCAAGGACTAATTTAAAAAAGGAGCTCAAATCAAAGGAATCAAATCAAAGTTTCTAAGGATGCAATTGCAAAAATTAAAAAGTTTTAGAATCAATTTAGGGTGCATATGCTAGAATTGAAACAATAGGGACCCATTTAAAGTTTGTAAAATCTCAATTAGAAAACAGTAATTCCTTTGGTTTAATCTAAATGACATGTCACTCATCTTTAAAGAAAAGAAGAAGTGATACATTGTTTAGTCCTTATTTGTCATCTTTTTCAGCTGAAAAGGATGATCGGTTTTCCACCTTCAAGCGAATAAACATGACATTTTTTGTCATCTTAGAGGCTCAAATCACCACTAATGGACTGAGAAACACATTCTCTATAAGGATGACCTATCCTCCTTATATGCTTATATTGGCTTTGGCTCAATAAACTCAACAACATCTTATCCCTAATTAGTTTCCCTTGTATTTTACAGTTTTAAGTTGATCGAGAGCTCATTTTCTAATCAATAAATTTGGAATTTCGGACCTCCAAATCAGATGATATTTGATCCCCATGGTAGATACACACACACACACACACACTCTACAAAGATTAACTACTTATATCCCATGCTTACATATATTTTGTCACGATGATCTCTTCAAAGTAGCTCACTTGGTCAGCTATGATTGAAGAAGAAAACCATCATGATTGTTTAAACTTCGTGGTTATTTTATTTTGACAAGTTTGAGCTCACAAAAAAAAAAGAACCAGAATACACCTTTTTAGAGAGGTTAGGGGAGAGAATAAGCAAGAATCTTCTTTAACAAACTATTGGCAAAACCACCATGGTTTTGCCATTTATGGTTTTGTTTAACTTATAAAAGGTTATTCTTAAGCATACCAATAGGGGATATGAAAAAATTACAGAAAAAATCATTAAGAGAAAAAAAAAGAAGGAAAATACAAAAAAAAAATCAATAAAATACTTAGAATAAAAAAGAAAGAAAGGTAACAAATATTATGTTTTAAAATGAAAAGAGAGGAATCTAGACCAATATGAGATATAAAGGAAACTAAAAATCAAGAGGAAAGAAGCAAAGAATCCAGAGAATGAATCAACTTTCTCATTGCTAGGTAAACTTTCAAACTTTGATGAGGAGGTGAAGCTCAATGAGCACACCCCCTCCTTTTTTTTTTGCCTTTTTAAATTATTGTTTACAAAGTTTGTTGTGCATCATCTGAAGTCATTTATTACTTTGAAGGCCATGATTATTGTTTTAAAATGTTTAAAAATGCTTTGAATACAACTTGTATATGCTCAAGTTTTGTTTATTGCCTTGTTTTGATGTGTTAGAATATGATTATGGAATGACAAATGTTACTATAGAATGTTGTTTTTGCATTCTTTGATGTTAGGTTAATCTTGTTTGAAGTTATGACAATATGTTTTAGGTTTTGATATTGTTGTGGTTTAATTTGTTTTACGTTAGTCTGTTGGGTTTGTTGAAGTTATAGATATGTTGTTTAAGTTTTAAGACAATATTTATGATATATGCATAAGGAGAAGCTTTTTTTTTTGCTTGCTGTCATTATGGTTCTTGCTTGCTGTTTTTGCCTTTAATCTTCTATTTCTTATTGTTTTGATGATTCCATCAATTGGTGGTAAGCATGCTTAAGCTTAGGTAACTAGGTTTAGGTAGCTTTCCTGAGTTTTATTGTATTTTTCTAGGTTTAGACTTTTTGTTAGGTTTTTAGGTTTGCTGACTTTTTTAGGTTTACATTCATCCGTTGAACTTTGCCTTATGTCATTGTTTTCTATGTCATTTCAATCGATTGATGGTTTTTATATGTGCATGCATGTGTGTTAATGTTTACTCTAAGTTTTTTTATGGCTTAAAAACACTGATTTAATGGTTTTTTTCTCTTTTTTTTGTTTTATTTTTTGCATAAAATTAAATAATTATGACATTTGCTTTATTATCGTGATGATTCAACCTCATATTCTTTTTTGAATAGCGGGTTAACATGTCTACGTGCCTTTGTTTCGATTTGATCTAGTCTATTTTTGAATTTTTATTTCTGGATTTCTTCGCAAGTTTTTGGTGTTCTTGAGCAAATTCAAACATCCCCCCCTTTTAATCTTTGTTTTCTTTTTTCTTTTTTGTTTCAGGTCGTGTTTATGGGTTTTAGTCTTTGGGTTAGGAAGTCTAGCCTATCTGGTTGGCCTAAACCTTTTTTTTTTTTTAATAAGGCAATGTTTGACATGATCAATTTTTACCAAAGAAAATAAGTAATATTTTGTTCTAAAAGCATGTTTGCCAAACTCGGCCTTAAAGCATTTTCTAAGCCTCTGACTTTTAGTTAAGAACGTGTTTGGTAAACATGCCCTACCGGCTTTCCAACAGTGTTTATATTCTTATCTTTTGTGCTTTTTGCCAAAACAACCCTCAAATAATTTTCAAAATTTTTGAAAACATTTAAGGACCATTTTAAAATTATTATGGATGCCTTGAATATTTTTCGATCCATTTCACTTAATATTATAATTGTAGACTTATATTATAAGATATTAATTCAATATTAAAATACTTGCTTTTTTCTCTAAAATTTCAAAAAATTCCACAAATTCTAAAAACTTTTTTTCATTTAAAAAATAAAAAAGTATGTTTTATTTTGTGTGCATACAACCAAATTCTAAACAATTCCATGCATATTTTATAAAAAAACAAAAATTGTATTTTTATCATGTTTTAAAAATACAAAATTGATATCATGACCAGTTTATGATTATCCATTAGGATTTGGAAAAAAAATTCAAAAATACCAAAATATTAATTTGTTTAATTAATATTCGAGGTGTGAATTTTACAGTGTAATGCATACTCTCAGTATTAAATTAAATGAATTAATAGCAATAAATGTTAGGAATTAGTTATAGACTTTATTGTTTGAGAGTATAAAATTATATTATAAAGTATATTCTCAAGTATTAAAGATGCAAAGTATAAAATAAATACAATACTAAAACTTAAGCCCTAGAACGGTTAAGATCTAACCCAATAAGGTAGAGACTTCCTCACGAAAAAAGATCTATCTGGAACTTTATATAAGACCAACAAATAGAAACACAACTTAGAATAACAATCAATCAACAATGCAACTTACCATAGGTAGGGTGCACTAAGGGTGATGTATTTTTCATTTGCACAACTAGTCCCTTTACCCAGATTTCTTAAACCATTAGGTTTTTTAGTGATTATAATACTAGATGAGGACTCCTGAACTTCTTTATATCATAATTTTATGATTAAATCCAAAACACCCTTTAATTATATGAGGCATACCTGTCATTCGACGTCGTGCACGCCACGACATATATGGTTGAGCTTATCCCTATATAACCCATACCTTAGTATAGAAAAATGTTAAAAATGTCAAGTGATGCAAACCCTAGTGACATTTTTAATTAAATCCGCGAACCTAAGATCTATCTAATTTAGGCTTGAGATTGATAATTGAGTTTGACACAATGGACGACCTACCTCAAGGTATCAAGACTATAACAACCACCCCCACACAACGTCCTCACTTGGAGACAAGCACATGAAGTATAAAATCACAACAAAGATTGATCAATTTTTTGAAGAGTATAGTTTAATAAAAAAACCAAGCAATAAAATCTATTTTCTCTATGCTGAAATATGCAGCAATTAATATGTATCCCAATATGAAAATTAAGTTTTACAAAAGAGCATTTATACTTTTGGAAATAAACCCCAAAGATAATTTAATGGGCTTAATTGACCATAGTTTTAAAACCCGGCTCGGCGGGTCGACCCGGGACCCGGCTGACCCAGGGCTGAAATCGGGCAGGGTTGATGAAAAAACTGGTTAGGGAATTGGCCCAACAAAACCCGGTCGACCCGAGACCCGGTCAACCCAGGTAAACCCGACTGATTTATATATATAAAACGTTACCATTTTAGTTTTTTACTGTCAAACCATTTGTAACATAAATACAGAATCACAGAAAACTAATCTCTTCAATCTTGTAAAACTTTGACTCTTCACAGAAATCTTGGCCTTTAAGGGGAGATTTCCTGTTCTTAAGAGGGATAAGAGAATAAAAAATAAATCAGGGTCTCAATCGATGAAAAGAGGAACATGTTGATTCAGCTTTGGGAGTTGGGAAAAGAGGGGTTTCAGATTTACTTAAGTTAGGGTTTGATCTGTGGTTTGAAAAATTCGCCCACCAATTATGACTATGTTTGATTGTGTTTTTGGGTTAATCTGGAGTTTGTGGAGACTAAGGTTGCTGCTTTGAGATGATACAATAGTTGTGGTTGTAAAGGTATGCATTGCTCTTGTATTTTGTAATCTCTTCTACGCCTTTGAGAAGGAACTTTGAATCCCAAAATTGAGGAGGTGATGGTGGGCTAGTGGTGGCTGTGGAGGTGGCGGGGAGGTGTTTGTAAAAAGCAAGGTAGGGATTTGTGTATACTGTGTTGTGAGGGTGATTGTGCTAATTATATAAGGGCAAACAATGTTTGGTTTTAGATCTATCAAACATGAGTGGCAAGCAGGGTTATTCTCTGGAAACTCTTCTTTCTTTCAACGACGCTTATTATTATTATTAGTCCAAGGGCAAGGGCAAGCAAGAAATTCTCTTTTTTTTGGTTGACCCGGGTTAACCCAGGTCAACCTATCTGACCCGTGACCCGATCATTATACCGGATCGACCACCGGGTCGGGTTTTAAAACTATGCAATTGACCCAATTTAAAACTAAGCCCAAAATAACCCAAAAACTAACCAAATAACATGAAAATAATAAAATAAATATCATGAATCTTTTATCTTATGGTGTCAAAACTAATAACTAAAAATAATACAAAAGAAATAATTGTTTAGATGTAAAATCCTTACATGCCACCACTTCTCTTTGAGAAATAAACTAGGAATTTTTCTTGTTCTAATACTCATAGTTTGTTGCCCCCTTAGTAACCATGGTAGAGTAGAATTCTCCTTCCAATTAAGTTTCCTTTATAGATTAAACTCTATTTCAGCAAATATTTCATGATTTTCTTGTTGGATTAGGAAACACAAAATACTTGATAAAACAAGCTCAATGATGTTGAAATCACTCCCTAGGTTGTGGCCCGTAGTCCCCAAGTCCATCTTGAATATGAATCAAATTTATTAAGGCTTATTCTTCTGGAGTTGTTGCTTTTTTTAGTCCACCCTATCCCATGTGTCTTATAAAAACTCATTAAAGGCTTCCTTGAACTTTTTTACTCTAGCCCTTATGATTAGGCATACTAGAACTACTAATGGATCTTTTGGTGTGAGCTGGATTGCATAATTAAGTCATTAAAATATAACAAAAAAAGTACTAGTATTTTAATTTAAACAAGATTGACCAAATTTTTGATTCGCTACCTATAAATAAGAGGGTTAGATTTAATAGGAAGCATAAATCCTTGATTAAAAAAGAATAAAAAGGAAAAACTTGCAATAAGTGGCATGGCATAATAAGATATTCAATCAGGAATTGTGTCATATTTAGAAATGTAATTCAAGATCTAATAGAGGCTAAAAGCTTTAAGTGTTTAGAGAATAAATATACTACAAGGATAGATAAATATCCTTTCCTAAATATCAATATAATAGATGTACATTCAATAATAATATGATAATGAAATTTGGTGCCATAAGAAATTTAAAATTGAACATATATTGATATCTACACCAAAAAGAAAGATTTGATGAAGCAATTCTTGAAGCTTTATATAGATAAAAAAAAAGGCATGACACATATGAGATAAATGGAGTACCTAGGCAATATTGTAATATGATTACCCTTTTACCTAAGAAGCTTGTTACAGAGGAAGGCTACCTAAACAGATGATGTCATAAATGACTTATCCTTAATGCTTGCGTTAGTTCAAGTGTTTAAATCTAATAGTGGAACATTTTTGTATTAAAGTTAGAGAAGAAATAGGATGAAAGAACTAAACACGGTCTAGTTTTACATCTCAAGAATCGAACACCAAAGATTATGATGGTTGTGTTTGAAAATTTCCAATAAAAAAGAGGCAAAACATTTGAAAACCTTATATATATAAAGGTAAGCATGAACAGGGTTGCATTTAATACGGTATTGGTAGACAATGATGCATCAATGGTAAAATACTCATTATACATAAAATAAAGCCTTGATATCCACCATGTGAATTAGAACATGTTTGGGTACGCGGTGCAAACCGCGTTCCCAAAAAAATTAATTTTTTTTTCTAAAATTTAATATGGTTTGTACGTTTTAGATCGTTTTAATATGCTGATGTCAAAAATGATTTTTAAAAAATAAAAATACATTATTAACATGTATTTCGACACAAAAAGTTATTTAAAAAGTAACCACTACCACACTGCCAAGCACCCTCTTAATACAGTGTTCCCAAACTCAAGATATTCAGCCTCTAATGCACTCCTAAAAGTGCAAACCTTGTACCAATTACGACCATATTTCCTCTCGGAAAAAAAGGGATCCAAGCCGAAGTTGACAAGTGATCAAAACAAATCCCACTATGATAGTTTTCAAACCTGTTTTGATGAAAAGAAGTAAAATAACGACTATAATAATGCTCTCCATCCATTTTTGAAGGTCTTGGTCTCATCGAAACTAGGATTTTTCGTCACAAAATTCGGGAAGTTATAGCCCACAAGGTTACTAGCTAGAGAGGGCCTTAGGTATTGGGGCGCAGGTCTTAACAAATGGCCAAGCACATCGTCCATGGCTAGGCCTATAGACCCCTTGGAGACTTGAGTACAATAGAAGTGATCAGCAGCGGTACAATACAAGATATGAACTTCAGGTTGGTGAGCAGGCTAGGCACGAGATGGATGCCCTGAATAACTAGCAAAGAACATCTTGGCTCGAGGATCGAAGACCATTTGGTCAAGCGTATTGTGAACGTCTCCTGCTCACTCCTTTTGCTTAGGAACATAAACACGTAAGGGCCTGTTATTGTAAGCACACATGCTGTGCTTACTTTTTAGCAGGTCAGACGCGTGGGGCTGGCCTTGTAGGCCCACGCGTGTGGCCTGTTTTTTTAATGGGTCGGTGATGCTGGCCTACCAAAGTCAAGTAGCATTTTTTTTAGGAGTTAGTCTTTTCTTTTCTTTGATTTTAATTATAATTCATTAATTTTTTATTTTGGATGTTATTTTTTAAATACTATTCACTTTTAATTTTTTTTCAAATAACATTGTAGCATTTTTTTTATAACATTAGCAAGTGTTTTTTTTTAATATTTATTTGATGATTTTCTTCCACATATCTATTTTTATTATCATATAATTAAATAAAAAATAAATTCTAAAAAAAAAGTTATTAAACATAACTAGGTTCATTACCTAAGTTACGGACTTTATGAGTTAATTTAATTCAATCCAAGATATCATCATTTCAATATATATATAAAAAAAAGGATTCAAATGATGTTGTCTTGAAATTTTATTTACGGGGTCAAATCGAGTTTTGACCGGGTTGTGTTTGGACTTGTCAAGTCAGCTGGGTCATATTAACTCAACTCCTACTTACTTTGATTTGAAACTTGTTCCAATTAAAAGAATGAGTTGGGGGTCTCCAGGTTGATCTGACAAGCCAAGCTAGGTTTAATAAAATTGTCAAGTGTAAGAGTTGTATTATTTGTATATTTTTTATCAAAATATTATTTGTTTTTTTATTTATTGAAACAACCTTTTATGATTATGAGAAGAAGTTATTTGAAAGATAAATATTCTAATAAATAAATGTAAAAAAATATGGTGTTTTAATAAAACAAAAGAGTTTCAATTAGAAAGATATATTATCCTTATTTAAAATCATCCGGTTTTTATAATATAGAGAAATTTTTTTTATGAAAAACATTATTAATAAAAAAAATTATATCAACGAATTATTTTGTTTTTATAGGATTTAATTTATTACTATTTTAAAAAAATAAAGGTAAATTACTCTAAGCTTTTTATAGTTTAGTAATGTTTTTATTTTATGATTAAATTTTTAAATATTATAAAGCACAGTAGCTGACCATCGCCGCATCACTCTTTCTGTCTCCTTCGCCTCACCTTCTCTCCCTTAAAAGACTCTCTCCCTCATCTCACTGTGCAGAAAAAGACCGACCTCTCACAGCTCTC
>Ga0325414_1000983_pt1 | contig 26112 bp, 18 predicted proteins | sample PopdelMetagenome_8_FD_206183 | JGI IMG/M metagenome (GOLD analysis project Ga0325414, IMG submission 206183) | Populus deltoides microbial communities from Bellville, Georgia, United States - Leaf-PdKOR-R3 | ecosystem: Host-associated > Plants > Phyllosphere > Phylloplane/Leaf | place: USA... | reverse complement strand
TATGGAGTGAAGTGTCGACATTTTTACAATAGTTGGCTAGAAAGATTGAATGTTCATTGTAATGTTGCTGTCTCGACTTGTGATTTTTCATTCGACCTTGGCATTTGACTTTTAATACATTAGGATAAAGAAATCGCAAATACTCATAACCATTACATCAACGTATATAAGCGTTGATGCTTTGATAATATATTCGGAAGAGTGTATTTGTTTTTGTATTTTTAAAATATTTTAAAAAGATTGAAAATTTTTTAATTTTTTTTTGTTTCTAATTATTTTTAATATTTTTAAATCGTTTTGATGTATTAATATTAAGAATAAATTTAAAAAAATAAAAAATATTATCTCGATACATTTTCAAATAAAAAACATTTTAAAAAATAATTATTATGGCAATACCAAACCGTAACTAAAACATTATGGTATTTAAAAGTATGGTAGCAATTATTTTTTAAAGTGTTTTTCATTTAAAAATATATTAAAATAATATTTTTTGATGTACGAAATCTACTTAAACTTTGATAAAAAAAAATTGCAAGAATTTAAGCGGGGATGATCCCATTAAGATTTTATTAAGAAAAATGTTAATATAATTAGCAAAAAAATTATTGGAGAATATCTTTAACATTAAAACCAGAATAAATTCTTGCAGTGGACAATATTCGAAACATGGACCAACCAATGCTATATTCGGAGGATGCTTACAGCCTTTTCTCAACAAGATTGCTGGACCCCCTCTTGGCTTGGCACCGTAAGAAATCTTGGCTACAATTTAACGAAGGATTGATAGCTTTGTTTGGAAGTATAGTTGTATTTGTTTTTTAAAATGATTTTTATATTAAAATGTATTAAAATAATTTTTAAAATTATCGTATTAAAATAATTTAAGACATATAAAAATAATAATTTTTAGTAAAATAAAATTAAATTTTTATGAAACACGGTTTACACTGTATTTTCAAATGGTGCCAATATTATATTTCACATACTAATTATAGATAATAAATATCATTTAAATAATCTATGTAGGTTTCTTATTAACTTATTTATTTTTATCTAATCCAGTCAAAAACTCATATTATAAGTTTTAATTTGAGATTTATATTGAATATGTTTATTTACCTTTGATATAAAAAAAAAAGTAAAAATAAAATTATCCTCGATATGAGATCAGTGCTTATCAAGGTTCTTAAAATTGTTAATGTATCATTTGAATCTTTAGTTGGATTTAATAAATATATTTGACATAGATAGATGTAATATAAAACAAATTTAATTTAGATAAATAGCTTTACATATAAGTTTAGAATTTAGTTCCTAAATAAATTAAGATTTGATATGCTCATACGTTTATATTTAATGTACCATTTCCAAGAAATATGATGAGGCAATAGAGTTTAATTAAGAACTTGTATTTATGATATATTTATTTTTCCTACTAAATGGATTATTTATCAATTTCTTCTACTTTATAAAATAAATTGAATAGCCACGAACGCGCACAATGCGACAGGCTTTTGATTAGTTGAAGCTTATAGTTCTTTCAATTTTGATAATTGCATGATGATATACCTCTTTATTACACTATAAACTAGAAGGCATAGGGGGGATTATTGTTCACCCATGCACTGTAATCTCTTTCATAATTTATTATGGATTTTCATTGTGAATTTTTCTTTCTTCCACAATTTTTTTTTTAATTTTACCCTTAAATCGTTAAAACAAAGGTTAATTTATTAAGAAAAGATAAGATTAAAAGAGAAGGGAGTGAATAAGTCACTTTAACAAAGTTTTGTGCGAAAGATATATTTTAATCCTCAAACTTTTCTAATTATAAATATATGGTCCCTTCAATTTTCAAAAATTAAGAACAAAGTCAATTTTGGTCTCCAACTTTTTTATTTTTTATTTTGTTTTTGGAAAAGGAGAGGGAAAGTGGTTGGATTCCAGCAGTGAAAAGAGAAAGTCATCGTTTACACTGATTAAGGCCAAAAAAAGGTTATTTTGGTGTTAATGGTTTCTTTTTACAGTGAGAGTTTATCCTAGGTGTTTTTTTCCCTTTGAACTTGTCTTATATGGTAGATCTGAGCCCGCAAATAATTTTAGTTTTAGATTGATTATGGATTTTTGGGTACTTTTTTGGATTGTTTGCAACCATAGATATATTTTACAAGGTGTTTAATGTCTTTTTATGGGTTGAAATATGATTGCAAATGATTTTTTTTATCTGAAACATCACAACTCAATTTTATAGCAGCCAGAGGTTGCTAAAATTTAGACAAGGCAGGCAACACATCGCCTACTATTTGTTTTTCAAAAATTAAGGGGTGAACAACCTATCATCTGCCTTTTAAGAAAAAAAAGGTTCAAACACGTGAGCTACTCCATGCCTGAGAGCCTAGGCCTTTTTCATTCCTTTTTTTTCTTTTTTTTATTCCTCAAATCTTACCCATCATAATTGGATTTTTTTGTTTACTTATTTTTTTAATTTCATCATTTAATATTTTGTTGATTTTTTATTGAGCAATGTAATTTGTTTTGATTTGGTATTTTTATTTAGTTGTATTGATATTTGATTGGTTCTCAATTTTATTAGTGTGTATTTTAAACAAAAAAATATTATTGGAAAAAAATTGTTTAGCCTAATTAAGTCCACGACCCAGATCATTGGTTTGACTTGTTTAACTTCGAATAGTTATGAATTGAGTTTCATAATTTTTCCCGATTATATAAATAGTTATCAATTTATTTAGTTAAATGCATACATGAACTCTTATAATTAAGATTTTTTATGTTAAAAAACACATAGAAAATGTTGATGTATTGAAAACAAATGTATTTCACCTACAATGAAGCACGAGTCAAATAACTAGTTAAGAAACTAATTAGGGAATTAAAAGATAAAACCTCTTACTAATTAAGTTTTATTTACCAAGTTAACTTCTTATGTCCTACTCTCTTTCTCTCTCCAAAAAAATAAAAATAAAAATGTAAATAGGTTATTCCATATTCTTTAGTTGAAAACATGACGCCCTATTATAACACTCTTTTAGGTAGTGTTTGGTATGCTAGACTATTGATTTGATTGAACAAGACTAGATAAGTAATTGTCTTGTTTTATGTTTGGTATGCTTTGGACTGAATTGGATAATTTGTCTTATTTTATATTTGGTCGACATTGAAAGGGACCCGACATATCCGAGGCGTAAATCAATCCAAGTTTAAGAAAAAAATAAAGGAATGATTGATCTGACCTGACACAGTAAAAAACATGGGTCGACTTGCGACTCAGTTGACTCAAGTAAATCATGGATAAAAAAATCCATTGAGTTTTTTAATTATTTTTGGTCAAAATGATGTTGCTTTGATTTTTTTTTTTAATCTGAGTTAACTCGGGTTGACCTTCCTGACTCGTGACCTAGCTTTGCCTAGGTCGATCCTCAAGTCAGGTTTTAAAACTATAATAATAATAATCATTTTTATCCATATGTTGAATTGAGTCAACCCGGTTTAACCTTCCCGACCTGTGACCCAAGCCTTGCAACGGGTCGACCTCTAAGTAATGTTTTAAAACTATGATAATAACTATTTTTATCTTTATTTTGACCCAAATCAACGCAGGTTGACCCTCTCAATCCGTGAATTGGGCTTTGTCTCGTGTTGACCTCCGATTCGAGTTTTGCAACTATGATAATACCATTTTTATCCATACATTGATATAGGTCAACCAGGGTTGATTCTCCAGACCCATAACCTAGGTCTTGCCCTAGGTTGACTCCAAATTGGGTTTAAAAACTATGATAATAACCACTTTTATTATTATATTGACTCGGGTCAACCCGAGTTGACCCTTTCGACTTGTGAATCAGGCATTGTCCTGGGTCGACCCTCTAATCGAGTTTTAAAGCTATAATAATAATCATTTTTATCCTTATATTGATTGGGGTCAATAGTCAACCTAACTTGTGACCCGGGCCTTATTTCAACTTAATAATCATTCCAATTTAAGCGATGTCAGTTTTGTTGGAATGATATTATCCGTTATTTCAACTTTCATGATAACTTAATTTAACTTTTGTTTTTGTCATTTTTGAGTTCTAAATCGGTATGGAAGTGAGACAATGAAGCTATTCAATTTTCCATTTTCCATTTCTTTCTTTTGACATATAACGAAGTATTTTCATTTGTTTTTCTCACATTCAATGTAATTGTTTTTCCTTTATGTAATTTATAACTCCATTTACCCTATCATCCTACTGATGAACAAATTTTCTCACTTCCTTCTATAAACAATCAAAATCCTCTCATTAAAATGCAACTACTTTCTTTACATTCTTTCATTTATAAAATATTCAATATAACACAAAAAAACTCCATTACTCCTAAAAACTTTGAAATGTTCTTAACACAAAGTATAGCCAACTTTCCATTAAAATTCAAAAGACAAAATTTCTATTTCATTTCCATTCATTCTTCAAATTAAACACATGTTAAGGTAGACATACTCATACAACATTCATGCATTGTTTTGAATTTTCTTCAATTTAACCCCTTTATGGCCGGCACTAACACCTTTTTAAACCCTAGGATTTATTGTTTTTCCTTGATAACTCATTATTATGAGTTGTTTTCATCCATCTCCATTCTAATTACATTAAACAAAGCTAGTTTCTCATTTCCTCTAATTTACTCATGAACCCTAACCTAAAATTTATATTTTACACATCAATTTCTAATCTTAATCAATCTAACTTTTGTAGTCAAGTTTTAAACCCTTAACCTGGTGATTAAGTGAGCTTCGATCCTCAGCCAGTCACAAATTTTCCAATACTCCCTCTTTACCCCACTTTACCGGCCCTTCTCCACATAATTTCTCCAATTTCTTTCACCTTTTTCTCCTTTAATCATTGTCTAGAAATTATTCTCTCACTATTTAGGCCAAATCTTACCCAAATACCTTCAATTTTGTTGTATTTTCTCTTAATATTTTTGGTGAAAAAGGCTTGAAAATCCTCCACCTCCTTTTTATTTTATTTTTGTTGCCGGCCATTTGAGAAAGACTTTAGGGGTTTTATAGTCAAAACTTTAGGTAATTACATATTGACCCAATAGTTTAATTATTTTATTTTTATCCCCATCTTTTCTCCTTTTTAACATTATGTGTTATATACTCTTTTGTTTCTTTTAATTTTATCCCTTGTCATTTAACTTTATATCTTTGATTTAATTTAACACTTTCCATCTCCATGTTAATATTTTAATATTCTAGAAATTTTAACCGGGGTTTTACAAATAATTTTTATCCTTACATTGACTTGGGTTAATAGTCAACCCAACTTCTCAGACCTTGTCCCGGATAAACCCCCCGAGTGAAGTTTTAAAACTATAATAATGATTACTTTTATCCTTACATTGATTCAGGGGTCAACCTGCCTTGGGCTTGGCCCTGGATCAACCTCCGAGTCAGGTTTTGAAACTATGCCAATAATTATTTTTATTTTTATATTGACCTGGGTCAATGATCAACCTAACTTGTGACTTAGATCTTACCTCGAGTTGAGTTTTAAAATTATGATAATAATCACTTTTATTTTTATGTTGACCCAAGTAAATGGTTAACTCGATCCATGACCCGGGCCTTGCCCTAGGTTGACTTCTTAAATGAGTTTTAAAACCATAATAATAAATATTTTTATTCTTATGTTGATCTGAATCAACCTAGATTAACTCTTGTGCAGAGAATTGAACAAGCTTATCATACCCCTTTTAATAAAACAAAAATTTTTGCCACTAAAATAGCCTTAGACATGACTAAAATTAATTTTTTTACTATCCAAAAATGCACAAAACAATTTCATAAAGAAATTATTATATCCAGTTCATTTTTATTCAACATACCACACACTATATTATTAATGAGGAGTCTGATCCCACCTATACGAGGATCAATACTTAAAGGTTTTTTTTTATGATATATACTATCATATGTGTGAGGATGCAGATTTGCCATCAACTATAGACTATAATAAATGTGATTTGAAATTTTATAGGCAAGTGTTTAATGAAAATTCCACTTGCTACTTTACAATTCATTACTTATTTTTTAGTAAAATGGGTAGCGAAGAAAAGAATAATGCTGCTGGCAGCAATTTGGTTTACATCGCTATCTTAACACCTAATATTTGCACTCGTTAGAATCTAATCCCTTGGTTTCTCGTGCAAAGACATTCCTAGCTCATAACCGAGTATGTTAATAATATTTGTGAAAGATTAGACATCGTCCATTTATTATCCTTCTTCCGATTTCTTTTTTCTTTTTTTTTCTTTATTATTCATATTTGAATTTTGATCCTCTTTTTTATTATTAATGTGGGTATCCAGGTCAGTTTGTGTTCAGCTCGACTAATCTCACGGGCCCTGAAGTTAACGACCAAGTAAACTTCTAATGACCATCATATTAGTAACCACAACGCTTGAACTTAAGACTATAGGGATAACAAACCCTTTAGTCCTAAACTTTTATTACTAGTCACCTATTATATGGTTAAATTTTAATCCTTAGTTAAGCCGGATGCTTAGTTGACCTTAGTATGCATGTCGTGTCCTGTAAAAATCAAAACGATGGCGACATAGGGTGTGTATACACACGGATTCATAAAATATAAATTTTGTTCTCAACAATTTGATTCAATTATAGAATCATATCATGTATTAAAAAAAAGAACCTTATTAATAAATATCAAATATATTATCTTACACATTTGGTTCAATAAAAATCATCACATATACTAAAAGATTTTTGTTGATAAATATCAAATATATAGTATTTTCTTAAAAAAATTCTACTTGTCAGACAAAAAACTTCTACTCCATCTAAAAGGAAATTATTTCTTCTTCTTTTACATTTTTTATATCATAGTACAAAATATATACCAATACTAATATATAAGTTCACTTTTATCTCTAATTAAGAAAAAGACTAAAACAGTAATATAATTCTTAGAAAATAAGTTAATTTAGTTTTTGTTTTCATTATATGTCTGTTTATACATAGCATAAAACCTTAAATAATATAAAACTAACTTGTTAAATAACTAATAAATTATATAGTATTTTATTACCACTTTATTTTGACTATTAAAACTCTAAAAATAGGTCACCAAAACTAATAATTAAAACATAAAAATATATTTAATTAGATCCTTAATTTTTTTTTATATATGATAATCCTCTTTTATTGTTTTGCATCATCATTTAAGCCTTTAAATGAAAAAATTCATAAAATTTTTATTATTTTTTTTACCATCGTTACTAATATTTAAAAAACACCTTAAAAAAAAACAACTCATACAATTTATATCTATGTCTATATTTTTAAGTTTTATACATATCGCATGTAGTTATAATCCAAAAAATAATAATAAAAGTACATCAAAATTTAATAAAATTTTAAATTGAACATTTACTGTTTGTTTTGTAATGGACTCTTGGTTATTCTTTTTATGTTATCTATGAATATTTTAGAGAAAATAATTCATAATTATTTATAAATCTGCTAATACTGAAAAGTATATTAAACTTTTTATTTGTATCTATATATTTAATATTTTTCTCACATATATTTAAAAAATATGTATTAATTTAAAACAAAATAATTTATAAGAACTAAAAAATTTAGTGAAGGCATTTAATAATACTTTTATTCAATTTGTATCTCATGTGTGATATAGTTTTATTCAAATTTTATTCCTAAATAGTATTTTTTTTTATTTTTTTTATTTAGAATTAATTTTAGTATTTTTATAATTTTTTTGCTGATATTAGAAAATAAGCATAATATCAATTCAAAGTTGTATGAAAATACCACTCACTAATATATTATATGTATAAAAAAAATAAAATAATGAATTTGCTTTTAAGGCTAATGGTGTTTGGCTCAAACAACCATTTTTTTTTTTTTGTTTGAATCTTGAAAATCATTTGGTCTCAAACTAGTACAACAAAAAATTCTTATCTCTCGGCACACACCTCCATGTATATTTTTTAAGTTATAATAAGTTAAAAAGCAATGTCACACTTTGCTCAAACAAAATATGTTTTATGATTAACTAACATACTTTGACATATTCTTTACAAGCATATGTTTTTACAAGCATATGTTTTTATGCAGAGTTAACATCATTTTTTCTAGCCAATGACCGACAATGCAAACCCATATCATTTTCTATGCAAATCAAGTGCTTTCTTTCTCGATCAATGATTATTTTTAACCAACATATCACCGATAATCACCCACTTCTCTACCAATAGAGTGAAAGACAATACAACCAATGGTGGACACCAACATTTCCACCAATAATGAAACTCTTCATATCTTGGGAGGAGCGTAATTAAGGTCTATAAATATATTGGATCATTAGGTAAACAAAAAATAGACAATTCTCTCAAACTCAACACTTCTTTACACTTACATTTTTTCCCTAAATTTTCTCATATATAATTTCTCTATATCTATTCACTTAAACATCAGAGAGTCTTGTTTTATGAGAGACTTGTTTTTTTCAGAAACAATCAAGCCCATAATCAAGTTCACATATCTTAGCCCATGATCACAGCTTGTGGAAAACTTAATTTTTATGTGAAGTTTTTTCATGACTTTATTAGTGGTACTATTTGTGAAAACCTGAACAAAAAACTAGTTCATTCTCTTTTATTCCCCTCTAAAAACTCTTTTCATGACTGACAAGACTTTAGAATAAGGGAGAATAATTGATCTCCCAACCACAAAAACTCCATCCCCTCTAGCTCTCCAACAACTCTCCTGGCAAGTGCAAGTGCTCAACAATATTATTCTAACCATACAAGAACAACTTTGCACCCTTTCATTTTATCAACAGAAAATTCAACACAAAGTCTATTACATGAACAAGATACACATAGGCAACTCCAATCTCAAGAAGGAACATGACAAAATGATATGTAAAGCATGCATAAAACTCTGACTCTTTGAGCCGTTCTCGTTATGAAGAGCACTCCTTCATAAATCCTAACTACATACGTGGCTATTTCCATCAATCCATCTCTGACTTTCACTCGTATACTCCTTAATGAAAAAGACTTAGATATAAGAAGATATCAACTCCTAAGAATGAATATTTGCTTTACTAAGAGGGGGACTCTTCATTTTATCACAAAGGTGTTATATAATCATCTTTCCAAAGAATGTGTCGTTGTAAAGCCTAATATGGATAACTATGATGACCTTAAAGATCATAGGGAGTTATATAAAATGTTATAAGCATCCTAGATCTCGTGACATAAAAAAGTAATGTCATGTGCAAAATCTACGCAACAACTTTTCATGGATCTGCTAGGGTGTTGTATCATAGCCTTAAAGTTGGCTTCGTCCTTGGCCTTTACAACCTTTATATTAAATTCATCTCTCATTTTAGCACTATCATCCTGGGTAAAAAAAAAAAAGAATGGAAAAGCTCTTTGTCATCACCCAACAAGGAGATGAAATAACTAAAGCATATCTAAAGATTTAACAAGAAAATGCTCAATATGAAGGATTTGTTTGAACATATCACCACTGAAGCACTAATTAGTAGAGTCTAAAACTACTTATTATGGGAATGCTTGTATACTCTTTATGAAATAACTCTTCTCAATGTGAAATAAGTAATGGCGAACCATATTCGAGTAAAGAAAGCAGTGTGATTAGGCAATAACACCCATGTTTTTAAATAGTAGAATCACCACAACACCACTAATATGCTATATCATAAAAATGAACACCAATGGCACATTGGCGATCACTTGACGTTTCTTGAGTTCTTACCACACTTCTCACAACCATATATATTAAGATGTTAATCGTTATCAAGGGAAAAGACTGTGTGTAATATCTACCTTGTATAAAAAGTGGCCCAAACATAAGGAACTCTAACAAGTTATATCTTTCACCATAATTATAGGCATAACATTGAAGAATGTCATGCCTTAAAAAAAAGACTGATTACCCAAAGATATCTTTAACAAATTGTAAAAAAGAAAGATGACCAGAACAAGAAAGGAAACAGGTTTACACATTTCATAATGAGCTACTTGAGATCAGAAAATCTCTAGATTATTTTTGACACGACTAAAAGATTGATGCTTCTCCCAAGTGCAGGAGTGTCGAAGTAATAAATAACCCGGTAAGACCGGGGTTAACCACATGGAGGTTAATTGTATAAATTATAGATAACAACAATGATACAACAACAATAGTAACAACAACAACAACAACAACAATAATAATACTAGTAGTAGTAGTAAGAATAATAAAAATAGTAATAGTAATAGTAGTAGTAGTAATAATAATAATAACACCAATAATACTATTAATAATGATAATAATAAAGATGATGAAGAAGAAGTTGATGAGAACTTTGAGATGGAAGATTAACGTAAAGACTAAACAATGATAACAATAAATGTCAAGGTTAGAGGATCCACTAATGGTATTTCAAACAAGTATAGTATAAACTTTTTTATTACTTAACAGGAAACCACACACAAAGGAGGTTTCAATCAGATTATAAATTGTTAATATGATTACATTAGTTATCTTATTCGAATAATGCTAATACTTGTAAATGTTATCAGACATTCATGATTATAACTTATGTTAACAACAAATCAAGTTCCTTTCATAGCTCAGGTGTCGGTTATACCATACAGTATGGGCTATGAAAGTGCCAAGTATTTGTTATATCAAGTGTTATACAATATAAATCTAGATTAACCATTTAACAAACAAAGTATTAAAAGTGAACAAGATGACAAATATAAAACATGTTAGTATCAAATATTACGGTCCATGTTGAGTTTATATTATACTTATTCTTACACCATTAGTGTCACCTTTTCACCTTGACATGATAAACTTAGCTAAATATAATGAAAGAGAGAAACATAAATAAACAAGGAAAGGAAATGAAAAGCATAAGCAAGAGATTAATATAAGCAAAACTTAAGCATTACAAAATATAAAGAGAGAGCAAGAACATGATCTTGATCTGAACACCAAGATGCTTAAATACATGGCAAATGCCTCCTTTTATAGGCCAAAATTCAGAACTATTGATTTGTTGACTAATTGACGAATGGATGGCCACATCTTGACTTGGTGACAATTTTTATCTTCTTGTCTGCCAAAAACGTCATTGATAACGTCATAATTTGAACAGAATTCAATCATGAAAGTTCTAAGAAATTGTCTCATCTTTCTAGAGTAAAAATTTGAGATCATTTGGACTTCTAAAACTCGAGATATGGGCTGAACACCGAACAGTGTCTGGGCTGCAGGACAGATTCGGACATCTTTGTTGTTGCTATGATTTGGACTTGAAACCAGCCTTGTTAAATCTTGGGCTCCCCATGAAAGTTGTAGGCCTATGGCTTACCTTTCCATCCATATAAAATAGAACTAAATCCGAGATCTACAGCTCCAGATATGACCCGATTACCGAACAATGTTTCAGTTTGGACTGCACCAACATCTCTTTTCTAAGTTTGACCATCTCTTTGTCCTTTCAATTTCAATACTTCAACTCATCAATCAATTCCTTCATTTATGTGATAGGCCTGCATTTAAGATGAACATTTACCATAAATTAAAGGTATCTTATATTATAAGATATGTTATTATAAAACATGCTTTAATTAAGGAGTTATTGATACTTTAAGTGCAAAATGATAATATAAAACCTTGATAAAAATGCACTTTTAAGTACTAATCAATTTTCAAGAATTGTATCTCAATGTATTTATTTTTCAGAAAAAAAAGATTTTTCTCCATATCTCCAACCTCTCCAAATGATTTTTCACTCTCTGTGACTACTCATGAAATTCTTCAATGCATCATGAATATATACATAGACCATATTACTTACTTTTACACCCTTTTATTAGTATATTGTTTTTTATTTATTAATTAACATACTCTCTGATACGAACCTTGTGGATATGAAGATCCAAAAACCCACAATCCAATTGACACTTCTTAAGAAAGCTAAATTCAGGCTTGTAATTGAACTTGATATAACGATAACATATACCGACGCACCAAGACAAAAAATAAACAGCCCTCACCCAACACTTATAATCGAGATATGAACGAGAAGTATAAAAGATGTCATGATCTCTTATTATTTTATATATATATGGTGGTTGGAACTAAAAATAAAAGACAATGACATAAAAACTATCTGTTTTTTTTTTTGTAATTTTCAAGAAAACTCAATGAAGTAAACCTAAAATATCCCAAATCAAGACTTATCTTCAAGAAACCCCAAGAATTAAGATTTTCTTTAGATTTAAAGCAAATGGATGAACTTTATGTTTCTTTGAAACAAGATTTGTGCCAAACCTTAAAAAAAAAATTCTTGTGATTTTTTTATAAGGTTTTATTCAATCAAAATCACAAATAATTTTTTTTTAACTTGATATCACGACTACTTCTTAGAGAAGATAAAGAACTCTATAATTATAGAGTATGTGAAAACTTAAAAATAAAAAAGATATAACCTGATTTAAAGTCTTGCTCTGATACCAATTGATGTGAACCATATAGATATAAAGATCTAAAAAACTAAAGTCAAATTTACCATTCCCAAAAAAACTAAATTTAGGCTTATTCTTTGAGGTATAAATAGGTTTTTATCGGAACTTGCCTAGTAACTTTTACTTCTCCTTAACCATTCAACCATCAAAGTTTATAAGTCTAGTGATGTTCAATAATGTTCATATTCAATTTTTTTTTAAAAAGTGTAGTACTAACAATATTAGCACAACTCTCACTATTAATAATCATACTACATACCTTATGTCATAACTCAAATTTTGACCCCCTGTTTTTTTCAAATATTTTTAAAATACAACAAAAATAAAATAAAAAATATATTCTTGATGTGTTTGCATCATTTTTAGCAATTTTAGCGTCTTCTCAAAAGAATTCAAAATTCAAATTACTTCTCAACGTGTTCAACTTTTAACGCGTCATTTTTAAAATTGTTGATTTTTCTCATCAAGTCGACATTAATATTTTCCTTTTTAAAAATATCAAAAAAATATAATAAATAGAAAAAAGGATAAAAAAATGAAAAGAAAGAAAACAAGGGACTAAAGTAAATTTAGGTTGCTTGTTGGACTAAGCAATTGAGGGAAAGAAGATAAACTTTTTCACTTATAAATAAGCGGTTATCTTATACAAAAAAAAGGAGAAAAAAAAGCCAAAATAAACAATTTTTTCACACTTTTCTCTTCAAATCTCCAAAAAAAAAAAAAACTAACCCTTAATAAACCTAAACCTAGCATTTGTCCATAAAAAAGAGGAGAGAATCATCATCTTCAAACCCTATCAACAGGTCTCTCCTAAAAGAACCAATAGCAGAACCCTATCACTTAGACCCATCATCTTTAACATCTCTCCCAAAATAACCAAAAACCCCAACATTGCTCTTAAAGTCGTCAACCACTACACACCCAAAGACTCGATTCCATCATCTCTTGGCCTCTAAACCACCATTAACACAAGACAACCTCCTCTCTCTCTTTCTCTGCTCTCACTGATAAATGCCTATATCCACTAATTTTTCCAACCATAATCGACTCCAAATGTCTCCAAATCAAACTAGAAACAACCTTAAAATCACTTTTCAATCAACTCATTAAATGTCTACTAACCCTTTTCACCATTGAACCATCACCCCGCAACCACCATCACTACTCTTCTAACCCATAATAGACATTATCGAGAGAGAAAGAAAGAATCGTGATAGCCCCTCACCCATCTATGGTTGATACATCAATTTGCATCATTACCATCAACGACCACAAACTCCACCAACTGCCAGCTGTCACACATGGTTTTCCTCTCTTTCCAGCCATGAACCAACAACCCATCAATAACCACCGAACTGGCCTTCTCCTCGCATGACTCTCCACTTGTGCTAGCTGTAGCTAAGCCTTTGTATAGAGAGATAGAGAGAGAGAGAGAGAGAGAGAGAGAGAGAGAGAGAGAGAAGTAGATATAAAAAAATAAAAGAAAGAAAGAATTAAAGTTTGTTGTGTTTTGTTTTTCTTTTACAGGTTCCTTTTTGTTACAAAAATGGTTAAAAAAGGGAGAAGATAAAAAAAATTAATTAACCAAATGTTTAAATTGCACATGGTCAAATCCTAACAGTTTTTCCATACATATCTTCTAAAAATACAAAATTATATTTTTATCATGTTTTAAAATTAGAAAATGAATATCGTAACTAGTTTATGATTATCCATTAGGGTTTAGCCAGAATATCAAAATTCCCGCAACAATTAATTTGTTTAATTAAAATTTAGAGTGTTAGGATTTAACTGTAAATTTTAATATTTAAGGGTATAAAATTATATTGTAAAATATAACTTTAGGTATTAAAGATAGAAGATAGAAAATAAATGTGATGCTAGAATGTGGGCCTTATAATGATTATGATTTAACCTGATAAGGTAAAAACTTCTTCATGAAGGGAGATCTCTATTGAACCATTAGATGAGACCAACAAATAGAAAAATAACTTGGAATAACAATCAACAAACAATATAGTTTACCATAAGTAAGGTGTGCTGGGAGTAATGCGTCTTTTCTTTGCACAACTAATCCCCTTACTTAGGCTCTCGCAGACTATAGGTTTTCTAGTAACCATGATACTAGGTGACGACTTCCTCTAATTATAACTTCATGATTAATCTTAAAACCCTTTCAATCTAGGAGGCAACTTCGTCATTCGATGTCGTGCACGTCATGACACCTTATTATTTATATGGAATATGTTCTCCCTTTGTTGCTCTATATCATCCTTATTAATCTGAACATTAAATGAATTTCTAATAACCAAAGTTTTTTCATCAACTACATACTCAACATCACCACAATCCTTAAGTTGTGACATCTTATCCTCTTTGGATTTGTCACTTTTAGATTCAATATCTTTATGCTCATTTATAACCATAATCCTTTTGTTTGGACATTGTAAAGCTATATGTACACTTTTCAAACACCTGGAACACTTCATATCACAATTATGATTAGATGGGATCTCGGTTTTACCATTTGTTTAATGGTCGAATCTTTACTTCAAGTCTTAGATGATGTGGCTTTGTTGCCTATAATATTTGGCTTTGATATGGCAACCTCCTTTCTTCTATAATTCAACCTCGAAGCGAAAAGCGAACCTGAATTACCTCATTGATGTCTAATACCCTTTCTCTTTATCCGCCTCTCTATTTTTATGGCCATATAAACCATATCTTTTAAGCTCAACTTAGTGTTGCAATTCAACCAACATTAGTTATTTCTTTATTCAATCCATTTAGAAACCTTTTGATTGTAGTTTATCTATCCCCCCCCACAACATTAGCTTTTAATCATGGTAATCTTCATTTTCTTGTGGTAATCCTCCATACTTCTAGAATCCTGAGATAAACTCTGTAATCTTTGATATAGTTCCTTATAATAATGACAAAAAATAAACTTTTTTCTCATGACTGCTTTCATCTCATCCCTAGTCTATATAAGTCTCTCTCCATTCCTTTTCCTTTATAAAACAAGTTGATCCCACTAAATAATAGTATAGTCAGTAAACTCAATAATAACAAGTTTTACCTTTTTTACCTCAAAGTAATGGTGACAATAAAAAATCAACTCAACTTTTTTCTCTCACTCCAAATAAACTTTCAGATCATTTTTTCCTTGAAAAACCAGAATCTTTATCTTAATATTGTCCAAATCTCTATCAAAACCATCCCAAAATCCATTTTCGCTATCTACCCATATATTGTTGAATTGCTTAAGTGGTTGAACTCACCTAAGCATTTGGTTTTTATGTGGCTGAAACATATCACCATGGTTATCATCAAAATCATTAGCTTTCTTATCTAAAATTTCAATTATAGATGCTTTTAGAGGTGAATTAGCTCGTCTTATAAACATTATTCCTTATAACCCTCTATGGTGTGACCTATCACTAAGATTAACCACTTCAATTCTCAAACTAATCATGCCACTTTATTATTTTGGTAAACTTTGTCTTCATTAACTCCAATTATTATTGCATCGTTAAATAATCTTATTCGGGGTTATTCTTATCTTTTAGTGGTGTTAATCTACTATTAGATGACATCATTAAGAGATAAAAGCAAATATATATATATATATATATATATATATATATATATATATATCCTCGCACACTCACTTATGTCATTACCCTTAATAGATGTCATTCCTCTTGTATTTCATATAATTTTGTAGTTTTTCATTCTAATATGCTCACTTTCACCCTTTACCACTCAATTATCAAAATTTTAGTTCTTTAAAGAACTAGTTCATAACAAATCAAAGATTAATATTTTAATGGTGTAATAAAGTAATGTAACGACTCAAGAAGCAATAAATATTGAAAACTATCAATACAAAACTACGAATATGAAATTACGAATATCAATACGAATATAATGAAGCAAAAATTTCCCGTTTTATTTTGTAATTTTCAAGAAAACCTACCAAGTAAACCTAAAATATCTTAAATTAAGATTGATCTCTAAGAAACCCCATGAATCAAGATTTGTTTTTCAAATTTAAAGCAAGTGGCCAAACTCCATGTTTCTTTGAATTAAGACTTGCGACAAACCCTAAAAATTTATTTTCTTGCAATTTTTTTTGTGTATATATATATATATATATATATATATATATATATTGCAAACAACTAGATCACAAATAATCTACTTTTTTTAAACATTTTATAACATGCCCTAAGTCTAGATGTAATTACAACAACGATGAAATAACATGGAAACTAAAACAAAATGGTAAAAAAAAATAAATTATTTGTGATCTAGTTGTTTACAATTTAAAAAGAAAGAAAGAAAAATAAAATCAAAATCACAAAATCATGTTAAAATATCTTTCAAAAGCGAGTAAACATCTAAATAAGGTGATGATTTGAGATTAAATCCTTTTGAAGAGATATGGAAAGATATAAATCAGCAAACATCACTAAAAGACTTATTAGATGTGTCGTCTATTATAAGGTCAAGAGCTAAGAAGGTAAAAGAGGCATTCAATAGGTTAATTCAAGATTCTTGGATCTTACTTCCTACAAGACTTACAATTTCAACTTATTTTCCTACTTACATATAAATTGAGTTAATTTCTTCTAATATACAGTTTTACTTTAGAAAGCATGATTTTTTATCAGACTATTAGATCATGTTAAAAATTTACCAGAATTTTTTAGAGATCTTGTTTTATAATGGGTTGAAATTTCAAGGTAATCAGATATTGATAACACCTTGTAATAAGATCCAGAAGTTATTATATAAGAATTATATTAGTTTTCTAGTGTTCATGTTTCTTAATCACAACGTATTAAGGATATCTTTCCTGATAAGATTCCTAGTGCATAGAGCATCTCGGCCAACCTATAAAAGTAATCTTGAGGAGACAAGGGAACTTCAAGAGAAAGTAGAAGAATTGATGAAAAAAGGGTACATAAGAGGGAGTATGAGTTCATGTGCAATTTGAGTGTTTTTAGTATATAAAAAAGAGAGAATGAGATGTGGAGGATATGTGTTGATTATCAAGCCATCGATAATATTATCGTAAAGTATAGACATCCAATTCATAGATTTAATGATATTTTAGATGAATCACGTGGATCTTATATGTTTTTGAAGATTGATTTGAAAGGTGGATATCATCAAACAAGAATGAAAGTGAGATAGATGAATGAAAATTGCACTTAAAACTAAATATTATTTATATTAGTGGTTAGTTATGCATTTTAAACTTACTACTGCACCTAATACTTTTATAAGATTAAACTATGTTTTGCCTAATTTTATAAGTAAGTTTGTTGTATTTTATTTTAATGATATTTTGATTTATAGTAAGAATTTAGAGGAACATGTTGAATATTTAAGGAATGTATTAGTTGTTTTACAAAAATAATATTTATATGCTAATCCAAAAAAGTATAATTTTTGCATGGAAAAATTGTATTTTTTGGATATGTTGTTAGTACAAAAGGTATTGAGATGGATGAGGAAAATATTTGGGTTATCCAATAATGGCCTATACCTAAGTTTTCATGGTTTGACTAGTTTTTATAGTAGATTTGTTAAGGATTTCAATGCTTTAGCCACACCTTTAACTAAGATAGTTAAAAAATTTATGAGTTTTAAATGAGGCAAAGATTAAGGACATGCTTTTAATTTATTAAAGAAAAAATTAATTTCAGCTTCATTATTATCATTGCCTGATTTTATAAAAACTTTTGAGATTGAATGTGATGCTTCAGGGATAGGTATTAAAGCTATTTTAATATAGGAAAAAAGGCCTATAACATTTTTTTAGCAAAAAGCTCAATGATGCAACATTGAATTATCCTACTTATGATAAGGAGCTTTATGTTTTGGTAAGAACTTTGAAAACTTGATAACATTACTTATGGCCTAAAAAGTTCATGATCTATACTGATCATAAGTTATTAAAACATCTTAAGGGCTAAGGAAAGTTGAACCGTCGGATGCCAAATGGGTAGAGTTCATTGCAACATTCCATTACATGATTAAGTACAAGAAAGGTAAGGAAAACATAGTGGCTAATGCCTTATCGTGAAGGTTTGTACTTCTTTCAACTTTAGACACTAAATGATTAGGATTTAGGTAAGTGAATAGTTTATATATTAAAGATGTTGATTATAGCCAAGTATATGTTACATGTGAATATTTAGCCTTTGATAAGTTTTATACGGTTAATGGATATTTATTTAAAGAAAAGATATTGTGTTTGCCTAATTATTCTATGCGTGAATTGCTAAGCTCATGAAAATGGATTAATGGGGCACTTTGGGATTACTAAGACTTTAAATGTTTTGTATAAGCACTTTATTGGTCTAAGATTAAAAGAGATGTGTAAAGAATTTATGATAGATGCATAACGTGTAGACAAAGCTAAGTCTAAAGTTTTACCTTGTGGTTTATATACTCCTTTGTTAGTACTTAAGAAACATTAAGTTGATATATCTATGGGTTTTGTGCAAGGTTTGCCTAGATTAAAAAATGATAGGGATTCTATTTTTATAGTTATGTATTGGTTTTCTAATATGACACATTTCATATATTATCATAAAACTGATAATATGATTGACATAGCGAATTTATTCCTTAAAAAGATAGTTCGACTCCATGAGGTACCTAAAAGCATTGTCTCTGACCGTGATGTTAAATTTCTTAGCTATTTTTGAAAAGTTTCGTGGGCGGAATTAAGAATAAATTGTTATTTTCTACTACTTATCATCCACAAACAGATGATAAAGTTTCGTGGTTAATAAGACTTTAACTCCATTGTTAAGAACTATCATTCAAAATTTTTTGAATAATTAGCAAAATTGTCTCTCCTTTATTGAATTTGCTTATAATAAGAGCGTGTATTCTACTACATATTATTCTCATTTTGAAATTATCCATAACTTTAATCCTTTTATTGCTTTGGATTTGTTTCCTTTACCTATTAATGAAAGAGTTAGTCTTGATAGCAATATAAAATCACAAGTAGTAAAGGCTATTTATAAGAATGTGAGGCGAAAAATGTAAAAAAAGAATTAGCAATATGCTTTCAAAGCTAATAAAGAAATGTTATTTTTGAACTAGGTGATTGGGCTTAGTGTGTATGCTTCTCAACAAAAAAGATCTAAGTTAATGCTGACAGGAGATGAACCATTTCAAATCCTTGATAAAATTAATGATACTTTACTATTACTTTTAATATGTTTAATCTCTTTTTGTTTGATGTAGGTGATGATTCATAGATGAATTTTTTTGATGAGAGAGGGGATGATATGATTAAGATTATATCAAAAGATCCATTGCATTTTCAAATTGGTCCAATTACAAGATCAATGGCAAAAAAGCTCAAATATGCATTCAACAAGCTTATTCAAAGTATTTGGGCTAACGTAAATTTTAAAAAGGATACATGTTTAACAAATAATGATTAAACCTTAGTTAATTTAATTTATGTATAAGAGGGGCTTGATTCATCCACTTCATGGGCTAATTAATTTCGGCAATTAAAGGCTTATATTTTCTAGTGCATAGTTATACTCTAACTTAATAAAGAATTAATCAAGCTTCATAGTGTCTGTTATACTTCTCATTTGCATCTCGATTATAGATGTTGGGTGATGATTGATTACTTATAGTTTTGGTGTCTCGGTACATGTTATCATTTTGTCAAACTCAATCACAAGTCTAAATTTAGTTTTCTTGGGAAGGGTCGATTTCTAGATCTTTATATTTTTAAGGTTCGTGTCACTCTTTGACATATTCTTCACAAGTATACACTTTTATGCAGGGTTGACATCATCTTTTCTATTCAATAATCGATAATGCAAACACGAACTACTTTTTATGCAAATTAGGTTCCTCATTTCTCTATTAATGATTATTTCTAGCCAACGTATCACTACCAATCACCCACTTCTCCACAAACAGAGTGAAAGACACTACATCTAAGGTTGTTAAAATCACGATTTTAACACGGCACGGAAAGTACTAAACAAACTCGGATCATAAAATCGTAAAGAATTTTAAAATACATTATAAAAAATTCATACTTCAAATAAAAATTCATAGCACCTTAAAATACATGATAGTTCAAACACCTTAAAATACATGCTTCAAATAAAAATCCATACATAGTTCAAGCACCTTAAAATACATACTTCAAATAAAAATTCATACATAATTTAAATAACTTTTCATTAGCTAATAATTAACAAATTTAAAACAAATAATCTGCTGGTGTGTCATGTAAACTAAAACCAGCTTCATTGCCTTCATCTTCCTCATTATTCCTCAGACATTCATCAATATCATTAGCATCAAGAGGATTATTAGTGTCACTACTAGTACCAACACCAATATTATGAGCATTAGTGCTGCTACTAGTACCAACACCAATATCATCAATTTGAATCTTCAAATCATCTTTAGTACCATGACTCTCCATTTCAGCATCATTCGGAATTTCTTCTTCATCACTTTCATCTTCATTACCATTTTGTCTTCGTGTTGCACTATCAATAGCACCAAGCAAATCAATATTTGAATGTTTTTCTCCCTCGGTTATCCAATCATCATCAGATGAAAGATCATCTTCTACACCAAAATCATCAGCTTGCTTTTTGACTTGATTATTATTCAATTTCAAATTGCACATTACAAATACCAAGTCATTCATTTTTCTTTAGTGCAAACGATTTCTTCATTTTGTATGAACCTAAATAAACAATTCAAATTGATACAATTTTTATCAAATATTTCAACATTTAAAATAATAAAATAAAAAAAACTTACCATTTCAAATGCACTCCAATTACGCTCACATCCAGATGAAGTACAAGTCAAGCTTAGAACTCAGATTGCAAACCTTTGTAATTCTGGACATTCATCCCCATAAGAATCCCACCATTGAGCTGGAGTTTTTTTTTTTTTTTTATCTCTAGCTGTCTTGGCAGCCTCAATGCCAAACAACCCTTTTGCATCCTTGAATGCTTCAAGTTGCAAGTCAATTTTGCACCTTTCACTTGCATTAGGCACCATCCTTTCTAAGCATTGATATAATCCAATTTTAATGTTGGCATTAACCTTAAAATTGAGATTATAATGATAATGAGGATTCAAATAATAAGCTGCTGCATGTAAAGGTCTGTGGAGTTGAAGTTTCCATCTTGCATCAACAATATTCCATATAGGTATATAACTATATATATAAAAAAAAAACAATAAAAATATCATTACTTTATATATAACATTCATATTAATAAATGACAACATTTGAAATAAAAATTAGCAAGATATATACATTTTTTTCACAGAACCAAAATTCACTTGTATCTTCTCTTTTGCTTCATCCATTGCTTTATATATAAAACCCATAGCTGGTTTCTCATCAGAATCAACTAATCAAAGAACTTTAATTAGAGGAAATGCTGCCTTAATACATATAGTAACATCATGCCAAAACCTGTTGTCCAAAACACAATTTTGAATTCGTTTCCCTTCTTCTATTCTTTCAAACCTACATGAACTCCACTGTTTAGAAGTAAACATGGTCATCAACTGCATTTTATGATTATTCAAACATCCCAAAGTCAAATATGTAGTAGCAAACCGAGTGGCAGCAGGCCTAACCAAATCCCTTCCTTTTGTAAAGTGCCTTAGCATGGAAATAAGAATAGTTCTTGAATAAATATATTAGGTGATTCTCCTCCCTTTAACAATAGTTACTTGATGAACCTCTAACTTTTTCTTAAAATCCTCTAATATCAAGTCAATACAATGAGCAGCACATGGTGTCTAAAACAAACTCTTTCTTTTTTCCATTAATAATTGTCCCGCTGCCTTATAATTTGCAGCATTATCGGTGACTACTTGAACAACATTTTCCTCCCCAATCCTCTCCACAATGACATCTAACATCTCAAATACCTTATCAGCAGTCTTGGACATATTAGAAGTATCCACTGATGACAAAAAAAACCGTCCCTTTAGGACTATTAACCAAAAAGTTACAAATACAACGTCTTTTTTTATCCGTCCATCCATTAGACATTATTGAACAACCAGTTTTTTTCCATTCTAGCTTGTACTCCTCAAGCAAATTCATTGTTTGATCCACTTCTTGCTTCAAATACTTCTCTCTAATATCATAGTAGGATGGAGGCTTGAAACTTGGCTCATGCTTTGCAACCAATTCAAGTGTCTTAAAAAACTCAGGGTTTTTTACACAATTAAATGGAATTGCACTAGTGTAAAAAAACCTTGCAATTTGTCGACATGCTTCTTCTATAATATCCTTTTTTAGCAATTGATTTAGGGTTGTTTGTGTACTTCCACTCCTACTAGCAACTCTCTTTCCTTTGTCCTTGGAGCTAATTTCTTTTATTTCATCATCATCATCCTCATTTACACTATATTGAAGGGCCTTTCTTTTCTTTTCAGTTGCTTCTAGATTTTTCACCAAAACACCTAAAATCATCTGCTTAACATTTTCTGGTACTTGTTGACATGACTCAACATCCTTACGAGTGTAAGCCAAATGCTGTTTAAAACAAAAAATACCTCTACTAATAATTTTTTGACAATACTTGCACTGGACTTTTCTAGAATTCTTATCAATATCTATCTCATGTTGCCATCCCACATCAAGCCTATTACCAGAAGAATTTTTTCTAGATGCCATAAGTTCAACAATTCAAGAATTAATTCAAATCAGTCCTGTAATCAATCCAAACATTTTATAACAGGTTACAAACTTGATTTTAGTACACACTCAGCAGCAGAAGCAATGCAGCAGCAGAATACTAATTGATTGAACATAATACATAATGGAAGAACAGTATACCGAATTATGCATTTATAGCATCTTTCTTAGCAATTCACATGAATCACATTGAATAATGGAATACCAAGTAAACAATAAATAAATGAAAGCAATTATAAAGCATTAAAGAAAATATCATATATTCATAGAGAAGTATTGAATTGACTTAGAATTCATATATATAATCGAAATCAAGCTTTAAAATATTTAATACATAAAATCAAAGTTGAATAAGATCTCAACAATTGTTTTATAAGCTCGGTGATGTTTACGAATAGTTTTATATTACAATCTATACTCTCTAACACGTGGAATGACAACACTTATTTCTACTATAAATCCATTCATCACAAAATCACAATTCACAACTCAGCAGCAGCAGCAATGCATCATTGAATCTAAAACAGAGTCACACACACGCACGATTATATTTGAATCTAAAATTTGCAAGCAAACTCTCAACAATAGATAGACTAACAGAGTCACATAAACTTTGAATCAAAATATTAATCTTTAACAATTAACATCATTAAACTGTAAAGAAACAAACATGGTAAGAAACTAAGAAGCTTACCTCTGTTTTGAGTAGTGAGCACCGAGGCTGAGCAGATGCAGATCAATATTGCAGTCAAGGTTGGAGCCTGCGAATTCAATCAAAGAAGTACCAGTGAATATTAACATCAAAGTAAGAAACGACAGGGAAAAAGAGACGCAGGTAGTTATCGACAGAGAAGAGAGAACCGGTGAATTTTTGTAGGAGATGAAACAAGAAAAACAGAGTAACTTACCTGGTGAAGAATGGAGAGATGCCGTTGTTATTGTATGGACTCTGGTTCTCACAGTGGGTGCTGAAAAGGACGTCGTCGATGGTGGAAAAATAAAAAGGATGAGGGGCGAGGGCTGTTGTGGAGGTGGATGGTTGTTGATTGTTGGCTGAGAGAAAGAGATTAAGAGACTGAGTGGCTGAGGATTTTGATTTTAGGGATTTTTTATGTTCTGATTCTTTGATTTTTGAATGTGAACAGTGAATCTGAAGAGAAGAGAGAAGACTGATTGTTTCTGTGAAATGAAATGTGAATTGCTTTTGATCTGGTAAAGCCAATAGGTAGTCAACACCTAGCAGCTGTATTGCATATTTATTTCCTGCGGGCAAACTCGTTCAATCAGGTGTAAAATCGCAATTTTACGTGATTTTACCTGATTTTAACGATTTTACCCGATTTTGACCCGATTTTACCTGATTCCGAGTTTTATAGACGATTTAGCACGTAAAGCCTACATTAACTCGTAAAAACGTACGATTTTACGAGTTGAATCACGATTTTAACAACTTTATACTAACATTTTCAACAATTGTGAAACCCTGCATATCCTGATATGAGCGTGACCAAGGTCTATAAATATCTTAAGCCATCATATAAACAAAAAAGAGATAATCCTCTTAAATTCAACACTTTTCTACACTTACATTTTCTCATACATTAATTTTTATATATATATATTTATTGATTTAAGTATTGTAGATTCCTTTATTCCATAAAAAGCTTATTTTTTAATGAATGAGCACGCTTATAACTAAGCCCAAACATTAAACACATAATCAAGCCCTCACATCTTAACCTAGAATCACAATTCATAAAAGCTCATTTTCTATTAAGAGTTTTTCCACAACTTCATACGTACATAACTAAAATTCAACATCCTTAATTGTTAAGCAAATTTAATAGTTAGTTACCCTCCCCCTCCTTCCTCCGTCATGAACCCAACAAAACAAAAATTTTAAAATTGAGGAAAATTTGAATGCAATAGTATTATACATACCTTATTTTATATTATATTACAAGTAACTAGCAATTTATGGTTTCATTTTGAAAAGAAAAATATATATAATGAAAAATAAAAATAATAATCATTTCCAAAAAATAAAAATAATATTCCTATATAGATTTAAAAATAAATTTTTTTAATTTCTCTGTAAGTGTTATCATTCTTCATAAGGAAATACTTTATAAAAATCATGGCAAAGCTATATCCCTTGAAATTCAAAAAACTATTTCTGCATTTTTTTTTAGAATTCCCCAAAATTTCAAAAATACAAAATAAATGATTCATTTTTTTCTTAATTCCAAAAGTAAGAAATTAAGAAAACAATTTTCTTTCTTCATATTTTTCCTGAAAAATAAAATTTCATTAATATATATTATATAGACCAATTTGAAAAATACAAAAACTCCACATTTCCCCGCCCATAAAAAAAAACCCCAGACTCTCAACTCCCAATACCCTCACTCTCTCTCCTCTACTGCTCTCTAAAAAAAAAAAAAAAACAGAAATGGAAGAAGATGAAGACGACCAGCAAAGCATCCTAGATCTGGTCAAAGAATTAGTCAATCGCTTACTCTCTCAAAACCCTAAACCCCCAATTTCTAACCCTAACCCTAACTCTCCTGATTTCCAAAATTCTCTTCGCTACGCAATCCGCATTCTCTCCAGCAGATTAACCCCATCGATTGCCCCTGATGCCGCCGCAATCGCTGAATCAATCAAGCGTGGTCTTGCCACTCAAGGTAAATCTTCCCAAGCTCTCACTCTCGCTGAGTTATACAACAAATTTGCATCGAAAACGGGACCGGGAA
>Ga0325414_1000981_pt1 | contig 26120 bp, 18 predicted proteins | sample PopdelMetagenome_8_FD_206183 | JGI IMG/M metagenome (GOLD analysis project Ga0325414, IMG submission 206183) | Populus deltoides microbial communities from Bellville, Georgia, United States - Leaf-PdKOR-R3 | ecosystem: Host-associated > Plants > Phyllosphere > Phylloplane/Leaf | place: USA... | reverse complement strand
AAGCAGGCATATTTGGAATATGATTATAAGGACTGGCCACGCTGGAGGGTTCATATTGGCCAATTCCATTAGATTGACAGAATCAATCTTCATTAAATTTATTAATGAACAGGATTTTGTTTTTCAAGAAAAATATCTGCAAAGTTAGCACTGCTCAGTTAAAAAAAGAAGTAGACAAACACTTACTAATTCTGGTTTTAGGCCCAATCAAAGTGGCCTTTTAGGCCCAATAACAGCCCAAACACATGATCATACATGTGGCAGACAGCGACGTGGCGTGAGCAATACGCTCAGAAGCGCATCTTAGTCTTTTTTTCACCTTCAAAATCATCATTCATTCCCTTGTTAGGCAATCCTTAAGAATTCCACCCCTACTCTCTAAATCCAATTCTCAAAAGAAATTCCTTTCCCTCGTCAGCCAGGTAATTCCATTCCTTCTCTTGTCTCTCTCTCTTCCTTTTTTTCTCTTTAGTTTTTATTTAATTAACCTAAGATCCAACGTCTTTCCAGTTATCTTGTCCTCTAATCCAACCACAGCCGAATTTAAGGTTGTCATGTTTAATTATGTTTTTTCTTTTTAAATGTTGGCTTCTAAATTCCTTAATTCGAGCTAGATTTTAATCTTGTTGCTTTTAAAAATATACGTTGGAACAAAAATTGTACTGTTTTAGCAGTGAAGAGAGGTTTTTTTTTTATTTATTTTAAAAAAATATCGTGATTGAATTTTCCATCTCGAGCTCCTTATTTTGAAATAAATTCAACCCACTTTTTATTACTATTTTTGCTGTTATGAGTTTTCATAAATTTTGTAAAAGCTGTGAACTTGATTTTAATTGATGTGCATATTCGACTCACACTTTTTTGTTGTCGTCTTGTTTGAATAGGGAGCGTGAAGTTTGTTTGATTGTTTTGTCGGTCTATTTATTCCACTCAAAGTACAAGATGGTATGTTTCACTTCATGATGATTACACCTCATTCCATTTTGTTTTATTGAAAATTGGTGCTTAAGAATGACGCCCTTTTTTTTTGTGTGTGGAGTAGCAGTTTTTCGATGGATATGGATACCACGGGACATCGTTTGAGCAGACATATCGATGTTACCCTGCTTCATTTATTGAAAAGGTTGGATTTTTTTCTCCCTTCCTTTTGCTGCTATTTCAGTTCACTGATATGATTTTGAGTTAGTCGGTAAAAGAATGGCTGTCTCTGTCTGTTTACTAATTGACATTTTCCTGATCTGTGGATTGTGAGGCTTTAAATTTTATGGCAATTATCTACTTATTGGGGAAAGGCATTTTTTTTTTGTTCTGCAGTAGCTGAATTAAGTCTTTGAAACACCCCCCCCCCAAAGTAGGATTTAGGATATTCCATATGTTTGTTTCTTCCATTCTGCTTCATTTTGAGCCAAGTATTATATGAGCTATTTTCAAAATAACACTCTGGTGACACTGATTTGATTTCTTGACTGCCCTGCAGCCACAAATTGAGAGTGGTGATAAAAGTAAGTCTACAAAATCATACTCAGCCATGCACATTTCTTTTATTTATATCATATCAACCCCTTGATGTTGATTTTATTTCTGTTGTTACAGTTATAATGCCTCCCTCAGCTCTTGACCGTCTTGGTTAGTTGTTTTAATAGCACTTTAGATTTTTACTTTTGGATTGTGATTGAGATCTATAATGTCAATCCTGGACAAAAACTTGCAGCATCCCTGCATATCGATTATCCAATGTTGTTTGAGCTTCAGAATGATGCTGCTGAGCGGGTTTCTCACTGTGGAGTTCTGGAGTTTATTGCAGAGGAAGGCATGATTTATATGCCATACTGGGTACAGATTGAAATTGTTTTTGGCGTATTCTTAACATATTTATTTTGATTTTATTTTATCCCACTCAAAGAACAAAGACATCAAAATCGTTAATAGCTGATCTTTTTTTTTCTCTCCAGATGATGGAGAACCTGCTTCTACAAGAGGGAGATACAGTGCGAGTGAAAAATGTTACTCTTCCAAAGGGAAAATATGTTAAATTGCAGCCTCACACAAAGGACTTTTTGGATATATCCAACCCAAAAGCTATGTGAGTTCGTATCATAGTGTTTGATTATTAACAAATGTGCACTCTTGTCATTGGAGCAGCTCTGGTACTTAGTGTCTGTAATCCGAGGGGTGTTGCTATACTAGAACCTTTAACATGCATTTTTAGCCTAAAAATGATCCAACCAACCCAGTTGCAGGAATTTTCCATTGAGATGTAATAAATATAAATGAAACCGTTGATATGCAATTGTAATATTCAAATAGAAAGCATTTTGCCATTCTGAGGTTTCAGCCAAAAAAAATAAATTTCTTACATAAGCACCAGTATTATCTTCATATTTTTTTGTTAACTTCATGATATGAACTCTGGTTCTCTCTTGTCAGATTGTTTTTTTGGTTGGAAACTTTAGGATCAGTGGATGGCTTTGCAGCATTAGATAACCATTTTTTTTTCATTGTCTCACTGTTTCTCATTTTCTTGTTCTTAAACATTACCTGTATGCCAATCTCTGTTATGTATGTGCATATCTAAGGTGGATATCCTATAATGTGATTGGACATCCTTTTTCATGCAGCTTAGAGACAACATTAAGGAATTATTCCTGCTTAACCACCGGGGATAGTATTATGGTGGCCTATAACAACAAGAAATACTACATAGATATCATAGAAACAAAACCTTCAAATGCAATAAGTATCATTGAGACAGACTGTGAAGTGGACTTTGCACCTCCCCTAGATTACAAGGAGCCTGAAAAGCCTGTTGCATCTGTTCCACCAAGCAAGGCAACCTCCCAAGGTGCATTTATATCCACTCCATGAATTTGTTTTGTAGTATTGAATTGGTTAATTTGAACAAGTACAGTAGTCTTATGAAGTTAGTCTAACTCTTCATGCTTTTACTGACCTGTTGTCTTTGTATGTTTCTTCACTCATCTGAGTAAAATCTGTGTGTCTTCTGCTCCAATGGCTGGAGCAGAAGCATGGAATGATTATACATTTCTTGTGTTTGATAAAAATTATGCAATGCCTACTTCAGCAATATTCATTTTGCAAACATAGAAGGCAATTGGAAGATTGTTTTTGGATGAAAAATGTTCATGTGAAATGATTGAATAATATGAAATTTGATGGGCAAGTTGTAAAGATGGTTACATTTTCATTTTAACAAAACCAACCATATTTGATTCTTGCAGCTGAAGAGGTTCCAGCTGAGACCGAACCAAAATTTAATCCCTTTACAGGAGCAGGAAGACGCTTGGATGGGAAACCTTTGAGCTATCAGCCCCCACCAGCATTGTCTTCATCAGTGTCTAAAGACAAGCAACCTGCTGTTGCCGATGGCAGCAGGCAGCCATCTCTGGGGTCTAGCTCACAAAATACTGCACGCAAGTCTCAGGGAAAGCTTGTGTTCGGGTCCAATGCAGGTCGCACTCCTAAGGAAACACAGAGGGAGGTACTTTTTCTTCCATTCATCATTTTGAATTTAACTGTCAACCACACGTAGCCAGTGTGAAAGGGACGATACCAAAAAACTGTTAATTAATTGTTTCTTTGATTTTGCAGGAATCTGGAAAAGAGACCAAGCAAGAGCAGCCTGAAAAGAAAGAAGAGCCAAAATTCCAGGCATTCACTGGGAAGAAGTACTCATTGAAAGGTTGACTGTATCGTCTAACAATCGATGCCTCATCTTGGTCATACAGTGCCTGTCCTTCTGGATCAGATAAAAACAATAGGACTATATGTTGATCGGAGATGTTGTATCATCAAATGATGGTTAGTAGGTTCTCATCAGGAAAAAGGAGTATTGTTGTGTGCTTGACATGATTGTTAAGCTTCCAATTGTACTTGCAATTGTGCCTTTTCCTCTGTATCTTCATTCTAAGTAGAAACATTTCTGTGCCACCCTATCTTCATAATCTGTTCCAGTCACTAGACTAAAAAAAAAAAAAAAAACTCCATTGGTTGTGCTTTGGGGAATAAATTGACAACTTTAGGCATGATCTAGCCATGTTGGATACTAGTAGCTTGCTTCAAGTGGAATAATTGCGGGCTACAATTACAAGGTTCATCCCTTAATGGGCAGAAAACATTTGAAGGTGGGCCCGGTTACTGTATCCTGAATCAAATCTATGGTTTCCTTGGGTATACGAAACAAGTCTTGGCACCGTCTTTTTCTTTGAGAAATCTTTAGATGGCGACGTAGGTGACATTAATTTGGTAGAAGGAAGTTGTTTCTCAGTTATCGCATAAATCTGTTGATCTTTCGATGGTGGAGAAGCTGCTAGTTCATTGTTAATCCTGTTTACTTATCTCGAAATTTTTTCTTTTACGATTTCTTTTTGGTGGGTCTTTAAACTCCCACAGCAGTCGCCCTTGCCTAGTGGAAGTGGGTCACTGTTGGTTCGAAAGCAGGTTGGTTGCTTTTGCAATTCCTCTGGAATTTTTTCACCGCAGAGCGGCCTTTGGTATTTTAGGATTTGGCAAGCTATTCATTATGCTAGTGATATAGAATATACAATATAGTTTAGCTACCATCCTATCAGTGTTCCGTCGTTCCTTGAACAGTTGACCTGCATTTCAACTGGAGAAATTTCATAACCATGGATGATTGTTATCTCGTCTTCCTCAAGCTAGGCTACCAACCTTGAAACAAAACACCGAGGGGCTTTGATTGTCAACCTGTCGATAACTCATCTTGCATGAATCATATTTGGAATTTGGAATGCAATAAGAATAATTTCTCGATCTGGATATGTTGGTGGGGGAGAGGTTTTCAGAGAGACGGTAATCGCGAGGAACCAAAGCTGCAACGTACAGCAAGTTACTGCCAAGAATGATTTAACGTACTATTATTAGAAAAAAAATGCTTTCCAAAGGAGCAAAACGCCATGTTTTCTTCGCAAGTAACATCATTCATCGAAATTCTTAGATCTCAAGTCCCAAGTACGTGCCTCTAATGTTGGTAGAAGCTAGATCCTCGCATCAAATAAAGCCACAAATGAGCTGTCTCGCTCTCATGAAAGAATGGTTTTAAGAGCATCTTTCACTTGGGGATATTTAAACTGGAAACCCAACTCCTTGGCTCTAGTAGGAAGCACCCTTTGACCATCCAGCACCTGCAAAGAACTCAATGTGCCTGTTTCAGCATGGTGACGTGGAGGAAAAAGAGAGAACAGAAAGTGTGCAAGTCCTTACCACTGAAGCACCTTCTCCAAGGACTGCTTTGAGGGCAAAGTCAGGTACAGGAAGCCACGACGGCCGGCCCATAACATTTCCCAATTGTTCACACATCTCAGCCAATCGAACAGGATTTGGAGCAGTTCCATTAATGACTCCTGAGGTTAGGTCAATAGAACCGAGTTCAATTATTGCGAGGTTGTACATTGAAGTGAGCATAGGGTCATGTCCAAACAAAAGACAGCATTACCATGGAAAGAAGCTCATATGAGAAGGAAGTGCAATTGCAGTGGGATATGCACAAAGAGATCCATAGGCAAAGAAGTTTTACTCCAATAAATTACTGCTTCCACTCAAGGAATACAGATCTCAAACAACTGATTCATAGAAATAAAGGACCCAGTCCGAGTTCCAAGTTTCTACAGTACATGAATCCAAAATGCCAGATTATCTTGAATGGAATGTGCAAGAGTGCAATATCAACGTATCTTACAATCTAATATAGAAGGTTAAATGGAAGAAATCATTAATGTATTTATTTTGTTGCCCCTGTAAATGTGCACGTCACAAACACAAGTAAAAATATCAAACTTTCTCAGCAACAATTTATTGCCCTTATTTGCCATGTGAAATCAAGACAAGAAATTTGTTGTTTAAAAAACGAGAAGATTACCTTTATAAGATGGATTTGTTAAAGCTTCGTAAATTAGGTTCACAATATCATCCAAGTGAATCCAGGAAAACCTGCACAGGTACAAGAACATCACAGGGGAAGTACATCACGGGTCACGGTACTGATTGCTTATGATTGAAATGAACTGATTGGCTTAAAAAGAATTTAGCAAAAATATCTTCTAAGTTTTGTAGGAGAAATAATAGGAAAAAAACTTCCACAGGGACTTAAATCTCTGCAATTATGCTGAGGGACATTTCGATCCAAAAATAGAAGGCTGATGACTTTTCAAGAAAATCTTTCCTCCAAAATGCTAATCAGATGGAGCTTTGGTAGCAGAAAGTTTTGTTTACTCTTCTATTGTACAAATAGTAATTTACCATTGTTGTCCAGAGCCCAGAGGTCCACCAGCAAACAGCATGAAGAGAGGGATCATTTTAGCTGCAAGGAAACAAGCCATTACATGAAAGAGGCAGAATATCATTTCAAAGAACCATTAGGGGAACGCTTTTATATCTTAAACAATTCACAGTAGGAACAATCCGTCCTATGCAGTTGGGAAATAAAGGCTTTCTTTACCTGATCAAATGACTTCATACAATGTATGAAGTCCTCACTGATTGTATCTGTTATATGATAGAACAACCCTGACCTATAGATTAAGTTTTAGCAGTTCTCTACAATTCTATATGTAGGATGATCCAACAATACTTGAACTCAGGTTATATATCAAGAAGCTGGCAATGCACCTGATAGTCAGCATGAAATGCAAGTAAAAGCATTTGGAAGATTGAGTACCTAAAGCACCACCATCTTTGCCAAGGACAACACCAATGCGGATAAGAGCTAATCTTACATCTTTATTTACTTTGAGGGCTGTTGCTTCCCATTCTCTACATACCTGAAAAGATATGTTGGGGTTTTAAGTATAGATTTACATATAGCAGAATAAACCAAATGGAAAGCAACTATTCAGTAGAAAATACAGGAATTGAATCATGCCTATGTTACCTCAGCCAAGTAGTCATTTCCCGATGGACTGCGCTCGTCAAAAACTTGTGTTTCACTGCTGCCTGAGCATTTTCGAGTGAGGAAAAGAAAAATATATTATGATCCATTCAATTTCTTGTGAGTGAATATTAAAAAACATTATGGTTCATGATCTTTCCAGTTCCACTTTTAAGTTTCGATTATAAAACTAATGACAGTTTTCTTTCTTTTTCTTTTTGCTGGTTAATGTCCTTTAGTAAACATCTGCATGAGAAAAAAAAAAAAAGATTGCTAGCAACCCATCGTATTCCAGGTTAATTGCATAAAAGCACTAAAATTGAATGGAAAGACAATAGGAATATATCAACACAATTCCCAAGTAAAACAAGCAAGCAAATTTCGAGATGACTATTTTAGAGGAAAGGTAAATGAGATGTCATGTGATCAATAGAAACCAACCATAGTAACCAACAGCCGTTGCGCTAACCAGGACAGTAGGCCGAACTCCTTCTGGTGAACCATTTATTAAATCTACAACCTTCAAAATCAGTTATAATGTGGATGAAAAAACAGTAGAGAGAACAGACCCTGTGTTAAGAATAATTAACAAACTCTCCGGAAGAAAGGAAAAAATATAATTGTCTAAGATAGTTACCTTTGAGGTCACTTTGATCCTGCTTTGCTTGATCTCTTTCTTGACCTGCAAGACAACAAGAGTTGATATAAGACCTTTTAAGGTAAATTGCAATTTTTTTTAATCCATAAGAAAAATATGTACCACGTCATAATTGAAGTAAAAAATAAATTGATACTAATAGTGGAGCTGTTTCGGACATGAAATCATGACAAATATATTTTCACCGAATGCTGTTAATCATGTTTATTGTGAACATTGTTCACTTTATTTAATAAAACAGCGCCTTAAGCAGTGTTCTTCCAGTACATGATTATACTAATGTCTGCTTCACCATGTAAGTAATAATGAAAATCGGAACTTGAAATGTACAAGAGCCAGATCTAGTGAGAGGCTGAGCAAACAACTAATGTTTTAACAGCCTGAGAGAAGAAAGCGACATATCCATGTAAAATGTAGAAAACACCTTGATCATTATGCAACTTCTCAAACCAATCGGGCATTTATGGAAAAAAGGGATGCACTAAGAGATGCAGTGAGCATTACAAACCTCAGGTGACCATCTTGTACTAATGGGCAGTCCAGCCAAATTTACAACAGCATTTGAACCTTGAATGCAGTCTTTCCAATCTCGCTCCTCCGCAATCAGAATCCCAGGAAATTCCTTGACTACAGATTTCAGGCAGTAGAAATATTCTTAGAATTAAAACATAAGAAAATAAAATAATCAAAGCAGTACCGGACAACTGTGATAGCTTATCTGAAAATTATGCTTATTTCGGGTGGGAAATGTGAACTTTTTATCAAAAAATCGCAATTTGTTAAAAAATGCAGTACACTAGAAGTATTCATTACCTTCTTACCCGGAAATATTAACTGAGCTTTCGATCTTGAACGCGTCAATACACGAACAGAATGTTTATCTGCGCACAAATTACGTTGTTGTTAAGCAAAATCTAGCTGAGCTCATTTGATCCCCACAAACATCACTCTGACTTAACAATTAAATCTCAACTAATCAGAAGCTAAAATCTAAAAAAAATAAAAATCAACTCCAAAATAAAATTTCAACAATGAAAACAGTGGTTTCACTTAATTTTCACCAGTCAGCTATCTCAGAAAGTTAAGAATTAAATGCTAATTAATTGTCAAGATGATGAATTGAATGACAATTAATCATGAAAAATTACAAGAAGAAGAGAAATGAACCTGCATGCAGTCTTTGCACCAATCTTTTACCAATAAATCCAGTAGCTCCAGTTACTGATACAGTCATCTGATTTCCCAACATCAAAGTCTCCAAGTAATCAAACCTCTCATCTTACATTATATTCGAAGCACAAAATTAATTCATTCAACACTTTATTTATCTAAAAGAACATATCTACCTTCTGGGTTCGGTCAGAGGCACAACACACCCTCAATCTCTTAGTACAACGAATCTGCAACAAAAGATAGCATACACCTTGTATAAGCAAACAAGAAATGTCAATACTTCAAAAACAAAGATGAAAACACAAAGTAGAGTAATTATAGAACTAACTGAAAAGACTTGAGGAATTTGGAGTGAAGAAGTAGAGATAGAGTTGCTCCATGTTAAAGTAGTAGTTACTCTATTTGACACCGACTCCATTTTCACTACAAAAGGCAAACACTTTGCTGTCTCTGTGTCTGCTGCTACAATGATGGGTTTTGGTCCATGAATGAACAAAACTAAAGCTTTTTCAGTTCATTTATCCTCGTGTTTCATTTGGAGCCACAGCAAGTATCACGTCATATCCATCACCCGTTATTGTTTGGGCATCCATTGCCCATAAAATTCCAACAATCTACCCCAAAATTGGCCTATAGCAAAATCAGAGCCAGCAGTCTCCATTCTCCAAGCTACCACGCTCCGAAACACCGGGTCTAAACCGGCTGATGATATATTAAAGAAAGAAATGGCCCTTCAAATTAATCCAGCCAGGGTTGCTGGCGAAAATAAACTGGCCTATCTTGACGTACAATAGATACCAGCTCTTTTTTATAAAATAAGATAAGCTAAAGATCTGGTAGGCCCATTAGGAATTAGAACTCAGGACTTTGCATTGGCCGTTAAAGCCCATTCGTATTACAGAAGACCCTGAGATATGCCCACAAAGAACGCCCAAAACAGCTTGAAAAACTGGACTTTGAATCGGTCATTAAAGCCAATTCGTATTGCAAAAAGAGCTGAGACATGCCCACAGAGGAGGCCCAAGATAATTAGAAAAATTGGACTTTGAATGGACCAGTAAAGCCCATATTTATTACAAAAGGACCCACGGAGGCCCATGCAATGAAAATCCACTAATGAAAATAAAAGCCAGCACCCTTCTTCACTTGACAGAAGAGGATTGTCAGTGAGAAATGGCGACGGTGATGCAGTGGTGCGGCGCAGTAGCGAGGAGGGCGATGGTAGGTCAGAGATCAGCGGTATTTTCAACATCATCAGTATCAAGTGGTGCAGAGATGGCGCCGATCCTTTGTGGAAGAGGGGACAAGAAAACAAAGAGAGGAAAGAGATTTAAAGGAACTTATGGAAACGCGAGGCCAAAGAAGGAAAAGAAGATTGAAAGAATTAAAGATAAAGTTGAGGTGCCCAGGTCCACTCCTTGGCCTCTCCCTTTCAAGCTCATTTAATGAAAATTATAATTTGTTTATTGTTTCTGTGTTCTCTTTTTTAATGACTGAAATGCTCGATGTTATTTGTAGCAGCTGCCCTTTTTTCCTTCTTAGAGTTTCGCGTAGTTAAGAATATGTACATTTGATGTGGGTTCTTAATGAATTTGTGTTTTGTGATGGATTTTGAATAAAACTACTGTTTCCTTTGGGTTTGGTATGTTTTAAAGGGGCATGGATTCCTGTTAATTGGAGATGAATCCTCGTAGTAAACTTGAACGTTGTAATTAAAATTTGCGGTTCTTTATCAGTGATGATGTATGATTGGTTGCCGATGTTTCTTGTCGAGATTGTGGAAGTTCCTGATCAAGGCCAGTTATTTTGTTAATTGTTTTAGAGATAGTTTAAAGTTGCAAAGAGTTTTGTCGAGCTCAAATGTCAAGTCAGTTTAGCCTAGAAAGAAATGAAATGTGGGTTATGTAGGGAACTGTAAAAACTACTGGCCCCAACAAGAAAGTTATCAGGCAACTTAGTTTCTCCTTAAAATGAGTGTAGTGTCTCAAAGATGAAATGGGATAATCTTGGTGATGGTAAATATCAGTTTTTGATACTTCGTAATGCTGATTCCTGTTGGTGTGAAAACTTAAGTAACTTAGGTTTGAACTTTTTTGTGATTGGGAGAAAAATTTGACTACAAGAGGGCTATATTGATGTGAGTGGATCTAGAATTCTAGATGTAGTCTGTAGTTGCTGTACGAAACAGAAACTTGGCACCACTGCTTTAGCCTTGATGAATGCAAATTCCCCTTCTTCTTTTTTTTCTTTTTTGCTGCAATTGGCATAGCAAATCCAGTCCTGGCCCTTTGAGTAGAGCAACTCCAATGACGAACTAAACAAGTGTCCATTCCAATTGTAATGGTTAATATATAGTGTTTGCTATCTTCTTTAGGTTCCATTGCAAGCCTAAATCCTGTTTAAATTGACCACCATGATGCTATAATTCAATAGATCGACTTCGTCTTTGTCTCCCTCACCTTGTCAAAGTGGGTTTGAATGAACAATAGAACATAGAAAGAGGAGATAAAGATGGTGACTGGAGAGAATACACATGAGGGAGGTTTAAGACTGGTGATGATGGAACAAGCTGACAAGACATGCGAAGTCTTGACATAACCTTTCCTGATCCCGTTGTTTTTGTGCTTGATAATATAACGAAGACAGGTCTAGGTCTCTGTATTCTGTGTCTATCTCGCAACCATTTCTGTTGGCATCTGTAATAGGATAGAATTGAGACACTGTAATGATGCAACTATCTGAATTAGATTGCCCCTATTCATCTCGCAATAATTATTGATTGATTGTACTTCAAACCACTCCCACAACTTTGTGTGTTGCCAGATGAAGACCCCCGATAAGTATTACAGGCAACATTAGTTCTCAAGATTTGTAGTTTATCGTCTTATTCTAGGACTAGGACCAACTATCACCGAATTAGAACAAGATACATTGAGAGGGATTTTCTGAGAGTCTAACTAAACAAGATTCTGAATGCAATCTGCTTTGCTACCTTTATGAATTCCAGCTTCCTCCTGCGATTGATCTGACAGATTTAGAAATAAGCCGGCTACTATTGCTATCCCCGGTATCAGAAGCTAGAAGCCGAAGAGCACAGTCAGAATTACAATACAAAATGCCCAATCAGAATAAGAAACGTATCTGCTTGAATGTTTTGCGAGTTTGAATCCACTACAGACTGCAAATAGAGCATTAAAATGGCAGCAATCGACAGAGTTATTCGCAATTTTGTTGCATGTACGGTAGCAGTACCCTCATGCTTCATCTCACATTTCCCTCGCTGCCTTGTCATTTATAAGACAGGGCAAGAGAAATAACTGAACCCAGAGGGGCTGATGTAAAGAATGCTTGATACAGGGGCTGGCTCACATTTCAGCCTAAATAAAATGCACATGCATTTAAAAAGCAAATGCGTATTTCTATCTGACCCAACGGATAAGCAGATCATGTGTTCTTTACATTTGTTGCTGTGCTGGAAATCGCTTGCCTCCAGTGTGACCCAACAAATTTGAAAGCCATGTTCTCATTTTATCTTTCGTCAAACTTTCGCGAGGTTTACACTCATTTGGTTCTTGTTTGATTGCCAATTTTTTTTCAACATTATGGAGTAATTCTTAAATAAGACTCGTTTTCTGCCATTGCTGGTACAGTTTATATATGATTTCATGGCAGTAGAGGAAAAAACATGACGCTTGCTTCTCATGGAGAGACTCAATAAGCAAGCTTCAAAATAATTCGCTCACTTCGATTCTAATGACTGCATTATTGAGCTTTCATTCCATAACCAGATGCCAGTAACAGAGAGAGGACCAAAGTCCCCTCCATAATCGCACCTGCATTAAATTTATAAACAAAAAAAAAAAAAAAAAGCCTGATCAAAAGCCTTTCCTAGCTCCACTCCTCAACCGCCTGTTAGACCATGCCAAATCTACTATACCTATGGCCAGTTTCAAACCCTCGGTTAATGATAACTTTAACAATATTTACTGGCTTTTCAGGAAGAAATAATCGGCTGTAGACCTATCAGGGTCAGCAGCGCTGATGATTTTCTCCAGATTCAGAGATGAAGTGCTCAGCAGTATTGGAAGGTCATGCGGAGCACTCTCCATCCTAAAAAGGCTCGAGTTCCCACCCAAGAGACGTGGGTGAGAACCACACGCAGGTGTCCACCTCCTGCCCTATGCTTGTCTGTGACAAAATATGGAAAAGACGCATATTAAAAAAAGTTATTATTCACTTGAAGGATTCGTTTTCAATCCAGTTATGCACCATCTCATGAATACTTGGTACTTGCAGGACACAAATATATGTTCAGAGTAAAAAACAAAATACATAACAGTGAAAAATGAGAACCACAACAATGTCCACTATCTGCCTTGATTTGAATTACACAAAGCGGATGCTGGATTTGATTTCTGGAGCAATCATAGATCACCTCAATCTGCACAGGAGACAAAGTTGCAGCTATTGTAAGAACATTATGGCTCCAACTTCACTGTTAGAGGAATGAACTTGACGAGTTCCTGAAGAAGCAACATGCTGGGTAAAAAAACCATTTTCAGGAACACGATAACAGGAGATACTATAGCATCTCCCAATTCATAAGCACAACACAACTAAATGACTGGATAAAATCAAATGCAGGTTGCCCAGCAAGCAAGCCTCATAGATCTCCTTTCAATCTTATAATCACTATGATGCGGAAAATTACAGGAACAATTGCACCAAAATACCAATTTGGGTAACAAAAATGAAGAGGTTACAGCCATCCCAGATTCATTTCATTACCATCAAACCAGATTGGGGAGTGGCAGCTGGGAGTGGGTCAGCAGAGATACAATCTGACATAAGTTTATTGAAAAAGAAATGCAGCCAATAACACAATATGTCAAGCAAATGATTATAGTGCTAACCTTTATTTTTGCATGTGAAAAAAAGAGGTGTTTAGTCATTATCTTCTCGGCCATAGTTATATACTATCTCAATCTGCAACAACACCAAATAATCAGAATGATACTGAAAATAAAAGCACATAAAACATAACTGCCTTGACGAGGTTGGCACCAAATATTCATCAGTAATCAGTGTTATTATCAATTGAATCATAGCAACTATTCACTAAGATGCACGACAAATCTAAAAACATAACAGAGGATTCCTTATGAAAGAAGCACAGATGCCCACAAGAATTACGCATTTTACGAATATAGGTCAACCTAATAAGATGATGCTTAACAATAAGAAGCTCTGATCTTCTTTTACATATACACCCATCCTCCAATATTTTAACACGGCATCCTCCAATATTTTGACACAGCACGTGTTCAGAAGGCTTAACATCTACCAGGGCCAATCACACATATAAATCCACCATGTTAAGTTTGCATATAGAGATTATTGATGCATCTCATATATGACACAGTGAAGGACAATGTTCTTTCTTTTGAAAGCTAAACCACAATGAATGAAGGACAATATTTAAACTATCTAATTTAGCTACTAAACAAGAAAAAGAAATCATTGATCGGGTATCCAAATTCTAACATCCACATATATGGTGCAAATGCATATAACACAAGAAGCCAACAAAAAGGAATTGACTAAAAAGTTCCATGCCATCCCCGAACAAGACAGCGAGTAAGGGCAGGTGAAAAGAAAAGGTAGAACACATAGAATAACGAATTAAATAATTAATCATGTTCGTTACCCCTTCAGGTGGAGTTGGGTTTCGAGTGAACTTGCTGCCGCCAGGAGCCCAAGGAACTGTACACAAATAAGATCAGAGCCTGAGAATGCTACCTATAACCTTAAAAATCATTTCTTCGACAAGAAAACTTCATAAATTCTCAAAACCACATGAATCAATTATGTTTATAAAGACATAACAAGAAAAAAAAAAGTATCCTATTTAACACCTCCCTCCCTCTTGTATACTCCTATACTTCACAATTCCACTGCATCACACAACATGTCAATGAAATGCTGCCAACTAGAAATGATGTTACTCTTTTTTTCTTCCATTCATAATTTGTTTGAAATTAAAAATCTGTTGAGACCCAAAGTTTGACAAACTGAATTAAGCCGCGGTCAGTCCTTATCACTCTCCTCCCTTACATAATTTAACACCACTCTTAATTCAACCCGACCTTCCCAAAAAACCACAACCCAAACACGGAGTAAAAAAGGATAAGAAAAGGCAGTAAAATGTGAAATAGAAAATAAAAATTAATTTACCAATGTAAGGATCAGGATGGCGCCACTTATTATATTGCGCCTCGCCATCTGCTATCATTCTATCGATTGTATCCGGATCTTCCTATTCCAATTCCAGGAAATAAAATACATAGTAAAAAAATCCTGAATAAATTAACTAATTAAAAAATTATCACCCTAAATCACAGAGCTATACCGCTAAATTAAAATGTCAAAAACATTTTTTTCCAATTAGTTAAGAGAACGAACCACGTGTTTGTTATTCTCGAACCTCGCGCGGAGAAGATCGGCCTGGTTACAGCAGGGAAAAAAAAGGAGAGTTAATTGGTAAGAAAATAGAGCAGTGAGATCTGATTGAGGGATGAGAAATTAGTTACATCTTCGTAAAAGAGGTGGCGATGGACGGCCCAGTTAAGAGTGTCTTTGAGAGCACGGCGGTAGAGGATCCTCACTCTCTCTTTCTGTGCTGCTCTTCGAGCCAAGTAGCCCGCTGCTGCTACGCTCATTTCTTTTCTTTCTCTTGTTTGGATCTCCCTCTCTCTACAGCGTTCTTACTTTCTCACTGCTGAAGCTAGGAGAAAATGCAATGTCATCTAAAAGAAAAGGCAAACGGCATCGTTTCCACTCCATAACCATTTTCGATAAAATTTACTAATATTTGTAACCTAGAAGTCGCCTACTCGCCATCCATTGTTTCGTGGGTCCTGGGCCTAAACCCTTAGAGATTTTTCTAAGCGACCCGGCCCTTCCCGGCACATGAACATATACATTCAAAATATTTTTAATTTTTATGATCGATCGGTTGACAAAAAAAAAAGTATAAAAGAGATAATTCGATTCGAGTATCCTAAAATATTTATGTCGAATTATTACTAGTGAATTTCTTCTGACATCAACCATAAAGTGATTGATAATATTTTAAGAACTCGATTGGGATTGAAAAAATAAATGGTGGTTTGATATTTTTGAAACAGTGCTCCTCCGTCCCCTTCATGCGGAACAAAATGAACTAGGGTGAGAGCAGAAAATTACACTGAGGATAGTCAATAATTTTTCTTAATATATTTACATTTTCAATTGAGTCATAACATAAAAACTATCTAAAAATGCGTTACGAAACAAATTTAGAAAATATAATAGTAGATTTCAAATGCACAAACATGAACAAAATAGGCAAAGCAAACCCCAGTTCAACTTCTAACATGATTCAAGCTTCCTGCAATTTTTACAGCTCTAACAATGGCAGAGGATTTCATCCATGAAAACAATGATACATGGGCCTGATTCAAGAAATCACATCTCCAGTTGTGTTATATGGCACAAAAGGAAGCCTACAAAAGGGATGACTTGCTGTATTTCCATCCCAAGGACCTTCGCTTTGTGCTTGAGGTCGGGGGAGTAAAACTAAGCCCGAACATCTCCTTGAGAGCTTGTCCCTGTTCCACAAATCTGACCAGCTTTGCGACAACGGCAGCGCTTTCCGTGACATGGTTAATGTCCTTTGTGTTGCTCCATACGCGGTTTGCCAACTGCAACCTTCTACGCTTTGAGTTCAGCGCAATACCCCACTTCTTGTAAAGTCTGATTCTCTCTTCTTCTGAAAACCTCTTGTTCATCAGCTTGCTTAGCATCCCTCTCTCACGATGAAGAGCCTTGATGCTGTTTCCCCAGATAAACGTATATTAGTGTTGCAAAAACTTAAAGCATATCTATGTGCCAGGAAAAAAAATCACGAGGTACCCTGTAATTTTCAAGAGGGGAACCGGATGGACTCCAGATAACATTGAAGTGCAGCCATTCCATACCATGCATTATCATACCCAACACCATTCTCTCTTATTAAGTAATCAAATGTCTTACCTAACAACAAAGGCTCAAAAGGTACTCCTTTTCTGGTATTGAAAAGGAAAAAATAATAATTTGCATCGCAGAGCCACAAATTGGTAAGAAAACTACTATAAAACACCAATAGTGTCACGAGCTTCCGAAAAGGCAACAGAATATTTTTGTTTTTTGTTCTCCTTGTTTCTGGTTAGGTTCTCTTGCTTTATTGGCAGATCATGTGAGATATACATGCTGGATGCATTATTGGGAAACAAGTTTCAAAGTTCCCAATACATGTGAAAACTCATATCGAATATGCATGGATGAGAGAGAGAGGTTACCTTGAAGCTAGTGTGAGAGCCCGACCACCTCCCACACCCTGAATTCCCTGAGAAAATGTTTCCTTGAGGAAGGAAAGTCTCCTATGCTCCACTTCCATGTATATGGAATCTGTTGGATCGCCTTGAAAGAGCAAGAAAAAGTAAGTTCTGTGAACCAATGACACATTGCAAGTTTGCCAGAGTTCCAGTATTGCTCTCTGCTGTCTCTCAAATTCAAGAGGCCAATTGGGAGAAGTTTTCAAAGATTCATGCATAGGATCCAATCCTACGTCTCTTGAACTCTTTTCATATCTATCAGCCATTGTCGATGCCTCTGTCTCCTGAACCTGTTGTTCAATCAAACCTAGCTAAAAGTGAATCTTGAGAGAAACTCGGTCACAAAGAATGCAACTTCAAGCAAAAACATTGTAGAGAGAGAGTATTCTCACCTGACCATCAACAAGTTGCTTCTCATACTCCTCCTGGGCCATCTCCTTCATTCCTGCAACAAAAGTGTGGATGCTAGGAATCTCCTCATCTGCACAAGTTCCAATACTCCGTGCTCTGAAGTCATCTGTGCAAGCACTTCCAAGAGATGACTGAGAGTCATCTCTTGACAATATTGTAGCATTGGCACCAAAATCAAGTGGAGGAATTTTCCTTCGGGGTCCTGCTGGTCTCCCGGTAAATTTTTTCCCAGATCCATTAGGTGGTGTGCTATCAATTTGTTCTGCCTTCTCAAATCCAGGAGAAGGGTCATTCATGAAATTCTCTCTGCAACTCCTGCTCCTTGTTAAGTTCAGGTTTCTAGAAGTAGACATATCAGCTGCTGAGGACTGTGGAGATGATTCATCAGGGTAAGGACTGACCAGAGCATCAATGGTCCTTTGCACATGATGCAATCTCTGCTCCAACACGTTATATCCATTTTGCACGTGACTCCCTTCTCTATCTGTATTAACTGGAGTGGATATTCCGGTACCTGCTGTGGCTCCGTCCCTGAATGCTGTCAAAGCCAAAGTTCCTTCATTCTCATCATTTGATACTGAATGGTGTCTGAAATTGCTCCCGTTCCTTGTCTCTTCCATTTCAATACACTGAACTTCCTTGCAGTCGTCATCAGCATCTTCTGCAGCATCCTCTAGACTCTGAGATGAATTGTATCTGACAATCTTCTTTCCTATTGACATTGGAGGAGAAGTACCATCAGATAAACCATGCCTGTCGGTGTTGTCAAGAAGACAGTAGGGTTCCTCATCATTGCTCCCACTGTCTCCACCATAACAAGCAGGGCCAAACTTTCCAGCACCTCCATTCAGATAATGAGGATCACCCATGCCTGATGATTTGGATACTGAACATTCATCTTCCCAAGTATCCCCTGCTTGCGTATTATGACAATGACTGGTCCCATTCTGAATTAAGAGCATGAAGAAATATTTAACAATTACAATTGGAGTGATATCATCAAACATGTAGTGACACTTCCAGGTTAGTTAGTAAAAACACCTCCTTTCTTGAATTTTGATCATTTCCAATCACTCGCAGCAAATCCTCTACTCGAGATTGAGCAAGATCCCTTTGCTTAGTCAACTCTCTAATCTCCTTCTCCATCTGCATGAAAGGAACCAATTGATAGGGTGTAAGTCTATATATAATGTGGCAACCACGTCGAATCTTCTACACTATATGTCATAGTATATCTTTAAGTCTTGTTCATCCATAAAGCTCAATCATACAGCAAGGTCTAGAGAATGCAGATTAAGACCATCTATGCAATGAGGAAATTAAATAATCCTTTAGGCCAACCAATGGCGATGGGTTGGGGTGGGTATTTAATGTGGCAATCACGTAGAATCTTCTACGCTATATGTCATAGTATATCTTTAAGTTTTGTTCATCCATAAAGCTCAATCATACAGCAGGGTCTAGGGAATGCAGATTAAGACCATCTATGCATTGAGGAAATTAAATAATCCTTTGGGCCAACCAATGGCGCGATGGGTTGGGGTGGGTATTTGTGTACCCACAGCTGACCCAGAATAACCACAACCATCAGAGTATCAGATTTGCTCAATAAAGAAGCTATCGACACATTCTTGATTGAGAGATAATTGCAATACTTCCACTGGGAAAATTTATTGGCCGAGTTCAAAAATGGAATTATTGATTCTGAATTGAAAAATCAACAGTGCCTAGTGTCCAAAGACCTTGGTTGCTATTAATTTTTTGTTCATCTTTTGCATGGGTAAAGCATTTTGCAGAAAAAAGTTCATAAAACAAATAATTACCTTTTGAATTTGAAGATCTTTCTGTCTCAGTAGAGATGTGTAATCACAAGTTGAGGAAGCAAGGTCAGGACTTCTCAACTCACTCTCCAACCTAGCCACCTCGTTTTGCAAATGCTTAACCAATGCCTTATCAGACATGACTACATTGACCTGTGCTTTTGTAGTAACTTCTTTTGCACAACAAGCAAACAAAAGAGTATTTCTAGTTTGCTCAACATGGCTTCGTGCAGGGCTCAATGTGCAGATGATGGCAGTTCTAGCATTGCCACCCAATGCAGGCTGCAGTAACCGTGTCAGCTTAGAATCTCTGTAATTGATGTGTCCCTGCCTCCTATTACTGCACAAATCATTGCATCAGCCAGATATGAGATGTGATTGCGTGAATCTATAAATTGATAAGATTTCAACTTTCAATTTACACCAATTGCAGAGAAAAGAAAGGCGGCAAAGAAAATCAGTAGGAAGGGGGGCAAGATAAAGTAAAAGCAGCTGTGTCATGATTCGTGTGTAGTAACCCTAAACAGACACCATTACAAAATGCTCTGAACACTGTTCCATATCACTCAGTACAGTTCTAAAACAGCTCGTATGAAAGGTTTGTGCCTCTGTGTGCATGTGCCTCTGTGCTCCAGGGACATTTGCTTGTATTTTTTACTTTCACGTGATGCCAACACGGTTAATATCCTTTGAAGCATGCATGAGACTAGCCAATCTTCCTATATTCATTTTTAACAATCTACATGACACTTCACCATTTAGTACTTACAGAAATAACAAGCAAGATAGTTGATGGCAATGTTTCAACCACAAATTTGACATCTAGACTTATCAAATTTTTATTGTAAAATATACCAAAGTTAAAGCATTTTCAAAAAAAAAAAAAATAGGATCATGAATGATCATGACAGAAAATCGAGTCCTTAACAAATGCTGAAAGAAACTAGATTTAATCCCCATGGCAATTACAGATTAGTTAGTGAATATCAGCTAAGTTAGAAAATCTAGATGCAGATGAAAAACGTCAAATTATCACCACACTGCAATAACCACATGCTTTAGCCACAATTAATTATGTCACAGACACAAAAGCGAACATTTAAAAGAAAATAAAAAATAGCCACCTTAGCTTGCGAATAACGGTTCCCAAAGTCAGTAAACTTCGGTTAATGTGGGAACCTTCTTTTAATCTTGCTCCAGTGGATAGTGCCTGAGATGCGCGCTCACTTCCTGCCAAATCAACAAAATTCTGCACCAAAACCAGAACTCAATTCTGTTATTAATAATTTATTCCTACTTAATTAATTTCATGGGTGATAATAAGTTGAAATGATCCGTACCACAGTGGCAGAAAGAGTGGTCGAATTTTCCTTGCCCAAGAATTCACAAGCAGAACTTTCAATTGTCTGCGAGAATTAAAAAAAATAATAACTTCAATAACTCCAATTCAAATTCCACACATTTTCATTACAACTAGATGCTTGTACGATTGTGAACTATAGAAGAGGTGAAAGGAAAGGGGCATACTAGTCTAAGAATTTGATGGGATCTGGAGCTTTTCTCATTCAAGGAGGTCTCCCCTATCCGTCTTTGAGCTGTTATAATACCACAGGATAAGTAGACACACAACACCACCCAATAACAACAGCAGGACTTTGTACAATGCTTTACCTTCACAAACAGAAAGAAGCTCCTTTAGATGGTCCCAGTCCTTTAGTGTTTCCTCGGTGGCTTTCTCAACTACAGTCCCTTTCTGACCAAAACAGGAAAAAGAGTCAGACCAGTTCGTCAACATATTTGTGGAATCTAGAAAGGATAACAGCATTCACCTCTGGATCATCCAGCAGTCGAAGTGGAGTGCTGTCCGTGCTAAGCAGATCTCGGATAGCTTCATTGTATATCTCAACTGCTGAGAACTTCAAAACAAATGCTCTTTCTTCATGCTGCGATGTTAAAAATAGTTATACATAGGTTGGAATTAAGAAAACAAAAAGGAAACAGAAACAGTTCTAATTAGAAACTTTGATTACCCTATGTATATAGTCAAATATATCTGCTACTGTATACTCAGTTATTCCCATCATGGTGTATGTTTTTCCACTGCTCGTTTGCCCATAAGCAAAGATACTTGCTGGAAATAGCAAAAGTAGGTGAAATTTCTTTGCTTATTGGCAAATAAAGTGACAAAAAGAACTTGAGCATCATACTTACAGTTAATACCGCTGACAACTGAAAGGGCAGCTTCCTTAACTCCTTCCTCGTACACTTCCCTTGTAGCATTGTCACCTCGAAATACTCTGTCTATCCCCAGAACATGGGCAAATGAAATGAGATGAAACACTTAAACAGAGAATTATGTTACTAAAAGCTGGCTGTTAATTCAAATTAACTAACTTCTATAAAGTTTGATGCAATGAGATGTACACTAAATTAAAAAATTGAGCCGCTGGAAGAAGCTATGACCAAATATATACATGGCATTAGTGCTTTTGGCACACCACTGTTCACAGTGCTCTAACTATCTGACAGTGGACTGTGCTTAGCAAACAGTTCACCGCTTCTGAGGTCAGGTCAGGAGGGTTAACCAAAAACAAATGATTTGGAAGGCATCATGATAAATGATATGTAAGGTAGAAAATCCACCATGGGTTTCCCTTTTGTTCATTGACCAAGTTGATAGCCTATAAGCAAAATGAATTAGTCCAGTCTTAAAAACATCCTTGCTTTTGTTGTGCAAGCATTACCAAGTACGGGGAACTGAAAAGCTCTCCAGGCATATTGTATCAAGAGTATATGTACAGAATTAGCTATATGTTTGACATGATGATCCTGGAGATATTAAATTGCCACCTATAATTTCAATCTGATCGAGCAAATATTTGCCAGAAAATAGAGTTGCTCATGGTGTATGATGCCAGATAACTCACAGGATTAGACCCAAAACATGAGGGCCTAGCCTCATTAAGAGGGACATATCATTCTCATTTTCATTTTTTACACCAAAAAAAGGAATCACAGAGCATCTCCTTACCAAAAGTATAAGCTGATGGAAATGTGGAGCCTTCACGGAGGGTATTCCGGTACAAGATGGTGGTGTCATTGATGCATTCCCAATCTGCTACTTCATTTTCCACAATCTCCTTGTCGCTCAAAGGCCTTAGCCTCACCAAAACAAGAATCTTCTCCTCGTGGGCTATCGCCATTTGCATCTTCTCCATCTTCAGCAGTTCTTCCTTACCAATTGATCCCATTCTCCCACTCCACGCTTGTTCTTCTTCTCAACCCGACGAGCAAAATTAAAATGAAATAAGACCCATAATTTTCAAATATTCTGGTAAAAAGGAAAAATCTAAGTCAATGAGTCAAAAAACTCACAGGTACTCTTGCTTTTCTGAAATGCAAGGAGACAGTTTAGATGTTTAAAAAAATTGTTGTGTTTGCCTAAATGACAGCGGGCCCATCATTTTACTTTGACAGTCTCTGCAATAAGAACGCTAATCATAGTAAGAATCTAACAAACCCAAAACATAAGTAAGTAACCATAAAACAGGCAATTTACATTCCATATCAACAACAACGACAACAATTACATCTAATCATCATTTTCAACCAACCACCCAGACAACCTTTTAAAATCACAAAAAATATCTAAATAAATAATAAAAGTCCATAAAAGATAAAGACTTGAAACTACAACAAGATGCTGATCTTGGATTTCTATCTAAATCACCCTCGCAATAGATAACAACCAAAAAGCAAGCATCTGCATTATTTAAAAATTGTAAAAACAAACAAAACAAGAAACAAACCTTTAGAAACCCATATTTAAATTTCTAGTCTCTTCCTTAAAAAGTGGTTCCTAGCCAGCTACAATGCTTGAAAACTAAGAAACAGAATTCCATAGTTCTTTTCTTGAAAAAAAAAAACTTTCAATTCACAACCACAAAAAGAGCAGCACATATCAGCGACTAAACTAGTACATGGTTCCCGTCGACATAACATATTCATAAATACAAGCTCGTGCCTATATATGTGTATATTAAATACATACATATACGTATGCAGCATACTTACAAAGCATGGGTCACTGCCATGAAACGGTGAGTGAACAGAGTTGAAGCAAGCAATGCAGCTCAGATAAGATACTCTACATTTCCTCTTGCAAAACGCCACCGTTTCTGCTTCTCTCTCTTGCTCTCTGGTCTAAAGTGAGAGAGTATTTACCTTCTCCAAATCTCAAGCTCTGCAAGCCCGCAACTGCAACAAGGAAGCCAAAAGGAAATCAGTACCAAAACGCAACTTTTAAGAATACTACTAATCAGCTGAAAAAAATATTTAAATCCCCCGAACTTCACGCATTTAAACCGTTAACAAATGCAGCGGTAAAAGCGAAATTACAATTAAAAAAACTGTTTTCTACCTTGAAGGAGTCAAGATTAGTAAGCGTACATGAGTTGATGTATCAATTTGTTTTGTGTATTTTGTAAGCGCAGATGAAATAAAATGATTTGATTTAGCTGCGCTTGAACATGAACTGGAACTTGGCTTTGAAGAGAAATAAAAAGAAAAAATAATGTGAAACTATTGCTTTACGCGTTGCAAAAAAGAAAAATGTCAGTCAAAAGGAAGGGTAAATTTGGTATTGAAAGACCAAACCGAATGGAACAGTACAAATCGGCGAGATTTTTCACTCTCCTCCTGGCACGATCTCTCAAACAGAGAGAGAGGGCGAGAGAGAGAGAGAGAGTCAGTTCTCAGTTTAATTTGGCTTGGTTGAGGTTCTATCTGTCAACGGGCAGGAAAAAAAAGCTGTATTTGTACCTCTCTCTCTCCAGATTCTGTGTCAGTGCAGGGCAACTCTGATGGAGCGTTCTGCTATCGAAGGTTTATTTGTCAAGGGCAAAATTCTTTTTTGCCCCTTTTTATTAGTAATATTACACTTTGGTCTCTGTAGTTTAAGACTTCTTGGTTTTAGTCGTATAGTTCCTAATGGTTTCAGTATGGTCCTTGAATTCATCAAATAGTTGATTTTAGCATATAGTAAGCTCACCTTTAGAATCATTATTTTATAGTTTCAGATTTTAAGAGTTTTATTGTTTCACGTGAATAGGATTTGGGAATGAGAAAATTTAAAATATTTAAAAATTGACACTGGATTAAATTCCCCTAACCATTGTTCAATGGTGGGTGAAACTTTTTTATTTTTTTCCTTGTTTTTTGAGAAACTCCCAGAAACGGGGGTCAATAAATAAATAAATAAACTCAAAAAAATTGGATTGTGCTAACTATTGAACGGTGAAAAGGGTAGTCCTGGAAATGTTTGGAACATCCAGGGCTATTATTGAAGACATTTAACATATAAGTGTAAAAGTGAAATAATGATGAATATATAAGGGCTAAATTGAAGTTTACCCTTTTGCGAGGCTGGTAGGAAGTCACGTAGGGATAGGGATACGAGGCATGGGTTTTTTCTTGTTTGGCGCCACGTGTATTTGTTGTTTTGGAGGGGCGCCAATCTATCGTCGATGATTGCCGGCGTTGGACCCCTTGTTGATGTTTAGTGGACGGCTGAGATATGGAGGGAATGGATAGTTGGTGTGAACAGGGAGTGATGAGTCGGCTACTTAATTACATTAATTATCATGACATAATTAGACTGCAATTAATTAAGTAATGAAGTAAACATCCCCATGTGATGATGATAATGGGTGTTTACAGGTTCAATTTCTACTATCGTGTTTATCGTGTATAGATTTTAAATAATAGGTAAATATCTCCATATTTCCATACGGAAAATGCTGAGTTTCGAATATGATATTTATTATTTAAGTATTATTTATTATTTGATATAAAATAAAATAGCAGTATATACGTATATAATAAAATTACGAATATCATGTATTTATATGTGTTATATCAATATAGAGACATACGTATATTACATCATATTATATTGAGAAATTAAAAATATTTTACATGTGTTTGTAATACAAATGTGTATATATGCCGGGGTGGTTGATTCGTGAATGAGTGTAACCAATAGCAAAACGAGAAGAATTCTTGATTCTTCTTTTGATTTGGTCGAGATTGTTGTTTTTTCTTGTTTGTTTTCAACCATACGGACAGTATTATTTTTCTGGTTTTCTTCTCAGTACAATGTTTTCGAGGCAACGAGAAAGAAGATTCTTTATATTGTCGTTGTATCCCATTACTGGTCAACTATGGTAACCACTAGCCATGATGAAGCATGCTGACCAAAGGAGCATCCGAGACACCAAAATCCAAATCAGCAATACAATAATAAAACTCTGCGCGGGGAGTCAGGGAGATAACACCTTTGTCGGGCAATTAATTATTATCAGGTTGCCCGCTGCCTCTCTCTCTCTCTCTCTCTCTCTCTCTCTCTCTCTCTCTCTCTCTCTATACATATATATATATATATGTATGTATGTATGTATATGTATATGTATATGTATATATATGTATGTATGTATGTATGTATTAGTTATCTAACCATTGATTATAAAAAAAAAACTATATATAAGTTATTTTAATATATATTTTTGCATAAAAAATTTTTAAAGTATAGATAAAAAATTTTAGACAAATATTAATTAAATAAATCAATAATTATCTATGTAAATAAAAAAAATATTAGCAATAATAAAAAAATCAAAAAAATACAGTTGCGTGCTGTAATATTTTGCATATTTCGGTTGCTGAGTTAATTGATCGGAATG
>Ga0325414_1000977_pt1 | contig 26146 bp, 13 predicted proteins | sample PopdelMetagenome_8_FD_206183 | JGI IMG/M metagenome (GOLD analysis project Ga0325414, IMG submission 206183) | Populus deltoides microbial communities from Bellville, Georgia, United States - Leaf-PdKOR-R3 | ecosystem: Host-associated > Plants > Phyllosphere > Phylloplane/Leaf | place: USA... | reverse complement strand
TGGTTTCTTATATATATTACATAGAAGGTCCATCCACGATTTGAGCATGGGGAGTCGAATTGTTTAGCCCCAAAAATTTGAGAGGTGGCACAATAGTTAATGGACTCTGCTCATGGTGGTAACCGACTCCTTATTTTCTTATATTTTCAATCAAGGCGCTTTTTACTTTTCTCCGACAAATTTTGATTAAAAAAGACAAAAATTTAACTAAATTCTGACCAATCTTATTTAACACAGAAATAAAAGTGGGCTTTGTCTTTATTGCACTCTTTATATAACAAAGCATGCTTGCCTATTTTTATCTCTCACATGCATTTCTCGTTCAAGCATGGAAAACTAAAATCAGGATAAGCTCGTCACTTTTTCCTCACTCTTTATCTAGCTATATAATTGCTAAATTCTTATCCTCCACCCTTTCTATATATATTGGTAATAATTTTATATTACTAAGTCTTAGAAATGATTTTATATTATTATTCTATAATATATCTCTTCAAAAAAAAGTTTTTTACTTGAAACTTATATGGATTCATTATTATTTTATATTTAATTTTTCTAATTTAATTATAAAAAAATAGAGGTATTAAGATTTAAACTTATAACTATTTGGCTATTGAGATTATCAATTGCTGTTATATTAAAGAATTATTTTAAAAAATTTATTTCATGTTATTTTTAACATTATTTTATAGTTTAGGTCCGATCAATTTCATGCAGAATTCAAGTATATATGCTAATAGCAAATGTATGATGGATCTTTAAGTTTTAGGAGTGTCTGTTATTTAAATTATTATTTTTCTCGAGTACTGAATATGATCTTTAACTTTATTAGAGAGTATAATTAAAGAACCATAAGCATCATCTTACCTTGATTTCCACATGCATAATTAAGCTACAAACGATTCTTCTTTCCTAACAGCGCGCTACAACCAATTCGGAACTAGCCTTCTTGTTTACTATTGCTGTTAACGATATATATAGTTATGGTAAAGGATCACACCATTATGTAGTTCAGAGCCTGTTGAACATCTCTATGAAAAATTAAAAAAAATAAAAATCACACGGAGTTAAATATAATGGAGAAATTGCTTTATTGATGGAGAAATTGGTCTGATCCTTGGTTGTGAAGATGTCCCTCAAGAGAAAGAACTGGCCTTGCAGATATGAAAAGTTCAGCAAATATATTTATGGACTAGATGAACATGTCCAAGATTAAAAAGAGATTTGTATATTAAAAACAATTACAACTTTTGATCCAATAATTATCAAAATTAAAGGTTGTGTTTTTTGACATCAAATTAAAGTGTTAGGGTGCATTACAGGACTGTGAATAAGCCAGAAAAAAAAATTGTCATTATATATTGATCACTTTGTCAAAATACTGCATACAGCTTGCAAAATTGAAACTTAACTTCTAATATTATCTCATTTATGATGGCTGATTACCATTTCCCAATGCACAAATAATTATAGAATAGTAATTATTAAGAAATCCCAAGTAATTGTACGCAGTTCAAAATGTAGGTTTTTTTTTTTTTTTTAAATAATCGTGTGTAATTAAAAATAAAGTTAGACAAGTGTAGATAAGTGTTAAGAATGTATATATGTTTCAAAATTTGCAGACAGCAATTATACTAATAACATGTGAAATGCCTTTAGGATAGATAAAGATTTGGCTTGTTCCATGCTCAAAGTGCAAGAAAATTAAAGAACATATATAGAACCAACTTTTGTTTCTCCAGTCTTTAATTAGTGATGATAAAAGAATAGAAGTCGAGCCCTAAATCATTTAAAAATTCATATTATTTTTTATTTTTCTAAATCATATGAACTTTAATATGATTGACACATATTAGGGCATATTGAAGATGTTTCATCATGACATTTACGTTAAATTTATTTTGCAATTTTATTTTTCTAATTTGTTTTTGAAAAATGAGTTACTTTCTTTATTTGAATTTATCAAAGAGAATATTTTTCTATAAATAAATTATTTTTCTTTAATAGTTTTTTAATGTTGGAAGCAAGATAAAAAAATATATAATATTTATGATGGTATTGATAATAATAATAGTTATGATGGTACGTAGTTATACCATATTTGTTGTTGTTATGTTAATAGTGGTGTTAGAGAATTATAAAATGAATATAATAAATAAATAATAGTTATATTGACCATACATGTTTAAAACTTAAAAGATACAAGAAAAAAAAATTAATAGGAAAAGACGCTTTTGATAAAGGGATTACTTGATCATTGATAATAGAAAAAAAAAATATAAAGATAAAAGAAAATGTAACTAGAAGTTGTAATATGCCTGAATAAAATAAGAAAAACCGGAAGAAGATATTACAAAGTTAAAAACTATTTATTTGAAATTGAAAATTCAAGAAAAGTTTCTCTCTCTAGTTTATTTAATTCCTCTCAAGGAAATTCAACACGAACAAATATCTATCGGAGGAAATAGACTCAAACACCAATAGATCAAATTGTACACGGCAATATTGAAGAGTTGAAGCATTTGCAGTAATCATTTACTTGGGTGGGTATCTTGTGTAATAGGTCTGAGTGGCAGTAAGTGCCAGTCCGAAAGATGCAGCAAGAACTGTAATAGCGGTCCAGGGATTACTAAAATAAGTTCTCTTCGACTCATACACCCATCTTTTCACTGTGCTCTCACACTGCTCATTAATTTTTATTTTGATATCATTATAAGCAGCAGTATCATGTGTCATTGATCTTCCCATATCATTGAAGAGATTTGCGACTTTCTGGTCGGCTCCGAGATAATTGATAATTATGCCATTAGACCGCAGCTCCTTCACATCTTTAGCATCGTCAATCAAAGAATCCATGAAGCATATGTATGAACTGACCCAAAGTTGATCAAGAGCAGCAGATGTTTCATAGGCCACCAAGTTTAAGAGCAGGGACTTGGCTGACTCATCTATGATAATTGGAGGAACTTTCAGTGTTCCCGAGAAAATTGATGACTTGAATTTGACATCGGTGATAGCACCAGTCCATCTCGGACAATAAAGGATTCCCACCTTTTTAAGATTCTTGGCAGAATAATACAAGCAATGACCCCGACTTCCTTTCGCGGCCTTTTTATGGTTGATTTTGGAATAGTGATACATGGATTTGTAATATAAAAGTTCAAGAAGATGGGCAGGCTGACGCTCATCATCTCTTTTCCCTGACTTCTCCTCTCCAGGTGATGGTGGTGGAAACCAATCCAAAGGCACACGCTGCCTTCTTAGCAAGTGTTTTGACATTCGATATCTCAAGCCATACAATAAACAAACATAACAACTACCTATAATTATAAGATATAAAGGAAGTAAGATTGGGATCATAACCAACCCTAATGCAGTTAAGGCTATCCGGACCCATGTTGGAATTGGTTTACTGGACGAGCGGATATGAAGAGAGATAAAATTATTGATGATTTCATTTGAATGATTTAGATTATCCCCATACCTCTCTGTCCTCAATGAATGCAAGACTGCAAAAGGAAGTTGGTTCTCCAATAATAACAAGTCTCGTTTCACGTGAAAAATTTGTTGATCTGACATCTCCAAATCTTCATTTTCACCGTACAGACAGTGCATGAATTGGAGAATGAAGCAGCCATCAATAAACATCATCTTGATGAATTCCTCATCATTGAAGTGTTCTGTTAAGCTCTCACAGTAGCATCCCCTCGCATTTTGTAGCACCTCTTTTACCCCGAGGTAGAAGTCTTGTGTCGTTTTTCCACTATCGTTGACAAACTTGAACATCATTGGAACCTTGAGTCTCTCCACTTGTTTAAGCTTCGCCTCACGATCTGAATAGTGATAAGGACCAATTGAGACCGCCAAGGGACTGTAACATTCTTCGTTTATATTCTTAAGGTTAACTGGAACCTTAGGAATGTATGGTTCTTCCGTTCGATTGTTTTCGGACTGTTTGTTCTCTTCGGTTATTTTGCTAAGCCACAGAGGAAGTGAACCTTCTTCTTTGTCTTCTATAGCACTTCCTTGTATTTCACCTATTGCAACATCTGAGATCCTTTCCCCTTGCAGTTGATTGATTTCATTACTTTCAGCCCCGTCTGCTGGTCTCGAACCGTCACCTCCCATATGTGAAGCAGGTGAACTCGAGTCTATCCTTATACCAGTTAGATGTGTATTAGCCATTGTTGTAGCAGAAGCTATTATGTGGCGATGGAGGCCCAATCAACAGTGATAATAGCTGACAAAAATCATTAGAAAAACATTATCAAGTAGGAGAACAAAATATACCGAAACGTAGATAAGAAAGCTTGTTTTGAACTCACCATAGACCAGGTTTCAGTTCCTGATAAAATCCTCCCGTATTGTTCTTTATAACCATTCAAAATATGCACTTTTTATCTGTTAGCTTTAATATTATATTAAAAAATTATTTAAATTTTAAATTTTAAATTTTTAGTTTACATCTTAAAAATAATTTTATATTATTTTCTAACCGATCTCAAAATATAATTTATATTATTTTGTTTTAAAATTTGTAAGTTAATTAGGAATTACTTTTTCATCTAAACCATTATCATGAACAAAATAAAAATGATGTGGATTTTGTTGACAATGATTAATTTAGCAATCAAATATTACAAATCAGGAAAACTATAAATCAAGAACAAGTTTAGAAAAAATTTTAGTATATTTTTATTTTTAGTTTTCCATCATTAAACAGGATTGTTATTGTACATGAATATATACAAGTTCTATGCAATAAAAAAATAACACAGTGAATTGATACAAACAATTATCTCTAAACTACTCGAACACTGTTGATATGGTATCGAGCAAAATATCCGAATTGAAACCTTTTTCAAATCACTGACAACCTCAAACAATGGCAAAATCGAACCCACCAAACCATACTCAGATTACAATTATAAATTCCAGAACCGACACTCAAACCAACTCTACTCAAAACCCTGACCTGCCAATTACTGTCTCTAGAATCAGATTTATTGGCTAGAATTATGAACTATGGTCACTGATCATGAAACTAGTTTTTTTTTAAATAATTGTGTGTAATTAAAAATAAAGTTGGAGAACCATTAAACTAATCGAAAACTAGAAAGAAAGAAAGAAAAATACAAGTACTATCTTTTTGCACAAGAGATATGAGTAAAAAAAATAAAAAATAAAAAATAAAACAACCTAGGTCCAAACATAACACAAAGTACAAAGTATCAATTTAAAAGATATCGAAAACATTTCTAATCAAAATAAGGATACCATCTAACCCTTGAATAAATCCATTCACGTATACTTACATTTTGGATTTTATGGTTGAAGTTCAAAATATAGATAAGTATTGTCAAAAAATCATCTCAACCCAAAAACTTAAGCTGTTAGGTGAGGTTTTAGGATATGATTTATATTATTGTGTAACACACCCCCTCAAGTGAAAGCTCTTTGGATTTGAAACTTGCACAGACCTATATTATCTTATGTTTAATTTTTATCAAATAAATAAGGATAGTGAGATTCAAACTCGAGACCACCTGGTCATTAAGGCTCTGATACCATGTCAAAGAACCATCTCAATCTAATATATAGCTTAAACTGTTAGGTGAAGTTTTAGAATATAATTTATATTATTCTCTAACAAGTGTTGATAATGTATATATGTTTCAAAATTTACAGACAGCAATTATACTAATAACATGTGAAATGCCTTTAGAAGAGATAAAGATTGGGATTGTTCCATGCTCAAAGTGCAAGAAAATTAAAGAACATATACAGAACGAACTTTTGTTTCCCCAGTCTTTAGTGTGAGAAAAGAATAGAAGTCGAGCCCTACTAGGCTGCAACATATGTTTTGATTCGTTTTCTTTTTGTGCTAACTAAGCTTGGACAGATTTTTCTTTAATTTTAAAAAAGCCTGGAAAGAAATTCCTTTGTCGAGAGACTAGGATTGGATTTAAAGATACGGTCCACCTTTTAATTTCCTGTTCACATCTCTATTCTGTTAGAAGATTGACTTCGCTACATATATATTATAGATCATTAGAAAATATATAATATAAAATCATATATAAATATACATCGGTAAGATTACAGCAAGTATTCTAGTAACTTTGAAGGTGGGCTTACTTTGTTCTCCAAAGCAAGGTGATCATGTTTTTAACAAGAGAACAAAGTTAAAACTATCATAACCAATATAAAGTTAGCATTTTGGACGGACGTACGTTATATTATTAGTGTTTTCCTGCCATAATGGAATGGATTCTAAGGCTAAGAAAAGTTTTGCAACTATTTAATACGAAAGAGAACAAATTTATCGAGCGTTTCTATTATTCAATGAAGTTGCATTATGTAGAAACTCGTATGTGTTAGTTTCAGGTAAAACACACATGTTATATATATCCTCCAAGTTCTTGAATCTTAATTAATTTGTCCTTCTACTGAAATTTGATCCAGTTTTTTTTTAGATGAACTAAAATTTGATTTAGTGAAATGACTTGCTTGGTCCCTCAATTTTCTTTTTATAGAAAATACAGGAAAGCCAAGGAGAATTGGCAAAACAAGATCTTTTCATCCTAATTGACTAAAACTTAATTGAAGATCAAACAGACTTAATATTAGCGTTCGGATTGGTCTTACAACAATGACAGAAATATGAAATCATCATTTGAGTTTTGCAGAGTAGCATGTGAAATGCGTGGGAGGGACAAAGATTGGCAGGAATACTTCATTATATGTCTTTAATCTTTAGATAAAGTGAGCAACAGATCGAGAGCAAGCGAGCTATATGTCTTCCCATAAAAATGTGTCTTCTCTTTTTTGTACCAAGTAAGTTCCTCAAATTTTGCTTCTTTTGGAATCAACATACTAAAGTAAATGCTTATTTTATTATCTAAATAACTGTTTTATTAATAAATCAATTGATTATTATATAAACAAAGTAAAAGCTTATTGGTTTTTGTTTTTGTTATTTGTTAACTAGAATAAAATCCCAGTTTTTGACCTACATGGAATCTGTTCCCAATTGTTCAAGAGAATGTTTTGGCATAACCTATGACACATTGTAAGAAACTAACCACTTGTGTGTGTTGGGTATAATGTAATGTAAAATATCTTTTTTTAAAAAAAAATTTATTTTAAAATATATAAAAATAATATTTTTTAGATTTTTTTTATTTTTAATATTAATATATTAAATCTATCTAAAAACACTAAAAAATATAAATTTAATGTTTTTCTTACTCCCACTCTCACTCTACGTGGTTTCGTGTATTACATAGAAGGTCGAGGGTTCCATCCACGATTTGAACATGTGGAGTCGAATTGTTTAGCCCCAAAAATTTGAGAGGTGGCACAGTAGTCAATGAACTCTGCTTATGGTGGTAACCGACTCCTTATTTGGATTGTGGCGTTAACTAAGTCAGAACATCGCTGTTTATGTCCAGTTAACTAATAGCCACTAACCCTCTTATTGCTAACTATCCCAAAAAAATAAAATAAAATAAAATAAAATAACATTCTATAAAACGAAAAATGCTGATCGATTAAACAAGAAACTAATTTTCCTAATTCCTTTAAGGAAAGGAAAGTGCTTAACATAATGGTAGCACTTCTTAGAGAATAATATTAGAAGAATTCATCAACATAATGATTGATGCAGAAGAGACAGAATACGGATAATTTGATAGCAATGGACTATATTGACAGGATAGATCAACGCCAGTAAGAAACAGTAGATCAGGTCCCATTTGGATATATTTTGCGCACAAGCCGTAGGAAAAGAGCTATGCTTATTGTGGATTGTTTTCCAACTCCAAATTCCATTATTTACGCCTATGTTTTGTGTTTTTTTTTTTTTCCTAACATAGGCGTAAATAATGTAACTTAATTTTTGGGACTTTATTTTGTAGTGATTTTTATTTTGGTTCCACAAACCCAGATCTCGGCATTTGCAATAACTTTGAGTTAGATTTTAAAATTTTACTTATGCAGTTATGAAAATTAATATACAGGCACCATAAATGGATTGCATTTGCAATTCTGCTACATAGGACTTAACATGGCACTTGTTATAATGCCAGAAATAAATGAGTTAAAGTGAAACTTTTTCTTGCTTGCAGTGGATGTTTAAGTAAATCTAATATATTTAATTAATAATTTGGAGACTGATTTTTAATAACTAACAATAATTATATGTAAGTACTTAACCAAACAAAAACGCAAACAGGTCAAACAACAATATATATTTAATAATTTGGAGACTGACTTTTATTAACTAACAATAATTATATGTGAGTACTTAACCATACAAAAACGCAAACAGGTCAAACAACAACATGGAGCATCGAAGACAGAAATGTATGAACTCTAAATAATTCATAACACACAGAAACATTTTGCTTAAAACCTTATATGCTCATGATAGGATAATACATGAGAGGTGCAACACATAGCAACTGGCCAAATAATCCTCTCTGTTGATGAAAAAAAGAAAGAAAACACTCATTCACGAATATGGTATTTAGGGGTTAAGGGTAACATTTGTGGCAGGCATTTTGCAGACTCCGAGATCTGGGCTTGTGGGAACTATTACAACGTAGGCCTTGATGGCACTTACTATGAGGCCATATATAAATGAATACTTTAAAACGGAGGAATAAATAGGACCCTTATAATGAAGGATCCATCGCTTGAACCCGTTTCTATAATGCGATTCGATGGCACTTTTAACCTCGACGTAAGCATAGGGATTGGGCACTAAATAATCTGATATCTGATTGAACAGTTCTGCTACCTGTTTGTCGTTTCCAAGAGTACTGAAGAGTATGCCTTTTGTTCGCAGCTCATTCACATCTTCGGGGTTATCAATCAATGAATCCATGAAGCATACGTAGGAAGTGACCCAAAGTTTGTCATTGTCACCGAGGCATGCTTCGTAGGCTACCAGGTTTAAGAGCAGGGGCTTGGTTGAGTCATCTATGCTTAGTGGAGGAATGTAGAGTCTTCCGGCGAGTACTGTTCTCCTGAACTCGACATCGGTGAAAAGATCCTTGCTTGGTTTGAAATGGATCCCAACATTCCTAAGTTCCTTGGCAGGAAAGTACCGGCCAGACCAGGTCTTTCGAGAATCATCCCTGTACCAGCTTTTTCGTGTACTAGCATCGGGGACATCCTTGCTTCCAACAAATGTGAAATGAAAAAGTTCGAGAAGATGAGCTGCAGGCTTACGAGGGGCAGTCATCTCACTTTCCTGGCCTTTCAGATCTGTACTTGGCAATATTCTGCGAAAAAAATTTGAAATGGTTAGTAAAAATTTTTTTGTCTTTTCCCTGCATGACTCTCTTTGAGTGGGCATTGAACGAATATGCTTGAAGAAAGCTTCAAACAATTCCATGTTCTCTCCTCCGAACCTCAACCTCGTTAATTCATTAAGAACCGCAAAAGGGAGTTGGTTCTCTAGTAAGAACAAATCCCTTGCAACCAAAACGACATCGTGACTAGACATTTTTAGTTTCTCAGGTTGCTTTAAGAGGCAGAAGAGGAATTGAAGAATGAAACAACCATCAAAAAACATCATCTGGGCAAATTCCTCGTTCTTGAGCTGATTTGATTCGCCCTCTATATAGTATTTCCTTTCTCTGCTGGCCACTTGCTCAACCCTACGGTACATTTCTTGGTACTTTTCCTTGTACCGTTCTTGATTGACGTCATTTACACAATCCTTGACAAACTGGCGGGCGAATGTAACCTTGAGCTTCTCCATTTCCTTGAGTTCATCTTTCCCATGGTGATAGGGACCGATGGAGACAAGAGATGGATCATAGCATTCCTGGTTCTGTTTAATTTGACGAATTGTCGACGGAACCTTTGGAAACTTTGGCACCGTTTGTCGGTTGGAAACATTGATCTCTTCACTTGTGGCAGCCATCATGCTGTCAAGCGATCCAGAGTGGATCTCTTCACTTGTGTCAGCCATCGTGCTGTCGTGCCACCCACAGTGGCTTTGCCCGGTGGAAGACATCGCTATGTCATGGCGTGAGATCACGATTTCCTGCAGATTTGCACTCATTATCTGTGCATGCAGACTATTAAAGGAGGAGATTTTAACTATTTTGTTTCATCAATAAAAGGATACGAGTCCATTATATATAGGACTTCAAAATATTGAAGTACCTTTTGGTTTGGAATATTTTAGCTTGCTTGGAAGTAGAGCTTAATATTGTTGGCTAAAGCTAAAGGAATAATTGGAATTATTTACCAGTGCTGTTGTTGCTCTAACTTTTGTTCTACAGAGAATATATGAAGTAATTGGAGATCCCTTTGGACCATCACATCTATTCGTCCACTGCTTATTTTGAGTTCCACGTGTACTTTATCCAAGCTAAAATGTGAAATGCTGCATGGGAGAGATAAATATTACCGGCAAGCATGTTCCACGTGTACTTTATCCATGGATAAAATGTGGCATATAGATCAGCGATATGTGCTCTTTCCTTTTTCTACTGGGCAACTATGACTGTCATATGTTTCAGTTTTAATAATGAAGTCATTACAGTTTATTTCCAAGTTTTCAAGAAATTGAATGTAACTGATCACTTGTCTTTTTTTAAAAAAGAAAATGCATAAATAAGGCATATATAGTCTACTCTCTTTCTTTAATATAGTCCTTCATTTGTTTATAATATTTTTTAAAAAATATTTGCAACATGATGATCTACCGGTTTATTTGTTTTGGATTTTGTGTTTAATTTCTGTCTTATACTATCTAAATCATTTTTTACCATATGCAAGACATAATGGATGAAAAAAAAAGTGTAGCTTAATTAGATCAAAATTACATTACTTAATTGGCCAAGGACCCGCCTATTGGGATTTAAATTGATGCGGAATATATGATTTATTGCATCTTAATTGGTATTGATATAGAATTGTTCAAAATTATACTGAACTATGGATCAAACTAAATTTTATTTCTGAACTTTAATTATTTTTTTAATTATTTTTTTTTGAGTACCACATAAACTAGTTTTTAGTAAAAAATAGGCCCATCTGTCCAGGTTTTCGTTCCTCTGTTAACATTTTTTTTTTTTTGTTAAATCATGTATTTTCACTACAAGTGTCGTGTTTCTAGAAATTAAAAAAGAAATATGTTTTTTATATATTAAAAAAAGTTCGAGATACTTAAATAAAAAAAAAAAACAAGTTCAAGTGCTCAGTTGAATTTGACTCAAAGTTCATGATATTGTAATTTAGCCAAAGTTTATTCTTTTAAATAGTTCTAATCTTACAAATGACCTGACGCAACAGTAATTATAGCCAATGCAATTATTGAGAGACAACCACAAAAATATTTAGGGGTATTGGGTGACATTTGTATCTGGCAATCTGCAAACACCATGGATGGGTTGCGCGCGTTGGTAATACTGCTACATCGGCCATAATGGCACTAATTATAATGGCAAAAAGAAACGAGTACTTGAAAATTACACCATAAACAGGACCCTTATAGCGAAGGATCCATCGTTTCAACTTGTTTCTGCAATGCGATTCAACCTGAATATCAGTATAGAGATTAATTAGGCACACTGAATAATTGGCTATCTCGTTGAACAGTTCTGCAACTTGTTGATCGCTTCCGAGAGTATTGAGGAGTATGCCTTGTGACCGCATCTCCCTCACATCTTCCAGGGTGATCAATGAGTGAATCTATGAAGCAAATGTAAGAAGTTACCCACAGTTCATTGAATTGCCTGTCATCAAAATCTTCTGTTGAACCTTCAGCATAGTATTGTGTTGCTTCATCGGACACCTCTGCCACTTTTTCATACAAATCTTAACCAATTCTCCACTCTGTTGAACAAACTGGCGAGCCATCATGAGCTTGGTATTTTTCATTTCTTTCATCTCTGCCTTTCCATGGAAAAAATGACGAATGGAGAGCATCAAGGGATCGTAGCAATCCTTGTTCGCCTCAATCACACTAATCATCCGCGGAACCTTTTGAATGTCTGGTCCTGGATTTGGCTGTTTCTAGTCTCTTTCCCCTCATCCTTCCTTATGGATTTGAAGATCTCCTCATTGCTACGTGGGAAAATTGAACCAGCAATCTCATCAGTTGGAATTTCTAGTTATTTGGCCATTACAAGTACAGACTAGTACGCTAATTGTATGATTTGGTCTGTATTCTTGTTGCATATCGACAAATCAATACGGATCTATTTATACAAGTACCATTCAAGTAGCCTGTAGCAAGAAACAAGGATCTTAGCTTACTTGAACAGTGAGCTTTGGTGCTTTAATTTAACTATTTTAATTTCCCTTGTGGATAAAATATGCGATATTTAGACCTTCAGACAAGGCAATAATAAAATTGTGTTGTAAAATATTTAAAGTTTAAGGTTATGTCTTGATATCAACGTTCTTGCATGACCGAACATTGGATTAAGAAATTGTCATAGTTCAACACCATGTTCGAAGCCAGGAATTTTTCCTGCCCTAGTTATTAAATAAATATATAATTTTTTTAAAATAAATTATTAATTTATATACATGAAAATTTTAAAGTTAATAGTAAAGTTTTAATTCAAATACACTATCTAAAATATTAAAAAATAAATTTCAAAGTACATAAAATTAAAGTAAAAGTAAAAAAAAAATTTACTATTGAAGTTGTATTCTTCAATATTTTGTGAAATATAATTCATCTATAATCAATTATGAATCGATATTGTAACAACCCCATCAACCGGGATAAAATAACAATCTCGTCTCAACTGAAAAACAAAGTAATTAATTTTTTTTTCCTCTCTCAATTCCTCCTTTCTTCACTTGATTCTTCCTTAAGTTAGTGTTTTATAAATTAGACTTTGTAAGTTTAGAAGTTTATTCTCTCACTTTTCTTTTCTTTTTCTTGGATTTTTTTCATGTTTTTCTCTTACTTTTCTCTCTTTCTCTCTCACCTTTTCTTTTTTTTCTTTTCCTATTCTGTTTCTCCCCAGCTGGAAACATATAAAAGGAAGGAAGAATTGATTTGTTTTATTTTTTAATGGCAAATAACCATTTTACCTTTAATAAGTCGTTTTGTTTTTATTTAACAGTCTTTTTTTTTAGCACTACCAAACTCTGTTCATCTTAAAATTTTAACCAGATTTTATTCAATATATTTTAAGATCCCTTGTAAAATTTCAGCTCAATCTGATGGTCGAATTGAAAATTACATCCAATAACGTAAAACTGGCTAAATTATGATTTTTTTATTAAATTTCTGAATTTATCCAAAAATTTTGAAATTTTAAACCAAGTTAAAACATCATATTAGACGGCTCCACGTAAATTTTCAAAAATTTTTGATAATCCAATCGAGAATTATGAATTGTTTTTACATAAAACTAATAAAAAAAATATTGATAAAATCTTTACAGCCCACCCAAGCCTTTGCATCGCCTCTGCCATTGCCATGTTAGACAGGGATGAACATGTGAAATGCATGGGAAAGTTAAAGAAAGGTAAGTTCTATACCCAAAGTGCAAGCAAAGTTTAAATAGCATAGAATAATCTTTAATGTTCTGATCTACAGCCTTAGAAAGAAAATGGTGTGCCAGCCAGAATTTTCTTTCCTTTCTTTGTTTTCCTTTTAAATTAATGAATAAGCTTGGGATGGAAAATTCTTTTGTTGATATTTAGAAATTTCTTTTTATCCTTTTTCAGAATCAACAGAGACAAGGCAATTAAATTTGGAAACTTTAGGGCAAACATCGCAGCTACCCTCAAATTATCAATTTTATATCCACTATTTTTCGTATAAATTCTACCCTTAGTTTGAGTTCTCAATTATGACTTATGTTAGAATTACTTAACAAAAACCGTTAAATTTTCTATAAAATGATGTCGTTTTACATATATAAAAAATAATTTGGATAGAAATGTAGATGAAACGTCTTAAAATGAATGGAGGTCCTTAATTGAAAATCTGTGAAAGTTTGAAGGTAAAATTGATATCAAAATTGTTTGGTGGTAAAATTGTGTTTGTCTATATAGTTGGAGGGCATTTTTGAAGTTTGTTCAAAATTTTAAATGTTTGACGATTGCTGGTAGGAATTGGTGGGTTTACTGAATAATCCGAGATGAATTCTACCCGTATCAGGAATGATAGACATTAAGGAGGAATACTGGTTAAGAAAAAATTGAAAAGAAACTAAAAGCTCCATTTTTGAATCGAAACTAAATTAAGGGTAAATTAGAAGAGAGATTGTGAATTCTCCAAATTCTTGGACATTGTTTTGTGAATTCAGATTTGTATTTATTTGGAAAACAAAATAGAAATTACATGGCAGACGTTAAAAAAAAAAAAAAAAAACACAAGCAGAAATAGCAGCAGCTACAGATAACCAGGTAGAAAACTATGAAGATTAATTTTTTCCAGGCCTCTCTCAAATCTTTTATTCCTAGCCTCACTTTCCCAAGACAATTATAGTGCAGGAATATGAAAGGTATAGAAGTACTACATATCAAGCACGCTGCAGTTAAGGGTATAGGGTACTGTTATTGCCTGGCAATCTGCAGACACCATATAGGGGTTCCGCTGGAAACACTTTCACGTACTTCAGGGCACTTACTATGAGCCCAAAAATAAAAGAATACTTAAAAATCACAGTATAAATCGGACCCTTGTAATGAAGGATCCATCGCTTGAAGGTGTTCCTACAATGTGATTCGATGTCCTTTTTAACTTTGTTGAAAGCAAGAGGATTGGGCACTAAATAATTGGCTACCTCATTGAAGAGTCTCGCGACTTCTTCTTCACTTCCGAGGGTAACGATGAGTACACCCTGTGAGCGCAACACCCTCACATCTTCAGGCTGATCAATTAGGGAATCCATGAAGCATATGTAAGAAGTGACCCAAAGTTTGTCATTGTCACCGAGGCATGCTTCGTAGGCAACCAAGTTTAAGAGTAAGGGCTTGGTTGAGTCGTCTATTGTTAGTGCGGGAATTTGGAGTCTCCCAGCTAGCCATGTTGGTTTGAACTGGACATCAGTGAACTGGCTGGTTTTGCTAGGCTTGAAATGGATTCCCACCCTTCTAAGGTCCATCGCAGGATGATAACGATACAAGCTTGTCCGTGAACTATCAACAGTGACGTTCTTATCAACAGAAGTTACAAAATGCATATGAAAGAGTTCAAGGAGATGGCTGGCACCATAGTACTCTCCCATTTCTAGGTCTTTTGCGGAATAGTTTGATATTGATATTCGCGGAATAGTTTTGCTGAAGAACTTTGATATCTTTTTCCTGCATGACACTCGTTGACGGGGCATTGCTCGAATGTGCTTAATGAAATCCTTGATCAATTTTATCCCTTCTTCATCTGATCCGAATCTCAACTTCATCAATGACCTGAGGACTACAAAAGGGAGTTGGTTCTCTAGTAAGAACATGTCTCGTGCAACTAAAGCTGCAAAGTGACTAGACATCTTCAGATTTTGATGGTCACGAAGTAGACAGTGCATGAATTGGATAACAAAGCAACCATCAAGAAACATCATCTTGGTGAATTCGGTCATGTCATTGAGTATAACTGATCCATCCTCATCATAGCATCTTCTCGCCACTTCAGCCACATCCTCCACGGTTTTGTACAACTCTTCAATATTGTGTTTCCCACTCTGTTGCACAAATCCGCGCACCATATTGCATTTAGACTTCTCCATCTCCAGGAACCCATCAAGCTTCCCGTGGTAGTAAGGACCTATGGAGACCACCATGGGTTCGTAACAGTTCTTGTTCGATTCAATCCCACTAAATATCTGTGGAACCCTTGGAATTCTAGGCCCTTGCTGCTGGCTCATGGTCTCTGTCCGCTCAACGCTCATTATGGATCCTAACCAATTATTATTTTCTGGGACTAAAATGTGTGTTTCTCCCATTAGAAGTACAGATATTTACTGAACAAAGGATATTGTGAACAAAAGAATTTATCTGTACTTCCAATGCATATCACGAACAGGTCACCACGGATCTATTAAATACCAAGTTAGGAACTGGAATCTTACCTTACTTGGAAGTTGAGCTTTTAGGAACTGGAATCTTACCTTACTTGGAAGTTGAGCTTTGATGCTTTAACTGTTTTTGCTCTTGTCCAAAACGTGTTCCTCAACTGTAGACAGCTTCAGCAATAAAATTTGCAGTGTAAAATCAAACTTAACGGTTAAGTTTCTTGACATCAAATTAAAGTGGTAGGTTGCATGATAGCACTGTGAATAAACCAGAAGAAAATTGCATTAGATGTGATTAATTTGTCAAAATACTACATACTGGTTGCAAAATCGAAATATATCTGCTTAATTTCTTACTTTGTTATCTCATTTATGATGGCTGGTTTCCATTTTCCAGTGCACAATTTATTAAAAAAATCCCAAGTAATTGTACGCAGATAAGTGTTAAAGAATATATATATGTTTCAATATTTGCAGGTAGTAATATATTCTAATAACATGAGAAATGCGTGTAGGGGAGATAAAGATTGGATTGTTCCATGCTCAAAGTGCAAGAAAATTAAAGAGCATATATAGAACAAACTTTTGTTTCTCCAGTCTTTAGTGATGATAAAAGAATAAAAGTCGAGCCCTACCAGGCTACGCAACCTGTGTTTTCATTTGTTTTCTTTTTGCGTGTGCTTAATAAGCTTGGACAGAATTTCTTTTTTAAAGAAAAAAGCTTGGAAATAAATTCTTTGTCGAGAGACTGGGGTAGAATTTAAGGACAAGAGCTTATAACATTGACTTTGATATACGTATTATAGATTAATAAAGAATAATACAAAATTATTTGTAGAGATTGTTTCTGTTCTGAATGAATGCCAGTACTCAGTAAGGTCCAAGCTGCATAACAACCATTAAGAAATCAAGAGTTATTTCTACTTCATACTTTAGCATAAGCATTCAGCAAATAGCACCATCGCAAATAAACAAAGTTTTTTAGTATGCGACTCTAAGCAAGAACCTTGGGTAACTCATAGTGGTGTATTTTGTTACCAATTTTTTTTTTATTGGTGTGGGTATTCGAGCGAGTTTGTTGATATTTCGACTAATCTCATGAGTTTTGAAATTAAAAATCATGTATGTAATCCTCTAGTAGTTCTGAGGTTTGTAACAATACATTTTTTTTAATATATGTGTAGAGTGGGTAGCTAGTTTGTATTAAACCGTATGTTTTACTATTTATATACATACTGCTGCTCTATGAGATGGAATAAAGGAAGAAATTGCAAAAACTTTTCTCTTTCGCCTATCTGTTTTAGCCAAAGGATTTAAAATCTGGCCCGATGGATTTTACTTAAGGTTATCGAATTATTGGTAAAATATAATTGGTGGTTGATTGATTTTTCGAATTGTTATATATCTGCATGTAGTTTTGAGCACTAAACAATTTTAAAGTATGTATGCATCTTAAATTGGTTGGAGTGGACCGGCAGAAGTACAGGAATTATATTTTAGTTTTTCTCTCTTATTTGTGTTTTCAAAGTTAATTTCGAGCAAATCAAACAATTTTTTATTTTTTTATTTCTACACATTATTATTATTATTATTATTATTATTATTATTAATTCCGGGGTGTTCGAGCAGTTTACGTGCCCCACGACTAATCTCCGAATCCATTAAACATCTTGCAAGCTCAATGAGCAGATAAGACACCACGGATTACAAGCATGTACAGAGAGGATCGAACCCGGGTGTAAAGGAAGGGAACAAATTTCTTTCCCCGTTAGGCCACAACCTCAAGTGCTTCTACATATTATTTTTAATTAGTCGTGATGGAGGCTATTTTTATGAATTTTAATATGATTAAGGAATGGATACATGATTGAATATTTATTAAATTTTTTTTTTTAAAGAAAAACCTTTAAGATCAATTGAGACATCAAAGAATGTCAATTCATCAACTACAGTGTGATTATTGGAAATGAGCCGAGAGAAAAAAATTGAAAACATGATGAAATTAATTGAAATACAATGGAAATTTTGAGATAACATTAAGACACCCCAATAAACTTCGAGGGGTAAAATTTTCCTTTATATTTGAATATTATATCCTTGGAATTTCCTTCACCCTCCGTTGAAATACATTGCGTTGATTTCCAAACTCAAAACCCCAACGTCACAGAGGGTTAGCGCCCATTCAAGTAAACAACTATCTACTTATTTCTGTTAGTGCAAATCTGACTCTCATACTAATACTAATTTGTTAATACAATATTTCCGAGAGGCATAAATGAAAAGATAATAAAAATAAAAATAAAGGAAAGCTAATAATATATAAATTTACATGATTTGATAAATTACCTACAAATCTATTACAGAGAACATCTTGATGATCATGAATACGTTAAAGGAAGTAAAAATTAAAAAAAAAAAATTGCTATCTAATTTTATGGTTATTAGAAATCTTAACTCATATTTTAGAGAATTTTTGGTAAAAAGCTAGTTATATTAAAAAAAATAAAAATCATCATAAAAAAACCCTACTTAAAATAAGTTGCATTGTTATTTAATTTTAATAATAAAAATATCTATTTGCATATATGCACTTGCAAATATCTATTTGCATAAAAAAACCCTACTATAACACAACTCTTCTATGCTACTTGCATTTTTGTACAAATATACTATGGACAAAAAAATAAAAGAGTTTTAAATTAAATTTAAAAAAAATCCTAAATTAAGTTCAAGAAGATGTGCAGGGCCTGCAGAGTGCTGTTTATCACCATTAGTCCGCTTTTTAATTTTAGGTGCTGATGGATATCAAAAACAACAGCAGCAGCAAAAACATATCATGGATATCAAAAAGACAACAGATACCAGGGCCAACATTTTATGAGGTTTGCGAATTTGTAGAAATTCATCAATCCTGTTCTTCTTTTCTTCTTCTGTGAACCTCAAGTTCATCAACGAATCCAGGACTGGATAAGGGAGCTGATTCTCCAGTAATAATAGGTCCCGTTTCACATCAGCAACCTCCTGATCACTCATGTGCAAATCATCATACTTGCTTGTGACACAATGGATGAATTCGACAACGAAGCAGCCATCAATAAACATCATCTTGGCGAAGTCCTCTTCACCGATCTCTTCTATTAAACTCTTATCATAGAATCCCCTTACTTTTCCAGCCACCTTTTCTACCTCCTGGTATAATTTTTCTTTATATTTTTTCAATTTCTTGGACAAACTTGCGTGTCATTGGATCCTTCAAACTCTCCCCATTCTTGAGCTTCTTTGCACATCCGAACGGTGATAAGTACCGATTGAGACCACCAAGGGATTGTAGCATTTCTGGTTCTTCTTTTCACTAGTAAGAAGTTTTTCTGGAACCTTCGGAATCTTTGGCCCACTATCCAAAATTCTCAGACTCACTATCCTTTCTCTCCACTCATCACCCCATCACTCGCTCTTGACATAGATTCAAGCCCAAGCCATATTATTATTTAAGCTTGTCTTCTTGAAGGAGTGAGAACAAAAACATGTAATTCACTAACTTCTACATCAATAAATCTTCAACAGAAGCAAAAATGGGTCAAAAATCAATTAACACCAGCATAAGCCAGACGCATATATTAATTAATTAATTAAATCTATCAAAACCTATTCATGTGAACAAAATTGAAATAAGAAATTGTGCCATCGTTTACTGAACCTTCAGCCACAAAGAAATAAAACAGAGGTTCACCCAATAACAAGGAAATTGATTTGCCTGAAGTTTACGAGAGGCCTGTCCACATGGGCAATATTTCATCAGGTTTTTACTAATAAATCAACTTTTTTGTTCTTCAGATAAGAAGTAAAGGCCGTAGAAAACAAAACTCATCTAAATCATAAACACAATACCTTAAAGTGAACTCTGCGGTCAGCGCTCCTTGCCCTGCAAGCTGCAAAATAAGCACAGACACGATAACATCAAATTAAGATCTCATTCAGTGATAAGCAAGCACAGAAAACATAAATGGAAGAATATTAGTAGACTTACACTCGGTGATATTACCAGGCTCTCTAGAGCACTCTCACCAGAAAAATTAACTAGTGATGGATTCTTGTAACTGTTATGATTTATGATCGATCATACATGAAGAACGTGCAAGATCAACATTCCAATGAAAGATGCCTGAATATCATCTTACAACCAACATTGCAGCTTGTATAATCAATACTGCTCCTTGAGAAAAGGGTGTTTATTTTACAAGGAGATGAAATGAAGAACAAAGATACACAACGCCAAATTAATACTTCAGACAGTCATAGAGAGAAAGATACACACAGAGGCACAGTTGATGTTTAGGATGTCAAGTGCTTGAATCACTTGATGGAGATTAACACTTAGCCACAATTACCATTATTATTGAGAGGGAATATAGCGACATAGCTCTGAATGACAGTTAATACAATGGCAAAAGTTGCAGCAACAAGTGCAATAAAGCTCCAAGGACTGCTAAAATAGTCATGCAGCCACTCAGCTACCCATTTCTTGATGATGCTCTTGCGGTCCAGTTCAATTTGCCTTTTCACATCACTATAAGCGTAAGGGTTGGGCACCAGGTTTCGAGACATCTGATTGAACAGATCAGCGACCTCCTGTTCTCGAACAAATATATTGAGAACACCCTCTGATTGCAGCACCTTAACGTCTTCGACATCTTGAATCAACGAATCCAGGAAGCATGCGTAAGAAGTGACCCAAAGTTCACCAGATGCATCACAGCATGTTTCATAGGCTATCAAGTTTAAGAGCACGGACTTGAATGACTCTTCTATGGTTACTGGCGGAAGTATTAGTCTGCTACCACGGAATGATGATTTGAACTCCACATCTGAGTATGCGTTAGTCCAGTTTGGCCTGAAGCGAATCCCCACTGTTCTAAGGTCCTTGGCAGAACGGTATGAGTACCAGTCACTGCTTCTTGTAGAGCAATGGCTGCAGGCTTCTTTGTTGATGTGATCGGTATGTAGAAGTCCAAGGAGATGGACAGGCTGCTGCTCTTCTGTTTCTTTATTTCCCCACGTTTTTTGAGGTTGTTTCCAAATACATTTGCCAGCGAACTTCTTTATCATTTCCTTGAATGACTCTTGTGGAGGAGGAAGTGCACGAATGTGCCTGATGAAATCGTTGATCAATTTATTACCTCCTCCTTCTTCTCCTTTTCCGAACCTCAAATTCATTAATGACCAGATGACTTGGAAAGGGAGTTGGTTCTCTAGCAGTAACAAGTCCCTTTTAACCAGAACTACCTGATGACCAGGCATCTTTAGATCTTCCGGCCTGCGCAAGAGGAAGAAAATAAACTGGAGAATGAAGCAACCATCAAGAAACATTATCTGAGTGAATTTCTCATCATCAAACTCATCTTTCCAATCCTCAGCGTAGCATCTTCTTGCGTCGATTGCCACCTCTGCCACCTTGCAGTAAAAGTCTTCAATGCATATTCCACTATCATCAACGAACTTGCGCGTAAATGTAACCTTGAGCTTCTCCATATCCCTGAGTTCAGGCTTTCCATGGTGATAAGGACCAATGGAGACCAGAGAGGGGTCATAACATTTCTGGTTTGATTGAATCTGTCGAAGCAAACGTGGAACCTTTGGAATCTGTGGCGCTTGCATTTGGTTGTTACCAGTCTTGATCTGCCCTTCAGTGACGACGAATGCTAGCCACTCAGGAGGTCCACCTGAGAAATGTGAGTTTGCCTCCTGTGGGATTGAAATTTTTAGTTCTTCAGCCATTATTAGTACAGACTACAAAATTCTCGACAAAAGAAGGGCCTTTTTACCGGTTCACTCAGCGTAAAGTTAACATGTATCCATTTATAGTACTAAACAAATTTAGATGGGAAGAAGAATCTTACCTTGCTTGGCAATGGGGCATGGGGGATTTTTATTACTGTACTTTAACTAAAGCATGAGATCTCGTTTTGAAGAAAGAGTGATATGAAACTTGAGAAAGGGATGTAAATGATTCTGTTAATATGACAAAATTCAAGAGCTAACTTCATGAGGTGAAAGTTATGTACTTGAGACAGATTTGTCTCATAATAGTAATCGTTGACTGAAAACAAGGAAGTTATCAGCAATTTGTTCACTTTAGAAACAAATAGAGTGAAAACAATGCAGGAAAAGATAATAATTATGACCCATAAAGCAGATGATTTTGACTGCCAAAACAAAAAGGTCAAAGGTTCCCCATATTTTTAGTCACTTCACTTTTACCGTCACTTCCAGCTGGATTGCCAAATATAAAGTGATAAGATAGTCCAAGCTTGCTTTACGGAAAATACCACTGTCGCTTCGCTGCCTCATATGCCGATCATGACCTCTATTTTTGGCGGTGGTATGTTCCACTTTGATAATTTTACCCATTTTATAATATGTCCTCCACTTTGCCCCAGGTTGAAGGAAAGAAAAAAAATTATATTCAACAAGCGCATTTTAAAAAAAAAATATTAAATGAAAAAAAATATATCAAAGAAAAAAAATTATATCAAGTACTCGTGTCAACTCATAAATTCATGTCCCGTGCCTTTTGATGTGAAACACTAAATATGAAAAAACCATAAAAATTAATCACTAACAAATCAAATATTAAAAAATTAAATCATAAAAAAAATTAAATCATAAAAAAAAATGTAAAAAAAACAATAATTAAAAGCTAAAAAAAGGTGCAATACCACTTGGATTAACTTACCAAACACACGGTTCAAGTAATGAAATTGAAACAACCACATAAAAAAGATGAAGAATTCCATACAGCCTATTCTAAAACAAAAAATCAAAGTCATATAATGAGATCAAAAAAGAAAATAAGATTCAAAGAAATAATGCGAACCTAAAACCCAGGTCATTTGATTAGAAGCATCAAACCTGAAAAAATCATGAAATTTAAATTTTAATAAATCAAATATCAAGAGATGAAAATGAAAAAAAATTTATTAAAAAAAATTTTAAAAGATACAATAGCAATAGCAATTAAAAGGATGGAGACCAGATTTGAAAAAAAATAGATGATGAATTATTATTTTTGTTAAAAGACTAAATTAAAAATAAAAATCAATTTCACAAAAAGAACTAAAGAAGACACCATCAAGAAGATCAAATTTAAAAAAATTAATATAATAAAAATAATTATTAAATGATAAAATTGTAAATAATTGAAAATTTACAAAAGAAACAAGGAAGAAACATAAAGAAACATAAAGAAATAAGACTAAATTTTAAAAATAAATAAATAACTAGATTAAATGATGTAATTGAAAAATATATAAAAAAATTTATAAAAATAAATCAAAAAAATAACTCAATCAATAAAATTGCTTTGATTCTCCATCAAAACCCAACACGTGTTGTCTGGTGAGAGAGAGGACGGCATGATGAAATGAATGACACGATCAAAACAATTTTTTAACTGTCATATGATAATGCACGTGTCATCGAAGTGCCGAGGCTTCTACCTTGCGCCTGACAAGGATTTTTTTATATATATTTTAATTATTGTAAGAAATTAATTTGCCCCTCAACCAACATAATATAAAAAAAAAAAAAAAAAAAACCAACTGAAAATACAAAACTACCATTAAATGTAATGTGTTTTTCTACGTATTGGCTTATTGTGTTTCCCTCCTCTATTTTATATGGGATTGCCCAAATACTCTTCTTCAAACCATAGACCTATCCACCTGATGAGAGATTCAACAAATTAGGGACCGAAACCCTTCAGATTCCTGACCTATTGATGGTTGAGATCAGAGTTTAGGAAGGTCGTTCAAGATTTATGGGTCTCATCCATGTCCTTCACATCACTATAAGATTTAACAAGTTTACCGATGAAATTTTTTCATCGATGTAAGACACGTATTCCATCGATAAATTAATTATCGATAGAGCATTTTCATCGATGAATCTTTCATCGGTAATTTTTTGTCCGTCGATAAATCTATTGGTAATAAAAAAAAAATAAAATTATCCGCTTCATTTCGTTAGTATATCCCTCAGTAATAATATTTTTTTATTACCAACGGAAATTTTGTCGGTATATCCATCAGTAATTATTTAAAAACATTTTTAAAAAAATTTCATTTTATAAAATTATAAAATAGTTAACTTAACATAAATCAACACTGTATAATATATACTCAAAATGCTTGGAAAAAAGATAAAAAAAATCAACTCAAACAAATTTGCAACAAATAAATAAAACGAAAAAATATATTCAACTAAAAAAATTCATATGAAAAAAATGAAGTTGCAATTGCAAAAAATTTAAAAATCCTATAAATATATCAACTAAAAATTGATCTCATATGAAAAACAAATCTCACAACAACATTTATACAATTATTAAGAACAAAAACAATTAAAAATAAAATAAAAAACAAATATAGTGAAAAAATCATGAAAAAAAAAATCTTACCTTAATGTAGTTGCAAGTGAAGCTAAGGAGAGAGAAAAAATTTTGTAAAACATATTAATTAAAAAAAAAACTAAGAGGATAAAAGAAGAAAGAAGAAGAAGACATACTCGAGCATGGAGGAAAAGAGAAGGAGATGAGGAGAGAAAAGAAGAGAAAGAAATAGATAATGATGTTTTTTACATACATTGAAGAAGAAATAGAAGAAGAATAATAATAAGAAATGAGTCTCTATCTTGTGAAATAAGGGGATTCAGGCTTTTTATTGGGGCGCGTTAGCGACGGATTTACCAACGGATAATTGAATATTAATATTTTTTAATTATTCCGTGAGTAATTCTGTCGATAATTATTTAATTTAAATTTTCAATTTTGTAAAAAGTTTTCAGAAACCGCCAACAATTACCGATGATTTTTCAATCCGTTGGTGATTCCGTCTATAATATTTAAATGAAAACTTTAAATCAATTGAATTTTTTCAGAAAACTGTCAAATAACACTGACGACTTTTCAATCTGTCGGTGATTTTGTTTGTGCAATTGGAAAGTGAACAATTCTGGAGCTCTCTGGAAAATACCGACGGAAAATTTCGTTGGTGATTCCCTTTATAATTGACATTATGAACAATGTTCACAGTTTACCAACGGATTTACCGACGGTAATTCTGTTGGTAAAAATGACACGTCATTATTTTTTTTGCTTTGTTTTAAATTTTTTTTCCACTGTAATTTCCTCGGTATATACCGAGAGAATATTTTCGTCGGTAAAATCTCTAGATAATTTACCAATAAAAATATTTTCTCGGTATTTTCATTTTTATTTATTGATTTTCTGGTAGTGTATCCAATGAAGGAAAGATTGTGAAGACTATAAAGGCTTTAAAACAATCTATTAAATTGTGGAACAGTGATTCAATGGGTAACATTGATGGGAAGATCAAAACCTTAGAGCTGGAATCTGAATCCTTTAGGGTTATAAAGAAAGCAGAGAGTTATCATCAAAAGAATTGGCAAGAAGCAGACTGGGTGTTAATGAACTTGGAATTGTGTACCGAATGCAGGAATCGATTTCGCATCAGAAATCAAGAGTAGTGTAAACTTGGAGACAAAAACACTAGATTCTTCCACATAACTACCACTGCAATGATGAAAAGGAATTTTATTTTCTCCTTGGAAGTGGATGCATGGAAAGTATATGTCCAAGCTTTCTGTCATGTTTTACAAGCTCTACTCCCTGGATAAAAGGTATAGACCATCCTGATCGAGTTTGGAATTTCAGAAATTATTACTTTCTTCTTCATCTGATCTGGAAGTTTCTTTTACAGTGGAAGAAGTTAAGTCTCCTAGTTGGTAATAAGGCACCTGGTCATGATGCCATCAATATCTTTTTCAAAAAGAAAGCTTGGGACATTGTAGGAGAGGCTGTAAATTGCAACTTTACGCTACTGTCACAAAGTGCATGCAGTGCCAACAATCACAAAGCTTCCACTTCCTTCTCCTTTCACGCTACTGTCCCTTTTTTCTATTCCTTCTCTTTAAATCTTATCTTACAATTTCTCCATCTTTTCTAGTTGTTATGTAGTATAGCTATATGGGTCTTTTTCTATATATATATATATATATATATATATATATATATATATATATATATATATATATATATATATATATATATTTATATATTATTTTTA
>Ga0325414_1000976_pt1 | contig 26155 bp, 14 predicted proteins | sample PopdelMetagenome_8_FD_206183 | JGI IMG/M metagenome (GOLD analysis project Ga0325414, IMG submission 206183) | Populus deltoides microbial communities from Bellville, Georgia, United States - Leaf-PdKOR-R3 | ecosystem: Host-associated > Plants > Phyllosphere > Phylloplane/Leaf | place: USA... | reverse complement strand
TGCATTAGTTGTAGCTTCCACATCACTTGTTGAACTGTGCTTGCTCTTCTATCTACATGTTAATGATTTTGAACTCTATTTGTGTGGTATTTACAGAGTTATATTTGGGGTGGTAATTGCTTTACCAATCGCACTGGTTTACTATATTTTACTAGGACTCTGAAGGTGAGGGCATCAATGGAGATAATGAAGCTTGTTCTTTGTGGTTCCCCTGCTTATTATTTATTAACCCTTTTCAAGATTAAAAAAATGATTATATAAGTTTATGTGAAATTATAGTAGATGGTGGAGTTGGTAAAGTAGATAAAAATCAGGAAATATGTTTTTTATATAGTTTTAAATTTGATTTTCTTTGTGTATAGCCACATACTGTAGAATATAAGTACTGTTTCACAAAGTAAGTATAGGGGTCTAGTTTGTTACGTACAAGCTAGCCTACGATAATCTCCATGTGATAAAACGATTTATTCACTTTAGAATATTATCGTTTTTGTTCATGCATTGTTATTCTTTCATATAAGTTGGTTATAATAATTGAAATGGATTTGTTAAAGAATAATATAAATTTTATTTAATAATTTAAGTATTTTTGTTGAATTGGTTCATGGATATTATATCAGAGTTTTGATAACCAAACAGTTACAAGTTCAAATCTCACCATCCTTATTTATTTGATAAAAATTAAGCATAAGGTAATATGAGCTTGTACAAGTTTTAAGTCTAAAGGGCTTTTACCTGAGGGAAGTGTTAAAAAATAATATAAATCATATCTTAAGACCTTACCTAACAGTTTAAGTTTTTAGATTGAATTGATTATTTGACAATATGATGTTGTCAAATATTTTTTTTTCATGTTATCAGCTAAAAAAATATTGACCTTTTATTTTGACAAAATTTATATTATTTTTTTCATAAATTGAATTCAAAACATAACAATGTACCTTATTTATATTTTCGTAGAATTGTATTTACTTTAGTAACTGTTCTTTTAGAAATCGTTTGGGAACGCGGTGCAAACCGTATTCCCAAAAAATTCAAAAAAAAAAAATTGTGCTAAAATTTAATATGTTTTGTATATTTTGGATCGTTTTGATGTGCTGATATCAAAAATAATTTTTTAAAAATAAAAAAAACATCATTAGCATATATTTCAACACGAAAAGTTATTTAAAAAGTAACCGCAATCACACTACCATGCTAGTTCTTAATAGTTCCTTAAAGACTTTAAAATAAGTATTTGTTAAAAGAATGCTTAACTTAATTTTAATAATTTGAAAAAATGATTATAAAAGTTTATGTGAAATTAAGTTTTTTTTCATAATGATGTTCTATATATATAGACAAAATCTTGGTTGTGATGCCTAAACCTACATCGGATAGGAACGGTGAAGATTTGGGCGTGTAAGAAATAAGAATTGAAGTAAATTACTATTAGCAGGTTGAAATTTAAACCAATCCCCGACATTTATCCGCTTGGCTGTGTGGTCTTCATTTTTGTCTATTATTATTACAAGAGGTAGGTCCTAGATTGTTTATATATATATATATATATATATATATATATATATATATATATATATATATATTTGGAATATTTTATTATCAATATGATAATTTTTTGGATCAATTATGCTATAATTGAGAATTTAATCTTCATTATATATTAGATATAGATAACAATTCAACAAAATCAAACAGAATATGAGATACTAAACCTTAAAAAAATTATTTGTTCCATCCACCACCATTTTGTTCACCATCATGAATGGAAGAAAACATATGTTTAAAGAAAAAAAAATAAATTATAGGAAAAGAAATAAATGCTACTTGAGAAAATAATGAAAACAGGGTAAAGAAAGTAGTTAATAAAAGGGAAAAAATATTGAATTGAAATTGTATATTTAGGGCTTGTTATAGCTTATAATAACAATATGATCTTTTATATATGGATAGCAGTTATTATAGTTTATAATAACAATATGATGTTTTATAGATGGATACAAAGTTTGAATCCTATAGGATATGTAACTTTAATCCTCTCTCTCTCTCTCTCTCTCTCTCTCTCTCTCTCTCTCTATATATATATATATATATATATATATATAATCCTAATACAAACTATTTTTTTTCTTTATTGATACTTACCGAATCCTAAACTAATAAATAACTTCTAATTAGTTAATATATTAAATATTCTCGCTTTGAATATAATTAACCTTTCTAGTTTTTCATGAAATTCAAACTCTTATAGTTTATTATTTTTTGCTACTTGATCATAACTCTTGGTCATCTAATTGTCTTTTTCTTTAATTCTCCAAGTCAATTAGGACTTTTTAAATGTGTTTGATTCCACTATAGTAAATTGATTTCACCTCATTTTCCTTTTGATAACATGAACAATCATTGTTATTATATGATTGACACTTATATGTCTATTTTTTATATAAACAATACCTTTTATATTTTTTTGTTTCTCAAATGAAAGAATATTTCTCCCATCATATTATTATTATTAACAAAAACTAAAAGAGGTGGTGTTTTTTTTATTGTGTACCACCTTACAAAATAATATCTTAAGTTTTTGTTTTTTTAAAGAAAATCTATGTTTTTTTTATCCTTCAACATTTGGTTTGTTAGAGATTGAGTTTTATGATTTGTTGCATTTTGTTTTCTATGTTATTATCATAGTCTCATAATATGTGTTACGGGTTTAGCAAGTTAACCCGGATTACTTGTGTTTTTTTTTTATTGGTATTTTTTTTAATTTTATCCTTTAACATTAAATTGATTAAGAATTAGGCTTCATGATTTATTTTGCACGAGTTTTGCAGGTTAACGTGAGTTGACTCGGATCGTTTTAGTGTGTCCTTTTTTTAGATTGATTTTTTTTCAATTTTACTCTTTAACAATAAGTTGATTGAAAGTTGTGCTTCATAATTTGTTTTGACTTTATTTATATTTGATTGAGTTTTATGATTTGTTGCACTTTGTTTTCTATGTTATTATCATAGTCTCATAATATGTGTTACGGGTTTAGCAGGTTAACCCGGATTACTTAAGTTTTTTTTGTAATTGGTATTTTTTTTTCAATTTTATCCTTTAACATTAAATTGATTAATAATTACGCTTCATGATTTATTTTGGACGAGTTTTGTAGGTTAACCTGAGTTGACTCGGATCGTTTTAGTGTGTCCTTTTTTTAGATTGATTTTTTTTTTCAATTTTACTCTTTAACAATAGGTTGATTGAGAGTTGTGCTTCATAATTTGTTTTGACTTTATTTATATTTGATTATCTCAGTCTCATAACTTAGATCGCAAGTTTAGTAGGGTAATCTGGGTTGACCTATGTTATTTTTTTATTTAATTTCTATATGGTTATCTCAATCTCATGACTCAGATCATGTATTTGATGGGTTAAACCAATTGAATTAGATCATTTTTTGTATACCTCAGTTTGAAATTGGTAAAACAGTATGGTAAACATTATAATAAATTGAATAAATCCCAACCGGATAAAATAATATTAATAAAAATTTTGTGAGTTAGGTGAAAATTCTTAGAGAAAAATATAATGGAACTATGAGTAAATGAATGTATAAATTTACACATGACTAATAGTGAATATCGGTATAAACCCTGCATTTAAATGGGTAAATTTTTAATTGAAAATGATGAAAAACTCAAAGGAAAGTTTTATTCTGATTATGGTGAAATTTCTGACACCAAGATCAATATTTTTCATCGTGCAACAACTTTCTCTCTCTTCACTCATTTTTTTGATGACTTTTTCTCTTCTTTCTCAAATAAGGAACCAAAAAATAAACATAATGAATTCAAAGGGAAATTGGGGGACATAAAAGAACTTTATGCATGAATTTCAGAGTGGCCATGCATTTTTTATTGTGTCCTACACTTTGGTCCTTGTTTTTTTTTTTTTTTGAATCTCTTTTAAAAAAATTGATCATTAATTTGGCCACAAAAATGTGTAATTGAAGAGAAAAAAATCAGTGACAAAAATAGAAAACAAAAAAGGAAAATTGTGGATTAGCTTTATGATTTTTAATATATTTTGTAATGCACCTCCTTTTAAAACTTTAGCAACAACATATGGATCCTCCTAATTAAAGGATCACTTGTTAGATTTTGGATTCATATGGCTAATTGGAAATATATCCTTCCATACCAAATTGCATGCTAAGAAATTTTTCAATCAAACATGTTATTGTATGTTGTTTCAACCTTGATCTTATATTCTTTTGAGTGATCCAATGTATGGAATCTCATCTGATTCAAATCCTTTAACTCTTCTTGCATGACCAATTGATAATATAAATTATTTATGTTACCCTATACAACTCTTCTAATTAATTGTTTTTAAAGCTAAATAGGTTGTTAGTCTTGTGGCTATGTTAATGATTTAATTATATATTTTGATGATTGCATAAACATTGGATAATAAAACATTGATATGATAGTTTTGATATATGCATATCATATTGATTACTCATAATGATTTAATAAAAAAATATATCAATATGCTACATGTAATATGATTGTGTCCCGCGATCTTATTTTAATTGTTAAGTAAAACATAATGCATGCCCATGTATATATATATATATGTATGTATATATATATATATGTATGTATGTATCATTGTGATGATTTATATGGGTTTATATCATTCAATAAATCATTAAACAAGCAAGGAAAAGATTTGCGAAGGTCAAGAACGAAGAACTTATAAACATAATAGTTATCGACTTCGCTTATCAAGACTTTGTAATAGGGTTTTCCCAGATAGCACAAGACTTATTTAGAACATCTTATAATACCCATACAACCTAAACAAACCCAAAAGAAATAAAGAAAACCAAGAAAAGACCAAAATATAAAAATAGAACAAAATCTGGACAGTAGCTAAAACGGTCCAACCATTTTGAGAAATGGTCTGACCGTTACTCAAAACGGCTAGTCTGTTTCTGGAAAAATTCCAGAAACTCTTAGGGTTCTTAAAAAATGATTTAATCGATTATAAAATGGTCTAACTGATCTTGTTAACAAGCAGAAAACTGTGTCTAATAACTAGTTTTTTTTTCTAAGCATATAAATAGCCTCTTACTTGCCTGTGAAACTCTTAATATATATATATATATATAAAAGCATACTACCTCTAAAAAAACAACCTATAACATCATTTGTTTCACTTGTAATAATTCAAAAACAAGGTTAGATGTGAATTGACAAAAATCTTCCTAAAGAGTTTAATTGTTATTTTAATTAACTCTACTGAGAGAGTATATTTGTGGAAAGTGTAAGTAATACTCTAAACACTTGGAAAAGTCCCCTAGAGATAAAATTATGAGTGGTTTAATACTTATCCTTCAACAAGTATTGATGAAAGGTTTTCTAGTCTTTAGCCCGTAAAAATATTAGGGATAATAATTTGATTCTAAGCCCGCAAAAAGATTGGATTTGGTCTTGCACCTGTCAAAAGATTGGGTAACGGTTAGGTCTCACCGACTAAAAAGACTAGTGTGTGATGGTGAAACTCTTGAATGGAAGTTCAATGAAAGGAACAGGCGGTTTGCCGAACCTTTATAAATCTTGGTGCAATTTCTCTAAACTTTCACTCTTTAATTATCATATTTATATTGTTTATTGCTTCTGTTTTGATTGAGTGTTTAGAATTGCATGTTATTAGGTAAAACAATTTCAATTTATAGTTTTACTTTGTATACCTAATTCACCTCCTTTTAAGTGTTTGTGTTGCCTTAATCCTAGAACAACACACAAGTAACATGCCATAATGGCCATATGTTAGGATAAATATTAAGGTTTCTAAAGTAGTCTTCTATGAAATCCTATATTCCCATAGCACTTCTAATAAAGCATCATGCTAAGTTTTAAGATTATTTTAAACCAGTTTTTGAATGTTAAGGATTGGAGTTTTGTTGGTTGATTATGTTTATCTATTGACTTGGATATAATATGGAGTAGAATGGACTATTTTGAATCCATACTCCTATGTAAATTGTTTCAAATCCTCACCTAGTAAATACTGATTTTTAGTTAGTAGTAATAGTTTCTAGGAGTCCAAACATGTGGATGATTTGTTTTTTTGATAAATTTGATAATTGTTTCTTGATTGATCGATTGATCAGTGATAGCTTTAACATATTTAATGAAGTAATCCATAGCTACAAGGATATAGCTTTGTCTTTTTAATTAAGTTAGGTGTACTTTGCTAATAATATACATCATTCATCCTCTAAATGATTATGCCTTAACCACTATATTAAGCTCAATTGATCGTATATTTTGCATAGAGCCAAATTGCTAGCATTATTAACACCCTTTTACTTAACTAATACAATCCTTGATTATACTTGGTCAATGAAAGCCATAACTCATAATTAACCACTTTATCTTAATTCTCGATTGTGTTATGGACGTGAGAAAAAAAATATTATTTGTTTTATTTTTAAATTCTCTTTGTTTTTTTTTAATATCTCAACATTTGAAAACTTGTTAACACGAAAATGATAAACAAAAATGTTAAAATCATGAAATGGTTGGGAATTGACTTAATTGTGTCAAGAATGCAGGTTCTTTGAAAATTCTTATATTTTTGTATTTTTTATATCTTAAAACTAAAATAATAAAAATGTAATCAAAACAAGGGTTAATATCAAGTTACAATGAAAACCCATTAAAATGATAAGAAAAATATTAAAATAAAAAATGGTCTAATTGCGTCAAAAATATATTTTCCATGGAAATTTTTATAAATTTGTATTTTTTTTAAACAAAATAATAAAAGTAATTGAAACAGGGGTGAAAATCAAGTTACAACAAACTCATTTTGTTTTATATAGTATAAAAGTAAATATATAAATTTGTTTAGCAGAAAGATTGGATAGATTATAGTTATGGATAATAAAATTAAATAGTAATTATTGAAGGTTAATTGTAGGTGTTTGAATACCAAACATGAGTAAAAAAAAAAAAACAAGGTTTAAATATGAGCGTTTGGTTGATTTCCAAAAATGGACCCGATCCAAATTGAAGGAGTCCAACTCTGTTTGCCTCCGAACCAGAACCCAAGGGATCCAATGGCGTCTGTTTGATACTTGATAGCCACCCGGCAAAACAATACGTCACGTCTTCGATTATGATATGCGTGTGAAAGAGATGTGATTTAATGTGAACAGGCAAGAAGAGAAGAGAGGAGAAGCCAATACTTTTATAAAATCTGGTGAGTAATGTGAGAGAATCTTGTTTGGTTTTGCTAAAATGCTAGGCAGTCATCAGATCTCATTGTGTTTCCTCTATCAAAATGAAGCCACCCCATATCCATAATTGATTGATCTTTTACATTTCTTTCTTTAGTTTTGATTATGAAATGCTAGTGAGAAGGGTTGTTTTTCTTTTTGGTCTTCTTCAGATTTATCATAGCTTTGAAACTGAATGGCTTCCTTCCGTTCATTCTCGGCCTTCTTTCGCAGTTTATAGGTGACGACACAATGGATCCTGACCCATCTACTCAACCTCCTGTTGTTGAATCTTCTAACAAAGACTTTCGTAATCTTGAACAACATTCTATGGCTGCGGCCACCCGAAATCATAGTTCGAGTTCGAATTCGGAGACTGAAGGTTTTGGAATTTCTGCATTTTCTCGTTTTACCAGTGGCTTTGGATCGCTGCTTCCTAATACCCAGGAGTGTAGTCAAGGCAACGCAACATCTACGCAAAGTGGTGTTTTTGAATCATTCACTAAAGGTTTGGTTGATTCGTCTCGAAATGCTGTGAAGGCCATGCAGGTCAAGGCGCGCCATGTTGTTTCTCAAAATAAACGGAGATACCAGGTAGCTCACCCATGTTGCTGCTGTTACTGACACGTTAATTTCTGTTTGAGTTATAGCTGAATAATGGATTTCATGGCAATTTAAATTTTTCTCACCACTTTGTTTTGTCTTAAAAGTGTTGGCATCAATGAAAATGTATTCAAATTAGTTAGCTTACAAAGCCAAATCATTTACCGATCAGTAAATATTTAAACGGTCATAATATAAGCAAATCAAACTTGCTCTGTTGGTGGACTTGATTCTTTATTGTACATTTATTGTCTTGTACCTGAAGATTGATCGATCAAAATCCTACATTTTTTTTCATGTATTTATTTTCTGGATAGTTATTGCTTCTAAAATTTTTCTCACAGGTCAGGTTATTGATTCCCTTGCCTTCTCTTGCATGAAACAGCCTAGCAAGCATTCTTCATGTTTTACTTTTGACATGCATATCTACGTTTTCACCAAAAGTAATGTTGATTGCATCATCACATATATACAGGAGGGAGGATTCGATTTGGATATGGCTTATGTCACTGAGAACATAATTGCTATGGGTTTTCCTGCTGGTGATATAAGCTCTGGACTTTTTGGATTCTTTGAGGTGAAAACATTTTCCAGTACGCATTCACAATTTCATTGTGAAGTTTAATTTATCTTCTAAACAATTATGAACTGAAAATCGATACAGGGATTCTATCGAAATCACATGGAAGAAGTGATAAAGTTTTTTGAGACCCATCATAAGGTATGACCTTGTTTTAATTTTGACTAGATGCGTGACAGTAAGGGAATGTAGTAACAATTTATGAGGTGGAAGAAAAACTGTCATCTATTTATATAAAAAGGTTAAAAATTTCTGATTGATTAGTTTAAACTGTAAAGTTAGGAACTTTGAATCTGGATGTACCTTAAAGATGGTGTGATTATGGATCTCTCATAAACAATGTGAAAGAATTTCAATATAATCTTGAGGAAAGAACACAATCTCTATGAAGATGCACAGGATGGATAAAAACTAGACTGAGAATGTTGTTAATGATTCAGATGGAACTGGGGTATTTTCAATATTTGCATGTAATAGATTGAACACTGAAAAATATACTTTAGGAGGTCAAGCATACTTAAACCATGCTTGAATAGTCCAGGTCTCTAATCATTAAGTTGAAGTACTTCAAGTGGAATACTTAATATCTTACACGTGATATGGCTTTATTGATTAGACAGAACTCATTCCAGGACTTAAATGGTACCTTGAATCATTCTGGTCATCGGCTAAGAACTGAGTTTTTTATCCAAAAGCATTTGTGCAGAGTTTTGTAAAACGTTTTTAGCTAGGTATTGAAATACTTTCTTTTTATCACTGAAATTTTATTCCTGATATCAAACCTCTAGAGTAATGGCTTTAGGTGCTGTTTGTTACAGTTCTGATCCTGAACAACCTGGGTTCTCTTTTAAAATCACTCTGTCTTATACCAACCAATAGTCTTAGTCTGCTGTATTATTTTCAGGATACATTACATCCATTGTTTTTGTATGCCTATTATGGTTCATGGATTCACCTGTAAAGAATCTCCTTTGCATTAAGTCAGGCTTTATGTTTTGGAATCCCATTTTGCTGATATCATCATGATTTCTGTTCAGGGAAAGTACAAGGTATACAATCTTTGTTCAGAGAGATTGTATGATGCATCACGATTTGGAGGAAAGGTGTGGTTTTCCTCTTCATTTGTATTTATGTATTCTGATTGTCTTGGATATCAACATCAAAGCCTAACATTACAATGGATCTGAAAAAGATTAAAACTCTCCACTGTGCAGTCTAATTTGTTCGTTCCTGGTATCAATATTCCTGGTTTTGCATTGATCTCAATACTTATTTTTTGTTACTTGTTATACAGACTGGAGGACTTTTTTAAATCTTCATATGTAGATTAAAAACAAAATCCATTTATTAAAAACACTGTCAGCATAATTTCTTCCAGCAACACATTACCACTGTCCTGATGCTCTTGATTATTATTATCATTTTTTTTCTCTTAAAATTCTCTTGTTGGTGAGTTTTTAAGGGTTTCCTAGCTATTCAAGTCACGTGATAAGAAATAATTGACATCATGTTTGTTTCTGTTATGAAGAAATTGTAATGTATATATTTTGTAGATGCATGATATTGTAAACATATTTAAGAGATAGTAATATCTTGGCTAGTATAAACTGCGACCTGTCAATGACGATATCTTTCCAAAGTAGTAATATTGATTTTTTATGTTGAGGTATAATTGAAATCTATTGCTCCCAAAATGGAACAGTGTTAAAGCCTTTTAGGTGATATACTATTCTGCCGCCTTGCATGGATGTTTGAATTTGAACAACTTAGCCAATAGGGGTTGAGGGTGGGATGGACCAGTTTAACAATTCATTAATTTTTTTTTCAATATTTGTTTTTGGGATTTTTCTAAGTATTTCTTTCAGATCTTTTCCAGGTAGCGTGCTTCCCATTTGATGACCATAATTGCCCTCCTCTTCAACTAATAACATCATTTTGTCAAAGTGCATACTCCTGGTTGAAAGAAGACATTCAAAATGTGGTGGTTGTTCATTGTAAAGCTGGAATGGGCAGGACAGGTTTAATGATATGTAGCCTTCTCCTTTTCCTTAAGGTGCCTTTCGGTATTTCATTAAGAATCTCTCTGCTTAGTGAAACTCAGTTGTTTCCTTGGTTCTGTAGGTTTCTTTTCTTTCAATCATATTCTTATTTCATTTTCCTTCTCTGTGCAGTTCTTCCCAACTGCTGAGGAGGCCATCGATTACTTCAACCAAAAAAGATGTGTGGATGGGAAGGCTCTTGTTCTTCCAAGTCAGATTGTTAGTCAATTTCATTTTTGTAATGCTTGTTAAGAAGTTTTTTTTTTGTGACTTTGATGGGGTTGCTTTTATTTGCATTCCATGAAAGTAATTATTTTCTGCTATAACCAGAGGTATGTCAAATACTTCGAGCGGATCTTAACATATTTCAATGGAGAAAATCAGCCCGAACGAAGGTGTGACTGTGGTCCCTCTTCTTTAACACACTTTTAAAAGTTAGTTTTACTTGGTTACTCAAGTTGTCATTGACAGGTGCATGCTTAGGGGATTCCGGCTTCACCAATGTCCGTATTGGATAAGGCCCTCTATTACTATCTCTAACAACAGTGGTATGCTTTTTCCTGCAGCAAATTCATCTTTCCACCAGTTGAGCTGCATTGGAGATGTCTCAATGTTCACACAAATATGCATGATAATAAGTCCTACTCATAGAGTCGTTCATTTGTCAATTATTTTTATTGTACTTGTAATGTGTTTACCCCATAATGTCCCTGACACATTCTGACCTGCCTACATAAGTGATTTGGCTTTGTGTATAAAAATGTTTACTAATCTTACAAGCAAAACCCATTTTAGTGCTAACACTGATTTTACTGCTTTTGTTTGTTATCACTAAAATTTGCAATAGAAGACTTGTTTTATGCGAGGAAGGTTTTATTATTACATGATACTTTTTTTTGTCTCTTGGTTACTCGTGTATGGGTGATAGCATAACCAGAGATGTTTTTCCTTATTTCTCACAGGGGTTCTGTTCTCAACCAGAAACCATCCAAAAACCAAGGATTTAATGGTAGGTATTTATTGAATTTATTTGGCAATGGTCTCAATAGTTGGTGTTATTTGTTACTTTGTCCAAACTAATTTTAAATTTCTCATCAAATTTTCTCAAACACACTTCCGCAGCCAGAAGATTTCTGGATCCGTGCACCTAAGAAAAAGATGGTAGTTTTTGCTCTACCAATGGAGCTAGGTCTAACAGAGCTGGCTGGGGACTTTAAGATCCATTTTCATGATCGCCAAGGAGATTTCTACTGGTTTGTGAACATCCACACCTTAAACATGTATCTGTTCGCAACTTAACATTTGTGAAGAAATAAGCTGAAAGAATTTACCTCTATCCAATGCACTCTAATCAATTGATAAGCCAAAGTTGATAAATTTTTTCTTGTCATTAATGTTTACAGGTCCCATTTGCTTGCTTATAGCTTTGTTATTCATAACTCCAATTATTGAGGATTAATTGTTTTTTTTTTTTTTCATAATTCAGTTGGTTAAATACTACGATGACAGAGAATAGAAAAATTTTAAATGGCTCTGATCTTGATGGTTTTGACAAGGTATTTAATAATTCAATCTTTCTGGTTTACTTATTTAGTTGTTACATCATGCAACAAGAGATAGATAGCTTCCTCTATTTCTTAGACTTGCTTTTGATGATTTTCTGGCTCTTCTTTGCAGAGAAAACTGCCTTCTCCAGGTTTCCAGGTTGAAGTTGTGATGATAGACTATGATGGAACTTCACCTGCAAGGTCTGAAGTTGATTCGGCCTGCAAGGGATCTGATGTTACTAGCTCAGGTCATGTTGCAGCCACAGATGGTGGAGTTGCAGGCCATTCCAACAGAAGTGACATAGCTGAGAATGATGATGTATTCTCAGACAGTGAGGGAGAGGAAACTGGGGTTTCAAAGAGCAGGCAAGCTCAAGCTGCTTCTGGAATTGGACTTGCTCATCCCGATCATGCATCTAACACCACAACAGAACAAATGAGGAACTTAACACAAGGAGCTGAGCAACTGTCACTCAGAAGTCATGAACCTTCACAGATAAATGCTTCTAAGGAACCAAGTGCCGGCGGGGCTGGGAACCCTGCCCCTGGCATCGAGACCCGTCACCTGGACTCTGGAGGAGCCAGTGACATCAAAGCAATTGCTGCTGATGCATCTGTTTTCACTTTCGGAGATGAAGACTATGAAAGTGAGTGAAAGTGAGTGACGCATTGTAAGGTTTACCCCTCATGTGAGTAAATTGTGAGGATCCGCAAATTCACAAGTTAGGTAAGTATATTGAATTCATTGTTTTCATTCCCTTAATTTGTTATGTCATTAACCCTGAAAGTTTGTACCATTTTCCTTGCAGCAACAGCATATTGCCTCAAATCTCTCCTTTTGACTTCTGTTTCCATTACTCAATTATGTTGATGAAGGCTTTTGATACTGCTTGACGAATGCGTCATGAATTGGCCAATACATATTCAAGTCTTGAAGTTAATCTATTGATTCATGAAAAGGAAGTTTCTTCATGTTTTTTCCAAATAAATGCATGAACAGACCAGTTAATATATACAAACACTAGTCACAGGGATTGCCAAACAGGAAATTAAAGAGAGATTAATTTCCATTATCGTGGGACAGGAAAATTCAGAGTGATGATGCCAGTTTATGTAAATACTGGCGTAGGTTTCCTCCTTAAGGCTTAAAATTTTTGGCTAGTAATGGCACGCGCTCGCATTTGAGAAAAATTTGCAGCTATAAATAAGATATTCTCACGTCATTTATTTTTGGAAACTTAATTATACAGACGCATACTTCCTGATTTAATCCTAAGAAGTAGGTTATATATGCCCATCACCATATCTAATTAAAAATCGCATAAATCCCTTTCCGAATTTTCTTAGAACACTCCTCCATCAACTTTTATCACCGTATTAAAATGTTCACGTAAATTAAACATATATAATAATTTAAGTTGTGTTGAGAAATTAACATTAATTAATAAAAATTTAAAAGAGCTTGTGAATTCACTAATAATATCTTCCTCACAAAGGCACTGTTTATTAAATGTTATGGCACTTTTTCTTCTTCCTTTTTTTTTAACGGGGCTTATTTTTTTAAGCTTTTTTAATTTATTTTTTTTTTAATTTTTTTAATATTGGATTTATTAAGAATAAAGTTTTATAATTTGTTTTGATTTACTTTCTATTAGATTATCCTGTTCTTATGATTCGAGTCGTGGGTTTGATGAGTTGACTTTAGTTTTTTTTTTATCGATTTCTTTTTCAATTTTATCTTTTAACATTTGATTGATTAGGAATTGAGTTTCATAATTTATTCTAATTTGCTTTCTATTGGGTTATCCTGATCTAATACCTTGATTCGTGAGTTTGATGAGTTAACTCTGGTTGACTTAGGTAATTTTTTTGTGTCCCCTTTTTAATTGATTATTTTTTAATTTTATTTTTCAACATTAGGTTGATTGAGAGTTAGGTTTCATATTTTATTTTAATTTTTTTTTATGAGGGTATCCCAATCTGATGAGTGATGAAAGTGGGATGAAAAGAAAATAAATGATAGAAATAATAAAATATGAGACGTGTAATGAAGTGGATGACCTCCATGAATAAATTTGGAGAAATTGATAAAATTGAATTCATAATGTCGGCGAAACTGGTAACGAGTTTCGATGAATAAAAAAAAATAGTTATAGGTAATTAGTATGGTAATAAGGAATAAAACAAAATAAATGATAGTACAAAAAGGAAAAGTGATAGTGTAAGCATTAGTTAAAAATCGATAACGTTACTTTGAAAATGATAATAAGCCTGATAAATAAATAAGGGTGGAAAATATAGAATAAATATATTTTGAAAAATAATTGATATGATTTATGTGAAGATTGAACAAGAAAATTCAGTTTTTTTAACAAAAATCACAAACTGGCAGGTTTTATAGTAACGTGTGGAACTTTCAACTTGACCGAGCTTAAGAGGGTGAAAGTATTAGAGATAATTAATGAAATTAAAGGGTTTTGGGTGATTTGAAATACAAATCTTCAAAGGAAAAAATAAATTTGAGAGAAAAAATTGAAAGATTGAAAAGTTAGAATATAATACACGAAGAGAGGAAGCTTGAAACTAAGAGAGATGAAGGTTGCATTTGGAAAAGAGGAAGAAGAAATGGAGGAAATGGCTTTATAAATTCACTTAATCTTGCCATCAAAACTAGGTAATTGATTCTTATGCTTGATTTTTCTTGTTTTGATGAGTAGTTAAAAGAACTAAAAAGTAGATGTGTTGTGTGATTTGAGCTCGGGTTTAAAAAGTTGAAAGTTGGATGTTTTGTTGGTTTAAATGTGATAATTGATTGTGAATGATGTTATTGATGCTTGAAAAGGTGTTAGAAACCAAAGAAATTTCATGAAAGTTAAATGCCATGATTTGGCCAAAACTTTTAGAAAATGAATGATAAAATTTTCTTGTAATGGTAAGTTGAAATTATGTTGAAATCATGTTATATGGCCATCTATAATGTTATTAATATATGGAAACAAGAAGGGAAAAAAAGAATCTAAGAAGGCTATAATCTTAGATTTGGCTGAAACTTAGTAATAAGGGCGGAGTTGATTTGAATTTCTTAATTAAATGGCATTGGAATAAATACTTGAATGCTGAAAAGATGTGTTTTAAGAATGGATTACGTGAAAATTTCATGAAAAATGTAAAAGAGAAGTTCCATTCTCTTATTGGGGTGGTTCGGTTAAATGGGCCATTTAAGGAGGAGAATAGATTAACTTAAACCATGTATGTAATTGTCATTGAAATGTACTCTTGAACTTAGTTTTGTTGAGTTATGTCAAGTCATGGAATAAATTTCAGGAAAAATCCACATGTTATTTTGAATGTAGATTGACCATGAATGTTTTCACTATTCAACTTCTAACTAAATTTAAAGCTTGAAAATGATTTAATTTGAAGTTGGTTTCTTCATAAAAATTATAGATATGGACGATAGCTTAATGAAATTGTTCCTAATTAAAATTGAATTATATAACTTCAGATATAATCTAAAAACTAAGTAAAGGTTTAAATTAACATAACTCTGGAGAGATTTTTAGTGCTACTATGATTATTGATTTTGAGCTTTAAAACGATGGATTTTGGAGTTACTTTCCTTACAAAAGTTATACATATGGATGTTCACTTTCAAACGAGAATGTTATTGATTAATTTGGAGTTATATAACTCCGTATATGAGCTAAATACTAAGGAAAGGTCTAGACCAATATAGTACTGGATAAATTTCTTATGCTACCGTAAACACTGGGTGTTTCTTTCTTCATGATAGTTTTAGCTCTATGTCTTAACTTTCCATAAAGACAAGTTACGCTCAAAACCAAGTTCTAGAACTTTAGTTACAATAAAAACACCAAACAATGTTTGAGGTTGGGTGGATTAAACGAGTTAGGACTAATCAGTTTTTAATATTTGCTTGGAATTGTTATTGATTAAGGGTTCTAACATTTAAGTTGATAAGAATAAATATAAACATGAAAAATATGTATGTGTATGGGATTTTAAGGATTTTCCTTGCTGATAGTTTGAAAATAATAATTGAATAATAAGTGAATTCAATGTATTAGATGCATTGTTGATGATAATTGTATCCCCAATTATACAGGGAAGACTATAAGAACATGAAAATAGCACAAAGCAGTAACACATACACAGGCTCAAAGTAGGTGCACTCCATCTTTTTTTGCTTATAGAATTTCTTAAGCTTTTAGAATTGTAAATTCTTTAAATGTGAATGTATTTATATAAATGTTAATATTAAGAAAAGGTTGATTGACTAGTTGCCTTGAGTGGAGTTAGTGATGTCAATATGACTGACTTTCAGGTTATTGATGAGTTATTTGGAGTGAAATTCGATAATTGCTATATGAAAATAAGTTTATGCATTTATGGATAAAGTCTTGATTATAATTAACTAAGTGAACTTGATATATGTATATAATAGATATGTAATTGTCAAAATGTAAATTTCATGGAAAGATTAATTTGACTAGATGCCTTGAGTGGATCTAGCGGTGTTAGTGAGAATAATGACTATGGTATTTGATTGACTAGTTGTACATAAGGAGCTACTGATATTAGTAAGACTAATGACTGAGACATTTGATTAATTAATTGCCTTGAGTAGAGCTAGTAGGGCATAAATAAGACTGATGATCGAGACATTTGATTTGACTAGCTGCTCTAAATGGAGCTAGCGGCGTCACTTCATATGATTGTCGAGATACTTGATTAACTGTCTGATTTGTCAATATTACAAGGAGAATAATTGTATAAGACAAGATGTTGGTTTATATAAAAAAAAGAGAAAAAAATATCCTTGAGGTTTATGTTAATAAGCATGAGGAAGAAAGTTTAATTGCATGAAAAAACCTGAAGGTTAGAGGAACCCATTTAATAATTGGATAATAAAAATAGAGGGCATGTTAATAAACACAACTTCAGAGTGTTAGAGGCTAATTAAGCAAAGAAATTGTATTTATGTGTAGACTGAGTTTGAAAAGGATTTTGGCAAATCAAACGAGTTTGAACCAATTATGGTTAATCATCTAAATGTATTAAAACGTTGACTGTTTTAGCAGCGATTTTAGGTGTGATTTAAGGTTATTTTAATAGTGTGATGTATAAAGTTTAAAAGTTATCTTTGGAACAACATTGAAGATACATCAAAGGAGTTGTTTGACAACTCAATGGAAGATTTGAGGACTATTTTAGGGTTACTAGGTAATAAAGGTATAATATATTTAAGGAAATGTTGAGTTAGTTTTCAGGGTATTATGTTAGAAATCGAGACATTGATATAATAACTAATAAGAGTAAGATATATATTAATTAAAAACTTTTGGGAACTGTAGGATTACACATAAAATGGTACCTATTCCTTGAAGAACCGTGTGATATATACTTGAAGGAGAGATTTACTTTCATCTTGACATGATAAAGGCAGATGATTTCACAAATAAATATCACAGGTGGTGAACTATAGAGAGAAGATGTTTCTTATATGCATAATTGTTAATGTTATTTATTGTAGAGTTATAATGTATTTATTATATAGATTGGGATGGATAACTTGATGGAGTAGAGGATGCCTACTCTTGACTTGTGTTGTGAATGGATAAATTACAGGATGATTAGACAAAACGAGACTGTGACAATAACGTAGGAATATCTTGTTTTAAAGAAAACTTTGTCTGTAACACCCTGATTTTAAAAAAAAAACATGATAATTAAATTAAATTATAGAAAATGGAAACAAGGTAAAAATAATAAAATAGGTGAATGTAGTACTAAATAGTTAAAAAGGTGAGAACTTGGTGGAAGAAAAAAAATATAAAAAACCAAAAGAGAGGTCAATGTGCAAATAATAAAAAACAAGTGGTCAATTTACAAATGACTAAAAGGTGAAGGTCAATGTGCAAATAATAAAAGATTAATGGACAATGTATAAAGTACAAAAAAATATGGGTCAATATGCAAATAACAAGAAAATGGCACTATAAATACTTTATACTCTCTCATGCTACCGACCACAAGGAGAAAAAAAGGGAATTAGGATTATTTGATTTTTTTTTCATTTCTTGATGAAATCTTTAACAAAAGGCTAACTTGGGGTGATTAAAAGAGTCAATACATGATTAAAAAAAATAGGGGTATTTAAGTGGTTATGAGAGTTTAAAATTTGAGAGTTAGGGTTTTGAAGAGATTAAAAGAGACTTATGTTGTTTTTACAATCTTCACTTGACTTATCATCCATTTAAGGTAAGAAACTTAATTAAAGAGTTTAATTTGGGTGAACAAGAAATTCATAAATGATGAGTATATTAGTGTTGTGAAGAAATTTAAATTTAGAAAATGGACTATTTTTGCAATTATCATAGAGAAACAAAGAATAAATTGTATCCAAATTTTGGGATTGTTATAATTGGTATCAGAGCCTTGACTTGGGTTCATGATTTATTATAGAAAATGATGATGTTGAATTGATATAGGATGGTTTGCCCAAGGCATGGTGCGAGGACGGATTCCACTTTGGTATGGAGGAGGGTTCAGGTTATGGATTCTGAAGAGGTTCAAGGGAAGGATCCCTTAGTAGATACCAGCTCTCATGTGCCATCAACATCTATTTGGTCAAGGCAGAAGAAGTCATTTGGACTCCAAGATGATACCATTTTTAGACAGGCTTGGGTGTTACAACTAGAGAGATCATACCATCAAAGGCAAGTGATTGTGCCTCCACACGTGGCACCCACGAGAGCTCTTACTCTGTTTATTAAACCCACTTTCCTAGCACAATTAGTGAAGGCAATAATTGACACTATAAATAGTACATCAGCCCTCATAGCCCCAGTAGCTCCAGTGGTCACGGTACCCACAGACAATATGGTTACCCTAGTATGGATTGTGAAGAGTATAAGAGAGATGAGATGTGATGTGGATTAGAAAGGTGGAGAAAACTTTAATTTAAATAAAAGTGTCAGATGATTTACGAGTGGACTGTGCCACTAAGTTATTATCAAATACAACAAAGTTGTGATGAGAGACTGCAATCGAAGAAGGCTATAGAGTTGTGGACATGAAGTGATTATAGAGCATAGTTTGAGAATTAATTCTATTCCAGATATCACCATAAGATGAAAGAACATGAGTTTCTATCTTTGAGGCAAGATGACATGTCAGTGCTTGATTATAAGAGGAGGTTTAATGACCTCTTTATATTTTCCCTACATTATGTTTTTACAGAATAACACATGATTGAGAGATTCCAAGATGGTTTACTATAAGATTCAAAACAGGGGTTGATTACATTACGATTTAATATAATGAGAGATCTAATAGAAGCAGTTTAGGCTTTAAAGGAGTATATTAGGGAGGATCAACAAGGCCAATTTAGGTTTGGTAAAAGAAAGGATATTGACTACTCTTCGAGTAAACCTTTTTAGACCATCTCTTTTTAAGAAAGGCAGATAAGGACAGTTTAACCAGTTCAAAAAAAAAAAAAGAGGGGATACAAGTCAAGGAAGATTAGTTGTTAGGTCTTTTTAGAGCATATGTGGAGGATCAATTGGGGGTAATTGAACCCTATGGGTAGTTCTGCTGAAGAAGTTTCAGAACAAATGATCGTTACTTATCCTCATTGTGTTAGATGTGAGTAGTGGCATCCCAAAGATTGTTTTACATCGTTAAGTCAATGTTACATTTATTAACAAAAGGGATATAAATGGTAGGACTACTTATTTTTAGGTTGTGGATGTTAAAATTATGGAGGTCAAGAACATTTCAAGAAGGATTTACCTTGAAAAACTGAGTATATCTAGGATTAGAGATAAATGATGCAAAGTTATTAACAATTAGTCATTGTGGATAAACTTACCCAGCCAGTACAGTCTAGAACGAGTGGTAATAGAGGTTGAGCTCGGGAACAGGGGGAGAGGACCAAGGGTAGAGTGTTTCATATGACCCATGGGGATGTTTGAGTTGCCCCTAATGTAGTAATATGTACTTTACTATTAGAAAATCATTATATGTATTTTTTTATTGATCTTGGTGCTACACACTATTTTGTGGCAAGAAAATTAAAAATAAACCAAAAATACAACCACTTAAACTAGAAAATAGGTTTTTAATTAGCACCCCTTTGGGAGATATTGTATTTATGAATCATATATACACGAGTATTAGGGTTACTATTGAAAGGCATGATATTGTAGCGAATTTAATGCCATTAGAGATGGATTGGTTGAGTACCTATAAGGTATAAATGGATTGCTTTACCAAGATAATGACTCTTCAAGGAATTGATGAAAGGTGAGTGATCTTTAAATGAAAGGAAGGTCCTACTGAATTGTGTGATTTCGACTATGACAACTAGAAAGTTGTTGAGGAAAGAATGTGTGGCTTATCTTGCTTATAATAGATTCAGAAAAAGATGGGGTAAAGCTGAAAAATCTTCCTATTATTAAGGAGTTTTCAGATGTATTCCCAGAAGAGTTACTAGGATTTCGCCTAAAAAGAAAAGTGGAGGTTCCTTTTAATATATTACACAGTGCCTCTTTTACAGCCCCGTCACTATATGGAATGACACCAACAAAACTAGTTAAGTTAAAATTTTGGCTACAAGAATTATTATAAAAAAAGTTTATACGCCCAGGTAATTTATCCTGGGGAGCTCTAGTCCTATTCGTGAAGAAGAAAGATAGGATTTTTAGACTCTGTGTAAATTATAGGCAGTTGGATAAAGTAATAGTGAATAATAAATATTTATTTTCACATATAGATGATCTGTTTGACCAACTCAAAGGAGTCAAGGTATTTTTGAAAATAAATGTAAGATTAAGGTACTATCATTTAAGGATTAAGGAGTAGGATGTGCCTAAGACTACATTTAGGACTTGTTATGTGCATTATGAATTCCTTATAATGTCATTTTGATTGACAAATGTGTTAGCACTATTTATGAAAATGATGAATAGAGTCTTTCAACCTTATTTAGATAAGTTCATGTGGTCTTTATAGAGATATTTTAGTCTATTTAAACTCATATTTAGAACATGAGTAACAATTACGACAAGTGTTGCAAATTTTAAGGAATCATCAATTGTATGCCAAATTAAGTAAGTGTGAATTATAGGTAAAAGAAGTGGTTTTTCTAGGAAATGTTATATTTGCATAAGGGATATTTATGTATCCGAGGAAGGTTGAAGCTGTGATGAAATAGGAACAACCGATAAATGTAACTAAAATTCATAATTTTCTAGGTTTGATAAGATATTATAAAAGACTTATTGAGGGGTCTTCTATGATAAAAACCTCTTTGAATCGGTTAACCTGGAAAGATGTTAAATGAGAATGGTTGAGAGTTTGTTAAGAAAGCTTTTAGGAGTTGAAAATAATGCTTACCACTTCCCCCAATGATAACCTTCCCCATAAGATTTGAAGGATTTATAGTCTATAGTGATGTGTCTAAGAAAAAACTTGGTTGTGCTTTGATGCAACAAGAGAGTAATTGCATATGTATAAAACAATTGAAATCTCATGAGGTTAATTACCCAGTATATGATTTAGAACTAGCCATCGTAATGTTTACCCTACGTGTGTGGAGGCATTATTTGTATGGATCCCAACTTCAGATTTTCACTCATCATAAAAGTTTGAGGTATTTGATGTCATAAAAAGAAATAAATATACAAAAGACAATATGAGTAGAGTTAATTAAGGATTATAATTGTGTGATAGATTACCATCCGAGAATGGTGAATGTTATTGTTAATGCACCGAGTTGCAAAAACAAAGCAATGTTGGATAAGCTGGTGGCTAGCACAAGAAAAAATTAACAAAGTTGAAAAAGATCAACTTCTAATAGGAAGTTGGACATGAGGGATCCTTGCTAACCTAATTAAAGGTGTGGTCTGTATTTTGAGATGGAGTACAAGAAGCTCAACGAAAGGATATTAAAGTGGACAAGGTGAGAAGCAAGGTGAAATCATGAGTTGAAACTCCTTTCTAGATCTTAGAAGACAGGATGATAGTAATGGACAAACAAATTTATTTACCTGATGACAAAGCCTTTAAAGGTGAAGTGTTAAAGGAATCCCATAAATCCAAGAAGTTCTCAGATATACAGAGATTTTAAAAAAAATTATTGGTGGTTAAATTTGAAGAAAAAAAGTGTCTAAATATGTAGTCAAATACAGTGTGTGTTAAAAGGTGAAGGTAGAATATCAAAAGCTAGTGAGGCCTTTGCAATCGCTCCTAATTCCCGAATGGAAGTTGGAGAATATCACTATGGATTTTGTATCGGGATTACATAGAGGAAAAAAAAAGGTAATGATGTTGTTTGGGTCATTATAGATCATTTGACAAAGTTTGTGCTTTTCTTGCCTATGAAAATGATAGACTCAATTGATAAATTGACATGGTTGTATGTAAACATGGTAGTGAGATTACATAGGGAACCGGTTTCAATTGTTTTAGATCAAGATCCCAAGTTCATTTCTTGTTTGTGGACTAGTATTCGACATGCTTTAAAGACAAAATTAAATCAGAGTATTGTTTTTCATCCTCGGTCAAATGTACAATCTGAAAGGAAAATCCAATGAAAGATTTATTAAGAGTGTGTATCTTGGAGTTTGGGGGTAATCGGAAAAACCATCTGTTTCTGGTAAAATTCACCTACAATAATAATTATCACACCACGATGGGAATGGCTTTATATAAAGCCTTATATGGAAAAAAGATGCTGAACACTAGTGTATTAGGAGGAGGTTAGCAACACAAAAGAGATTGGGCTAAAACCGGTACAGGTTACTACCGAAAAAATTAAGACTATATAAGATCGGATGAAAGCGGCCTAAGATAGGCAGAAGAGTTATATAGATAATAGGAGGACACCTCTTGAGTTCAATATAGGAGACATAGTGTTTTTAAAGGTTGCACTGTGAAAACACATGTTATGTTTTGGCATAAAAGGAAAGTTAGCATCGAAATACATCGAATCTTTCAAGGTTGAAAAGAGAATTGGACTTATAGAATATAAAGTAGCCTTACCCCTACAATTAGCCAAGATTCATAATGTATTTCATGTCTCACTGCTACAAAAAACCAAAGTAGATCATTCTCAAGCACTACCCCAGGTTCCCTTAGAAGTTAAGAAAGATCTAACTTTGAAAGTAAAACTAATAGGGATGTTAGATTGAACTAGAAAGGATCCTAGAAATAATAATAAAAAATCATATGAAAAGTATTATGGAGAAGCTCCCAAGTAGAGGAAGAGACTTGGAAAAGAATCAGAGATGAGGAGAAGGTATCCCGAACTATCTGTAAATTTAGGTATGATGTTCAAATTTTAAGGATGAAATTTTCATTAAGATGGGGAGAATGTAACACCACATATTAAAAAAAAAAAAACTTAACCCGATGATTAAATGGTTTAAATTATATTAGTGTTAATATAAACAAGATAAAAAGGTGAATATAGTACTAAATCACTAGAAAGGTAAACTTGGTGTTAGAAAATAAATTTGTAAGACTAAGGGCGTAGTTTTTAAACCCGACCTTGTCCAAGGTTCGGGTTCCGGGTTTTGACTGGGTCGCCCGGGTCAATTTTTTTTTTAATCAAAACGACGTTTTAGTTAAAAAAAAAAAGGTTAACAGGTTGCAACTGAGTTTTTGACCGGGTCTTATCGGGTCAACCGGGTCACCCCGGGTTTTGCCCTTCCCTATTTTTTCTTAAACCCAGCTCGGTTCCAACCCCGGGTCCTGGGTCGACTCGCCGGGCCGGGTTTCAAAACTGTGACTAAGGTAAAGGTCAATGTGCAAATAATAAAAGACTAATGGCTAATATACAAATGACTAAAAGATGAAGGTCAATGTGCAAATAATAAATGATTAGTGGCCAATGTATAAAGGACAAAAAGATAAGGGTCAATGTGCAAATAACAAGAAATGACACTATAAATACTTCTCTATTCTCTCTCGTGACACCGACTACAAGGATAAAGAAAAGGACTAGGGTTCTTTGATTTTTTTTTCTCACTTCTTAATGAAATCCTCAACAAAAAGCTAACTTGGAGTGATTAAAAGAGTCCATAAGTGATCAAAAGAGGGTATTTGAGTGGTTGTAAGAGTTTAAAGTTTGGGGGTTAGGATTTTGAAGAGATTGGAGGAGACTTGTATTATTCTTACAATATTCACTTGACTTATCATCCATTTAAGGTAAGAAACTCAATTAAAGAGTTTAATTTAGGTGAACATGTAATTTATAGATGAGTATATTAGTGTTCTGAATAAATTTAAATTTGTGAAATTGATTGTTTGGAGTGTTGTTCTTATGATTGAATGATGTTTGTTGATATAATAAATGATTGAGTAATGTTTCAAAAGAAAGAATGGAAGAAAGGTTATGCTTGAACTTTGTTGGACAATTTTATTGTTTGATTTTCATCCGAAAATTGAAGTAATAAATTATGGAATTTGAACTATGAATATTTGGTGAGTTTCTAATGACATTTCCATTTGTCTAGTACTTGATTTCTGTATACATCTTTTAATTATGTATACTTTGTGATTGTGAGTTGTGTTGAAGTGGAATGAATTTCATAATGTTTGGAAATGATTGTGATGTTGATTCACTATATGTTTTGAAGTTGTTAGTAACTTAGGCCCCGTTTGTTTGCAGGAAAGTGAATTCCTTTGGGAAAATGAATTCCGGGGAAAGTGAATTCCTGGAAAGTGAATTCCGAGAAAGTATTTTCCGATGTTTGGTAGTGTTATGGAAAATGAACTAGAAAACACTTTCCAGTGTTTGGTTATGTTATGGAAAATGATCTGGAAAATAATTTATTAATAAATTAATTTTTTTTCAAGTTTATATAATATATATAAAATATTTAATCACTTACAATAAAAAAAATAAAATCTAAAAAGTATAATGATGAATTTTTTTATTATATCCTATATTCATACATAAGCTTATGAAATATTTCTACAAAAAGCCTATTAATATATTTTTTTCAATTTTAAAAGCTTAAAATAAGTTTTTTTTTTCATATGAAGAAAGCCATAAGAGAACTCTCAGCAGTTCATATGTTTTGCTCATCTTTATATTTTCTCCTTCTGTTGAACTGTGACCTTTTCATCTCATCTGGTTGAATATATATCTTTAATTATAGCAACCCTTGACATAATATGATAAAAGAAGAAGATGAAGAAGAAGACAAAAATATGTTCTGATTGAAGAGGTGACCTTCTATGATAAATTATTGGAAAAGGATTGGATTCCATTGAAATATATGCCAACTCTTTTACGAGCTCAAATCTTACGATAATAATGCCATACAGTGATGTTGCGGTGGCCGAGAATGCATAGCACGGAAGGAAAGTGTTTTCCTTTCTTTAACAAAAGGAAAACACTTTCCTTTTGTAACGTTACTTTTTTTAATTTGACTGGAATTCAGTTTCCTTTGACTATTTTTTTATATAGCTGCCAAACATGGGAAAACATGGAAAGTGAATTCCAAGAATTCACTTTCCTGCAATCAAACACGCCCTTAGTATAGTTTAGAAACAAAAGAAACTCTACCAAAATTTTGGTTTACATGATCCTTTAAAGGAATTAGTTGTTATGTGTGTGTGTAATCGCAATGTTTTTGCAATTATCATAAAGAAGAATTAAAAAGAAATTGTATCCAAATTTTAGGGTTGTTACGTTTGAATTTCAATATAGATTTAATTGACCTTAAATAATTAATAACCACGATAAGCAATTAATTATTTTTTAAAAAAAGGTTATCCTATTTTTCATCGAGTTCAATGCTCAAAGGCTTTTAGAATTACATGTTATATTAGTAATAAAATTGATATAAAAAAAATATTTTGGGTGCAAAACTGATAATATCTCAATGGTTTGATAGTATATTTTATGTTTTCCCTTTCTTTTATAAGCATAATAAACCCTTTTCTTTTAAAAAAACCACCATAGAAAAACTTTTTTAAGTTTAAATGTACATCAAAACATCATAGAAAAATATATTTTTCCCTTGTTCACATAATTTATAGATTATAGCTTTCATTTTTTATAATCAATTCAATA
>Ga0325414_1000974_pt1 | contig 26170 bp, 12 predicted proteins | sample PopdelMetagenome_8_FD_206183 | JGI IMG/M metagenome (GOLD analysis project Ga0325414, IMG submission 206183) | Populus deltoides microbial communities from Bellville, Georgia, United States - Leaf-PdKOR-R3 | ecosystem: Host-associated > Plants > Phyllosphere > Phylloplane/Leaf | place: USA... | reverse complement strand
TGTTATACACAACTTTAATTTATAATTTTATTATTGAATATTTTTTAAGTAGTCTTATATGTTTATAACTCCTTAAATAAATTCAGAAATTAACCTAAACAAACTAACAAACTTAAAAGTAAAAAATAAAAAAAATTAAACAAACTAAGAAACCTCAAAATAAACAATCTAAAAATCTAAAAATAAAAAAAATAAAAATCCTAAAAATATATTTACTTTTCTAAACTATATAGAAAATAAATAAAAATAACTAAGAAAATAAATATTTTTTCTTAAAAATCCTCCTACATCACCAACTAGTTATAAGCATGTTATTTAAATAAAATCTTATCATGATCTAAAAAGAAAATTTCAACAAAACAAAAAAAAAGAAATCATAATAATTTTTATGCAGTGAATGAAAATATAAAAGAATAATAAATTCATAAAAACTATATAAAAATCACAATAATATATATATATATATATTATTCTTATTGAATATCCATATGCATTATTTAAAAAAAAAACTTTGTATGTTAAACTCAATATATAATTATTCATTAAGTAATTATAAATATTACCATAAAAAAACATAATTTTATTAAAAGAGAACGGCATAATCAAATAATTTATTAAATACAATTGTAATTATTTACTTAAAGTGGAATTTATTTTAAAATATTAACATCTCTAAGGGTTAAGTGAATGAAGTTCATGTGTGCATAGGCTTTAAAAGACAACCTAAGCACGCCTAGGTTTGCAAGGGTAGCGCATGTGTTATTAACAATAAATTAAATCTGCTTAGTATTTAACTACATAAATTTATAGAAAAATATTGAATAGTTTTTTTTTTTTGTCTTTTTTATTTATTTTCTTATTTTTTTTTGTTTTCTATACTTTTATGGGTTTTTTTTTCTTTTTTCTTTATGTATTTTTTTAATGATTTTTTTGTTTAATTTAGTTTGTTAATGTTAATTTTTTTATTTAGTTATCAGATTTTCATAACACGGATCCCGGGTTTGACGGGTTAACCTGATTTGACGAGTTAACCCAAATTTTTTTTCTTTTCTTTTTAATTAATAACATATACTAAAACTGTTCAGTGTTTCATTGTGCAGTCCACAGTGAAACGCTAAGCTGCTTTTTTTTTGTTTTATTTATTTTATTTTTTTGCTTTTTATGCCTTTATGGGTTTTTTTTTTTGCTTTTTTTGTGTTTTTTTTTCTTTTAATGAATTTTTTTGTTTAATTTAGTTTGTTAATATTAATTTTGTTTTTAGTTATCAGACTTTCATGACACGGATCTCGGGTTTGACGAGTTAACCTGGTTTGACGAGTTAACCTGGAATTTTTTTTTTTTGCTTTTTTTAAATTTTGACGAGTTAACCTGAAATTTGTTTTTCGCTTTTTTTCTTTTTAATTAATTTTTTTTCCGTTTAGTTTAGTTTTTTAATGTTAAATTTCTTTCTATTTAATTATCAAACTTTCATGACACGTATCTCAGGCTTGGCGGGTTAACCCGTCAATTTTGTTTTCTATTTAATTATCAAACTTTCATGACGCGAATCTCAGGTTTGACGGGTTAACCTGGTTTGAAGGGTTAACCCAGTTAATTCATATTTTTTTCTTTTTCTTCATTAACTTTTTTCTTCCTGTTGGTTTTTTTTCTTTGTTTTTTTAATTAATCTATTTAATTATCACACTTTATGACACGACCTTGCAGCCAGACCCACATTCAAGACTCTTGGGTTCGGTGTTGAAGCCAAACTCACTTGAACTTGAGTCATGTAAGTTTAATATTATTATTAATATTATAAATATTACTTTGGGTCAATCATTGCAGCTAAACCAAAGGCTCTTGGGCATATCTTTACTGAAAGACCCAACACTCTTAGATCTTAACCTTTTTTAATATTTTTTATGCAAGAAAAAAAAATTTTACCCGTGACGTGTGCCTTTATTTTTTTTTTCTCTTTTCCTTTCTAAGCCTTTTACTGTGGATTGCATAATACAGTTTACAGTGAAAAGGCTGATGCCTTTAGTTTATTTTTTTCTTTTTTAAATTATTTTTTTTTATTTAGTTTCTTAATATTAAATTTTTTTCTATTTTCATGACATGGATCCCAGGTTTGACGGGTTAACCCAGTTTATTCAGATTTTTTTCTTTTTCTTCATTAGTTTTTTTCTTTCTATAAGTTTTTTTTCTCTTTGCTTTTTCCTTTTTAATTAATCTTTTTTTAATTTATTTCATTAATAATAAATCATTTTTCTATTTAGTTATCACACTTTCATGACATGAATTCCAGGTTTGACGGGTTAACCTAATTTGGCGGGTTAACCATGTTGATTCAGATTTTTTTTTTCTCATTAGTTTTGTTCTTTCAATTTTATCTTTTAATATTGTATGCAGTCCACAGTGAAAAGACTAAAGCTTTTAGTTTTTTTTTTTTTGCCTTTTTCTTTATGCCTTTCACTATGGATTGCACAGTGCAGTCCACGCTAAAAAGGCTGATGCTTTTTTTTATTAATTTTTTTATTTAGTTTGTTGATATTAAATTTTTTTCTATTTAGTTATCAGACTTTCATGACACGGATCTCAGGTTTGACGGGTTAACCTAGTTAATTTAGATTTTTTTTCTTTTTCTTCATTAGTTTTTTTCTTCTTATAAGTTTTTTTTTTCTTTTATTGTTTCTTTTTATTTAATATTTTTTTTATTTAATTTAGTTCATCAATATTAATTTTTTTTCTATTTAGTTATCGACTAATGCCTTTAGTTTTTCTTTTTTTTTTTGCTGTTTTTATGCCTTTTTGTTTGTTTTTTTTTCTTTTTAATTAATTTTTTTCGTTTAATTTAGTTTGTTAATGTTTAATTTTTTTTCTATTTAGTTATCAAATTTTCATGACACGGATCCCGGGTTTGACGGGTCAGCCCAGTTAATTTTGTGTTAACCCGTCAATTTTTTTTTCTATTTAGTTATTAAACTTTCACGACATGAATTTAAGGTTTGACAGGTTAATCTGGTTTGAAGGGTTAACCCAGTTAATTCAGATTTTTTTTCTTTTTCTTCATTAATTTTTTTCTTCCTTTTGGTTTTTTTCTTTTTAATTAATCTATTTAATTATCATACTTTTATGACACGACCTTGCAGACAGACCCACATCCAAGACTATTGGGTCTGGTATTGTAGTCAGACCCACTTAAATTTGGGTCATGCAAGTTTAATATTATTATTAATATTATAAATATTACTTTTGGGTCAAACATTGCAACCACACCCAAGACTCTTGGGTATACCTTTGCAAAAAGACCTAATACTTTTAGATCTTAATTTTTTTTTTATATTTTTTATGCAAAAACCATTGACTCGTGGCATCGCGCGGGTCATGTAACTAGTTGGATTTGAAAGGATAACGTTGCAACGCATTTTAAAAAAAATAAGTAAAGGACTCATCATTTGCCAATATTTTTTCAATGGAATGGACAACACATTGAATGAGTTCAGCAAACAATATGTAATCTACTATAACCGAGAATCAAGGTTCAAGTTTGGGAATTCCATATGATTTATTTGTATTTTAAAATACTTTCTAATCAGTCTAAAAACAAAAAATAAAACCAAATAAAAAATTATGAACCCTAATTTATTTTTTTTTTACATACTTAAAGGGCAAAACCATATTCATTGAAAACCCTTTTCTAAAATGAACCCATTGATCGACCATTTTATGGTTGAAATGTGATAAACCAAAATCTTTATTCCTCTCTCTTTTCCAGCGACTTTAACTTTTCTATCTTAATATTTTGAGATTGAAATATGAAAAAATTAAAGTTTTAGGACTAAAACATAAATGCTTAAAACTACAAGGATAAAAAAATGTAAACTTAAAAAAAAATAAAAGAACAAATTCGTTCTCCATTCGGGCGTCAGAACAATAACGAATTTCTTTAAAACTTCAATGATCAAATTAAGCTTTTGAAAGTTGTATTTGTTAGGGAATTGTATAATTCATTATAGCTTTGTGTCTTTGTGAACAGTAAACTTGATATAATGAAAACGCTATCTCTTTTAGTTCATTAACTAGATCATTGGTTGTCTCTACATCGCAGGTCGAAGCAAAATATTTTTTGAACGCTGAAAAAATGTTTAGGCATCTTTTAAAAAAAATTGACCTTGAATTCAAAATTTGATGCATAATAGACAACATTATAAATAAAAAATGAGACAATGACACACTAAATGATATTTTTATTTAATATTGAGAAAACAACATATTGGATTCACCTGAGTCAACTTAGGTTGACCTGCAAAACCTGCATGAATAATCTTGTGAAAAATAAATTGAAAAACTCAATTCCTAAATAACTCAATGTAGAGTGATGTATTTGTAAAAAAAAAAAAAGTACTCAATTTTTTTAAAAAAAGACCTAAATGAACTCGAGTCAATCAACTAAACTTTTGACCCAGGTTATCCATGTCGCTAGATTCAATAATTGCTTTTAATCCCAGATGTTATTTCTCATTTAATTGTACGATAATAAAGCAAATGAAATTTTTTTTTGTATAAAATAATTTTATAGAAGAAAAAAATAACCAAGACATGCACATGGGACTGAGATAACAAAAGCAAGTCAAAAGAAGTCCTTTTTATTTTAAGTTAAAAAATAGATAATTGATAATAAAGGATGACAAAAATAACCAGGACATGCACGTGGGACTAGGATAGCAAAAACAAGCCTAATTTTTTAGCTAAATAAAAACAAGGTCTTTTTTATTTAAAGTTAAATAAAAAAACTATTGATAACAAAATGGTGAAATTGTAATTTTTTTAATAAAGGGACCAAAAATGCATTAAACAAAAAAAATTCATTTAATATAGTTTCCACTATGACGTTATGACTTAACTTGTCAAACTTACGATATAAGTCATGGATTCAACTCGATTTAATACATTTTTTTACTAAAAAAATCAGATGACACATCCTTTGTTGGGCCAAACAACGTGTCATCTATCTACTTAGATTTTAGCAACTGTAAAGGTAACTGTAAATCAAGGTGATGTGTTTTTTGTCCTAAAAAGTTATTTTTTAACCCAAAACACCTTACCAATACTATTAGAACATCTAGACACTAATTTCCCAACCTATTAAAAGAAAAAACAATCCAAACCACTTTGGTAAAGTTTTTCTTCCTCGACTTTATATGTTTTTTAAGGCAATATTAAGGTTCTAAACAACCATTATTAGACTCCTCTCATTGAATGGACCTTATTGTCACCAATTTCAACCACTTTGATGGTCGGAATCGATGTTAACAATGACTTTTCTCACTTTATGCTAAAATTCGATGACTCTCTCTCTCTTATCTATCTCTCCTCTAATAAAATTGGGACCGAAAAACGAGAAAAATAAAGTTTTGTATGAAAATTGAATTTTAAAAAACTAAAGGGACTGATTAACTATTATTTAAAAAATAAGTGGGACCAAAATGATTTTTTTTGCATGAAATTCAGATTTGAAACCTATTTTTCTCGTCTTTTTTACTTTGTTCCTCTGTCATTCAATTCCAGCCTCTCTTAAGAAAAAAAACCAATTAGGTATTAATTTGAGTTTAAAAGAGTGCAAACGAGCAAAAAAATGTTTTGTGACCAAAAAGAAATTTTGGAAAAGAATCACTGCTTCAATCCACAATAATTTGTGATAGAGTGCACAATAAAAAATGCAGAATATTTTTTCCACATGGCTTTGTTTTATTTATATAATAAAAAAAAAACTTGCTGCAGTGAAACCCCCGTCTCTTCTAGTTTATTTACTAGAAAGGTGGCATGTACTGCACTGCAAGTTGGGTTAAATTTTTCCTAACATAAAAAAAAGAATGTCAAGGTGATGCTAATGCTTTTAAAGAATTAAGAGAAATATAAGATCCAAATGATTGGCTTAACCATGTTCAATAAGCTTGATTAGTTAAATAATATAATCTAAAAAAAACATTATAAATAATGAGAACAAAAAAAACAATAATTAACCATAAAAAATAAGTTGTCAGTATCATACTCGAGAGAGAGAGAAAAAAAAAAGCTTGTTGAAGATAAGTCATCACTCTGTCATGGACACAATTCCACCACTATAAAAAGCTTATTGAGACAATTAAAACGTCATTGCAAAAGGTTTTATGACAACACTAAAAGAGCTCGCACGTGTTGTTAGAGCAATGATCTAAAAAGCAAAGTAAACAAAATATTATGAGACAAACATCTCATGCTTATATTTAATCAATTAACTTAATTTAATTTAAAAACAAAATTCTTATAAAAAAAGCTAAATTGAACAAAGAACAACAAATAAAAAGATATGGAATAACCCAAGTCATTATCAAAATTAGTGAAAAATTATATAGAATGCAAATTAAAAAAAAATTATGGAAGCCAATCTCGAATTAAATAAATGTCGTGGGATGAAACTAAAAAAACATGAGCTTAAGAAAATGAAGAAAAAACAAGCAAACCTGAGTGAATTTTCTAAATATGAGTTAATTTTTCAAATTCACAACTTGTAAAATCCTAGACTCAGGCTCAACCAAGAAGCTCGATTTTCAACAAATTTAATGTTGAAGTATGAAATTGAAAAAACAACTCAATTTAAAAAAATTCCAAGACAAAAAAATAACAATTAAAAGAATGAGGATCAAATTGGTAGAAAAAAACCTAAGAAGGATGAAATCACAAAAAAAACTTTGAATATCTTTCAAAACAAAAAAAAATATCAATTAAAAAAATAAGGATAAAATCTTAAAGATAAAAAAAATTAAAGGAGGTGAAATAAAAAAAATCTAATTTCATAAATCATCTCAAATAAAAAAAATAATAATAAAAAAAATCAAATATAAAGAAAAAAGAAATCGAATGACTACTTTGAAATTTTAAAAGCTTAGTACGGAGATGAAGGAAAAGAGAGGGGAAAAAAAAATTATATGCACCAAATTAGAGGCTCGTTTGGCAAACATGCCACACAAGGATGGAGGGGATGTCAATATGATTTGACACCATCCTAGAAGTTACTGTTTGGACACTATATAACGTCTCACGTGCTGCCTAGAAAGAGTAAATACAATTCATATATGCACACACCAAATCGTATATTTTTTTAATAATATCTATATTAATTAAATTAAATTAAAAGTTAACCTGATTATTATAAAAAAAAACTATGATGAAAAAAATAAAGGTCCGTGAATATAAGTTCTAGAAATTTTGCTTTTAAGGTTAAATAAGTCATTTTATTATTTTAAAAAATACGATAAAGCTCCCAGAGCAAGGTTTAATATTTTGTTTTTTGCTTTTAAAGATAATCAAGTAATTTTTTTATATTGAAAAATGTAAAAAGAAGTTCTTGCCTTCATCTAATTTAAAAATAACTTTTTAATTTTCAAACCACACCTCCTTGTGTTTTAGTACATAATAAAACACAAAGTTCTTATTTTTTTAATAATAATAATTATGTTTTGTTTTAGATTTAAGAGCTCTCAATACTGCTTCTTTTTTAAATTAGATAAAAGAAAAATTAATTAAAAAATGTTTTTAAAAAATATTTAGAAAATTGTAAGATTTTTTTTACCAATTATTTTTTTATTGCTAGAAAAAATTTTTAATTTTTTATTCACATTGTATTTTTAATTTATTTTAAAAATATAAAATAATTGAAAGAAAAGATTTAAATAGTCTTTTAAATTGAGAGACTAATTAAGCCATGACATATCACAATAAGAGCCCAACATGATATTAAAAAAATTTAGAAAAGATAAAAATTGACTAGAAAATTAAAAAATAGTTAAATATTTTTACCAATTATTTATTTATTGTTATAAATAAATTTTATTTTCTTATTTACATTATAATTTTTTTAATTTGTTTTAACAAATACAAAAAAATGAAAGAAAATATTTAAAAGATCTTGTTAATTTTTATTAAATTATTCTTTATTTATTTTTTACATCTTATTTTGAAAAGATAAATAAAAACGTTAAGGAAAAAATAAATTATATGTAAAAATTATAAGATCTTAAACACATAAAGTCAAAACTTTTAAATTGAAAAATCATAGAAAATAGTTTTCCATGAAAATATACACAAATTGAATTAAGTGTTTCTCACCAATAATTAATAATCTTATCCTTCATTGATGAACTTCATTGATGAAGTATGAGATAAATTTTACTTTTCAAAATAAAATAAAAAAATTTACAAGACAATAAAGAAAGCACTTTTTTGTGTGGTCAATAACTAAACAATTAGTTAAATTATTAAAAATTATAAAAAATAATAACAAATCGAGAATAAAACAACAAAAAATTATTTTAGTATTTTTTTCCTTTTATAAAAATTTAAGAAATGTAGGTTCCGACATACCAAATAATTATTCTCGGTATTGGATATATGTCATGCTTTCAACATGACACATCATTAACTTATCTTTGGTGGAGGGACTTAAAATTTAATAAAATATGTACCAGAGGGATCCTCTAACTTATATTAATTTAATTAGTTAACTGCTCAAGTGTTGCATTTGCTTTTCTGAAGATCACGACTTTAAGTTTTTTCAGTTTTATATAATTATTAATTTTAAAATTTATATAATTAATTAAAATAGATATAAATTAACTTGAAAATTTACATTAATTAAACAAAAAAAAAAAAAACAGCAGGCATAATTAACCACAGCTCTATACTATCATTTCTATTCTAGTCCACCTTTTAGGCTATGTTTGGTGGGTATCATTTGAGAATGTGATATAAACCGTATTTCTAAAAGATTTTAAAATTTTTTTATTTATTAAAAATTAATTTTTGATATATTTTAAATTATTTTAATGTTTTAATTTTAAAAATAATTTTTAAAAAATAAAAAAATATTATTTTAATATATTTAAATATAAAAATTATTTTAAAAAACAACGGTATTCAAACTCTTAAAGTCCAAATCCATGCACAATAGTTATTATTTATTAAATACCTATACTGCCCTTCATATAAAACATAACACTTTGTTATTTTTTCTTCATTTCCCTCTCTGTTGCTCTCTCTGTTGCGCGGGAAAAAAAAAGAGAAAATCGTATTAAACACCACACCAAAAAGCTAGGGTTTTCTTCTTCTCTGCAGCAAATCAGAATCCACCACAGGTAAATCAACGGATATTTTCTTCTTCTCTGCTCCTCATTTGTGCAGTAAAACCCTAATCTCGCTTCCATTGATTTAGAAACTAGGGTTTTTGATTTAGAAACTAGGGTTTTTGATTTAGGGATATTTTATTCTTCTCTACTCCTAATTTGTTCGATAAATCAACAGAGTGCCTCCATTTTCTTGTCTCATTTCTCTAATTCAGCCTCACCCACCCTCTTGCTAACCTCTAGTGCTCATTCATTCTTTTTAATCACTCTGTTGCTTTTGCTTTGCTTTGCTTTACTCAATTCACTCTGGTTTGGATTATCGGTTTTTTTTTTTTAATTTCAAAAGGGCCTGTCACTTTAACTCTGTCCTTGTGTTCCTTCCTTGCCCTTTGACAATGCTTGAAATACTGAAATTTTTGTTGGTTTATGTGAAAGTTGATGACCACAAATCCCATTTAACAAACAATTTAAAAACAGGGGCTGCTTTCCTTTCCCATCCTAATCATTTCTACACTTTTAATTAGATGGTCGGGTTTAACAAGATGTTTGCTAGTCCCTGGACCTGGAGTCTTTGGTCTTATACATAAGATACGAGTTGTATTTTATCGCTGCTTGATGCTTGTTATCTAAACTGCTATAAACCTCTTTATCTTCTCTCAGTTGTTTGGTCTCTCTCTATCTGTCTTTACTAACCAAGTAAGCAATCTCCTTAATCCTTACCTTATCTTGTACGATGATCAAAGTTTTCTTTTTATTCTTTCCTTTGCACTGTTATGTTTGCCTGTTTTCTCAAGTCCTGTGGGTTCTCTTTCATTTTTTTAAGGGTTCTCTTTGACGACTTGTCCACTTGGTTCTGGCCTTTGCTCAAATGCTTTTGTGTTTCATTTATTGCTGCAATAATGGGTGCTTTATTTTGTTGGAGGGGCCGTGAGGGACTAAAAAGTACGTTTGTCTACCATAGGACCCAGGTAATATCTGACCTGGAATTCATGAAAGTAATTGTTTACCTCATGAGGGGTAGAGTGTTATGTACAACCAACATAAAAAATAATAGAAAATGACCATTTTGAACATAAGATATCAGCATTGAACGAGTAATTGAACATTGATTTTGATTACATAATTAGTCTCTCCATATACGTGGCAACTTGGAAGTGGCTATAGCATTAGTTTGACAGTGATTTAGACCAAACTCAAACTTGGGGAAGAGTTGGGTCCATTAATTAATGGTATGCTTATTATAGTTAAATAACCTTCTACTGTGAACATGCAAATTCTATACAATCCTAGTTCAGCCTCTATATCAAATAATGAACTGCCAGCCTGCATGTTGCTTTGTCTAAGGCAGGTACCCCTTTGATTCTTAGATTTTCTCATTTTAAATTTATGACGAGTCATTTTCACACTTTACATATCTGCAATAAGCTTTTTTAGTATTTATAGTTTACATGTAATGCTTTATACAACTTGATTACATAATTAGTCTCTCCATATAGGACTGGTATAGTTGAGTCAAGTGAAAAACAGGAGTTCAGTAGTGTATTTAGGCTGGATATGAACTTTTTGGCATCCAAAAATTGTTGTGCTAGATTACCAGAGAACAAAATTTCTTCATATAGACTATAGTCAAGGGTGGAAATATGCATCAATTGGGAGGTGAAATTTAATCATGCTGGAGAGCTCTTTGTTTTGAATGAGAAATTCGTTTTTTTCCACCTTTTTTGGCAAGCATTATTAACTTGGTAATAAGTAATGGAAAACAAGCTTCTTTCTTTCTTTTTGTGTTAGCTCTATTTTATCTGCTAATTGGACTTTCTTGATTGCTAAATTGTAAAATTTGAGCTGATTACAGTTCATTTTAGTGTGTAATTGCTTCACTAATGTATCAAAGTTGTAAACTTTCTAAGAGACAGTGTTCAAATTCCAATCTTTGTTGTTTCTAGGTTGCTTTCTGGATATATGACTGCCTTGTTTGTGTTTTTTGCAGAGAAAAAAATGTGTGACATCATAGGTTTCATGATGACCAAACTATGAAATCTAGATAAGGGTCTCCCCTCAATTGTTTCACAGGCCAAACTAGGGGTATGTCAGCTGGCAAAGGGAGATTAAATGGTACTCAAAACTATGTTCCTTTGTAATTCATCCTTAATAATCTCAAAGATACTAGTTAATATCAAAAGCCCTTCTGCTATTTTCTCGTCTATTACTAAAAGTCACAATCATTGCTCTTATTATTACTTTTTCTCTAGCTCTTCTTCTTCTAAGAACAAGAACTGGAGCCTTATACACCAAATTGTTAAAGCCTTTCACAACCAACAAAACCCTAAACCCTTAAACCCTATTCTTCTCTCTAAATTACAACTCTACCATGTACCAGACGTTATTATATCCCTTCAGCCTAAGCCCTTTTCGGCTATTAGATTCTTTGAGTGGGCTGAGAGCTTTTTCATTTCACCACTCTCTGCACCATCATTCTGTGCCCTCCTCCATGTCTTGCTTCAAAACCAATTATTTAGTCGTGCTGCTTATGTTTTTGATAAGTTTATCATGCAATTTGGAAATGATTATGACACTTTGGATGCCTTTCGTGATGGTTTTTGTGATTTGGATTCGACAAACCATAGTGTTGTTTATGGGTTTTTGATTGAGAGTTACTGTCGAAAAGGGATGTTTGATAAATCTGTTGATATATTCATGCATGTTTGTCTAAAGGGTATTTTTGTTTCACCAAATGTGGTGTACTTGTTGTTGGGTTCTTTGATTGATTCACATTGTGTTGATGTAATTGTGGATAAGTATGGTGAGCTGTGTTCAGCTATGAGAGAACAGCCTTTTAGTGTTTATGAATTTGTAATGAATAGGTTTATGAACAAGGGTGAGGTTGAAATGGGTTTGAGATTCCATAAAGCTTTGATTCAAGGAGGTTTTGGTCTGGATATCATTACTTGCAATAAGATTTTAAAAGGTATTTGGATGCAAAATGATATAGGAGTTGCAGATGATTATTTTAATATGGTAGTGAGGATTGGCCCAAAACCAAATGTTGTCACATTTAGCACATTGATTGATGCATATTGCAAAGAGGGAAATTTGGATAAAGCATTTGTGCTTTTTGATGTTATGGCTGGGAATGGTGTGACACCTGACTTAATTGTCTACAGCATTCTTATTGATGGCCTGTTTAAGGCAGGGAGGCTGGAAGATGGACAAAGGCTCTTGTTGGTAGCATTAGATAAGGGTATCAAGTTGGATGTTGTTGGTTTCAGCTCAGCCATGGATGCATATGTGAAAATTGGGGATTTAGGGAGGGTAATTCAGATATATAAGAGAATGTTGAATGAAGGGATTTCACCTAATGTGGTCAGCTGCAGCATTCTTATAAAGGGGTTCTGTCAGAATGGTAGGATCTTAGAGGCTTGTGGACTGTTTGTTCAGATTCTGAAACTTGGTTTTGAGCCATCTATTTTAACTTACAGCGCTCTCATTGCTGGATTTTGCAAATCAGGAAATCTAAGGGATGGGTTTTATTTATATGAGGATATGATAAAGAAGAGGTGTGAACCTGATACCATTGTTTACAGTGTTCTGATAAATGGTCTATGCAAACAAGGGTTGGTGGGTGATGCACTAAGATTCTTCTTTCAAGCTGTGAATAGGGGTTTAAGTCCCAATGTTTTTACTTTGAACACCTTGCTAGACAGCTTCTGTAGATTGAAATGCGTAGTTGGTGCTATGAAGGTGTACTATCTAATGGGAATGTTAAATATAAAAGCAGACACAGTGACCTACACCATCCTTATTAAAGGCGCTGCTCAATTTGGAAGAGTTGATGAGGCACTGATGTTATTCTTCCAAATGCTCAAGAAGGATTTCAAACCAGATGTTATTACATATTGCACTCTGATTGATGGACTTTGTAAGCTGAAAAAATCATCTGCAGGATTATGTATTTTTGATTTCATGTGCAAGAATGTTGTGGCCCCTGATATTGCAATTTATAATGTTCTCATTAATATGCATTCTAGGGAAGGCCATTTGGAGGCTGCACTTGGACTCTTTGTCCATGTTGTTGAGAGAGGGCCAAAACCTGATGTTTTTACTTTCAACACAATGATTTGCTGTTACTGCAATTTCAAAAGGTTAGATGATGCAGTTCAGCTTTTTGCGAAGATGACAAGTGAACAGCTCAGACCCAATGCCATTACTTTTACCATACTGATTGATGCATTTTGTAAAGAAGGTAGAATGGATGATGCCATGTTGATGTTTTCCAAAATGCTGGAAGAGGGTCCCGAACCCAATTTGGTGACATATAGTTGTTTGATTCATGGTTATTTCAAATCTCAAAGTATGATGGAAAGTGGCTTAAAGCTGTATAATGAGATGCTTGAAAACAATATTGCTCCAAATATTGTCAGTTACAGCATTCTCATTGATGGTCTATGTAAAAGAGGTCTAATGAAGGAAGCGTCTTGTGCTTTTCGTTGTGCGCTAGACAAACATTTATTGCCTGATGTGATAGCTTATACGATTCTGATCCGTGGATATTGCAAGGTTGGGAGATTAACTGAAGCCATGATGTTGTATGACAATATGTTATTGAATAGACTCACTCCAGACCGCTTCCTGGAAAGAACACTTGAGGAGTATCAACTTAAAAAAGCTGGAGCAAAACATTTGTGTGCTTGAGGAGGATGTATGGAGACCTTCCTATCATCATCCTGCAATTAGGCATCATCATCGTGAATGAAATTACTACTGCTGCTTTCTAGGTACTGATTATAATGTATATTAGTGTTATATTTCATCATACATATTCACTTGTAAGTATAGACAAAACTCTGTTCTTACCCTGTAAAGAAGATAGCCGTGAACTCTTGTCTGGATCCATTGTATTATCACTTGGAACACCAGACCAAAAAATTTACCCTTAAAGAATATCACAATTTACATATTTTTTTTCTAATTTTTAATCTGTCTTGAACGTTAGCAGATGTTTCTTCTTAGGGAAAAAGTAAAATGGCCTCATGTTTATTTTCTCTTGTTTTTCTTTTGAGATCTGCCTTGCATACGCAATCAATTGCTATGGCATTATTCTTTTTTGAGGCCTGATGGTGATCTTCGGAAAGCTACGAGTTAAAACTTATAAAAAGCGTAATCAACCCATGCGGCAGTTCTACCAAGAAAAATGAGTTTTTCGTGAATAATTATTTGCTCATGTGGTTTGCTGTCATCTTTTGTTATCCCCTTGCAATCTGATATTACCTTCAAACTGATGGGTTTCTATTTCCGAAGGTCAGCTTAATGATTGTAGGGGTGTTGATCCATGGAGACACGATTGCTTTCTACTCCTACAGGTAAACATGCTGGTGGTAAATAGTTATATGACTTTTGCGTGGGTAAAAGATTTTGATATTCTGGAATGAGCAGTTGGGTAGAATAAAAGAAGTACTTTGACTGGGGATGGTTATTGCTCTGAAGCTTAAGCTCACAATGAACTTTTTGCCGTGATGGAAGATGGCAGAGGCAAAGAATGGAATTGGACACGTTCGACATGCAAGCACTCCAAAAATGGGGGCGAGGATCTTGCAAAGAAAGGGCTCTCTCGCCAACATCTCTTTCATCAATAGGTAATGACAAAGCTCAGCTAAGAAATTGTACCGGGCCTTTGCCTGTGTTCTGCATTTAAGATTGCCTGTGTTTTCTCCAGTATCAAGGCAAGCTGCGTAGCGGTTCAGAATTGGCTTACTTATCATTCAATCATGATGCAATTTTATTTCAGGGAGTATTTGTGGACAGACTGAACAGCTAAAACTTAGAAGAGCTCTAGAGATGGAATGGATAGTTTTGGATGAAAAAGAACGGTTCTCTGGAAGATGAGAGAATTCTGTCAGAAAAGGGCAGGGGTAACAAGTCAACATCTGCCAAAGTTACTCATTAAGACCCGGATTAAATTCTTACCCTTTATGTGCAAGAAACAAGAACATTTGTAAGATTCCATAAATATTCTTCCAATTTCTTCTGGCAACTTACCATGCATCTACATCATACTCCACGTTAATAGTTCCAGGAACACCCAGCAAGAATCATTCTGATCCTATCTCTGTTCATCTGAAGAAAGGAAGGATCCCAAATGTGACATGCTATTACATCTTATAAACTCTCATTTAGACCTGGGAAGAAAGGGCCAAGGATACCCGAAGTGTTTAAGCTTCAAGTGTGGAGGCAGTTATGCTGAGGTTGTTATCGATCTTACTCGTACATGTTCAACATGTTATATCAATGAAATGAAAGTTTTGCTCCAAGTTTTCTTCCTGTTTGTGAAAGGTGGTTTCCTGCAGGTATGATCTGTTGTTCCAAGGCAACTAATTTTCCTTGTCATTGACTGTTCCTCAGAAAAGTAGATTCTGTCTTGTAATTTCAATAAAGTTGTTGCATGTGCTATTTCTCAAACCCAAGTGGAAGGTCATGAATGCCAGTGTATATTATGGTATGGCAAGAATATCAACAATATATGGCAACCAAATTGTAACAGAATATCTTATATTTATTGTATTTATTATAGACTACAAATCAGGGATTAGAGACGGTAAATTAGGGATTATTACATGTATTTAGACGGAATTCTTCCTTCAGAGATCAATGAAAACAGAGAACAATTTTACATTGAAATTTGATATTTGTGACATGGTATCAGAGCTAATTATTCTGATCTAGACCTTTGTTCTTCTTTTCAATCTACAGACTGAATTCGTCATTATTTGGTAATTTTTTTTTGGGTTCCTATGATGTCTGGAGAGGCTTTTCTTACTCGATTCAATGGCAAAAACTATGTCAGTTAGGAGTTTCAATTTCGTATGTTTGTTAAAGGGAAGGAATTATGGGGGCATCTTGATGGATCTTCACCAGCACCAACCGATCCACAGGAGCTGAGTATATGGACTACCAAGGATACAAAAATTGTCTCTTGGATACTGGGGTGTGTTGAACCCTATATGATCAACAATCTTCGATCGTTTGGCACAGAGAAGGAGATTTGGGACTACTTCAGACGCATCTATTCCCAGAACAATTCGGCTAAAAAATTTCAAGTCGAAATGTGTATTGCGAATTACAAACAAGGTAATCTCTCAATTGAACAATTCTATGCTGGATTTTTAAACTTATGGAGTGAATATACTGGCATAATTTACTCTAAAATACCGAAGGAGAGTTTAGAAGCACTATACCTTGTTTATGCCGAGAGCTAGAGGGACCAGTTCTTAATGAAGCTCCGGCCAGAATTTGAGGCCGTAAGAGCTAGCTTGATCAACTGAAGTCCAGTACCCACTTTGGATGAATGTTTGGGGGAACTGTTACGGGAAGAACGACGACTCACCACTCAACACGAGTTGACTCAAGACACTGTCACAGAGATGAATGTGGCTTACATGACTCAAGGAAGGGGACGACAGAGGGGTGTGAGTGTGCAGTGTTTTAATTGCAAAGAATTAGGGCACATTGCCAGAAATTGCAGCGAGAAATTCTGTAATTATTGTAAGAAAGAGGGGCATGTAATTAAGGAATGTCATCTGCGACCACAGAATTGACAAAGGTTTACTGTGCAGTCGAAATTGGGGGCTGTTTCTATGGTTGCTGCAGTCGTGTCCTCACCGTCGACACCAGAATCTTCATTGTCGGTGAGCTCTTCGTCGAGCACTCTCACTCCCGAGATGGTGCAGTAGATGATAATTTATGCCTTCTCTGCACTCGGGATTTCTGGTAAGAAAGATAAATTTAACTTTCCCTTGGATTCGACACATAATAAACAATGGTTAATGGATTCGGCAGCGTCAAATCATATGATCAGTAGTGAAAATGGGTTGTATAATGTGCGAAAATACATGGGTAATCAACATATACGGGTAGCAAATAGTAATAATTTGCTGATTTTGTCGATTGGTAATTTGGGGTCTTATTTCAAAAATATTTTTGTGTCACCAAAATTATCCACAAGTTTACTCTCTGTTGGTCAAATGGTAGAAAATGACTGTGAAATTCACTTTGATCGTCATGGTTGTTGTGTGCAGGATCAAGTGTCGGAGAAGGTGATTGCGAAGGGGCCTAAAGTGGGACGTTTATTTCCAATACAATTTTCTATTACTAGTATTAATTCTTGTGCTTATTCTACTGTCATTAATAATCCTCATTTTTGGCATAAGAAATTGGGGCATCCCAATTCTAATGTATTGACTCATCTTATGAAACATGGATATTTGGGAAATAAAAATTCTTTTTCAACAGAATTTTTGGATTGTAGTTCTTGCAAATTGGGTAAAAGCAAAGCATTATCATTTTCTTCACATGGTAGTCGTGCTTCTAAATGTTTTGAAATTATTCATACTGATGTATGGGGCGTAAGCCTTGTTATCTCTCATGCTCAATATAAATATTTTGTCATGTTTATTGATGATTTCAGTCATTTCACTTGGATATATTTTCTCCAATCTAAGACTGACATATTCTCAACATTTCAGGCTTTCGTTGTATTTGTTGAAAATCAATTTTCTGCTCATATTAAAATACTTCGTTCTGACTCCGGGTGGGGGAATATATGTCCAAAGAATTTCAGGAATATCTCAAAAACAAAGGGATTCTCTCTCAAAGATCTTGTCCCTACACCCCTCAACAAAATAGAGATACTGAGCGTAAGAATCGTCATCTTTTAGATGTTCGCACCTTATTAATTGATTCTTCGGTACCTACTCGATTTTAGATAGAAGCTCTGTCAACCACCGTTCATCTAATTAATCGTCCTTCTCAAGTTTTAAACTTTGCATCTCCATACTCTATTTTATTTGGTGTTATTTCTGAGTATGATTCTCTTCATGTTTTTGGGTGTGTTTGATTTGTTCACTTACCATTTACTGAACGTAATAAACTTTCAGCCCAAGCTGCTCGTTGTGCTTTTCTAGAATATAGTAATTCTCATAAAGGGTTTGTGTGTTATGATGCAAATGCTCATAAAATTTGTATCTCTCGAAATGTGATTTTCTTTAAAAATCAGAATTTTTCCCTTCTTGTCTCTCTACAGAATCCACTCCTATCCAGCTTCCCACATTTGATGATGATAGTCCATCTTATATCTTTGAACGTTTTAAGCCAGGAATTGTATATCAAAGACGTCATCTACCATCCACTTTGCCCCTTCCGGACACGGAACCGACATCTGATCATTCCCCTCAACTAAGACGATCAACTCGAGTTTCACGTGCCCCAAACAGGTATGGATACTCAGCAACTAATATTGATAGTACTTTTGTGCCTAAGACTTATGCCCAGACTTTTACCCAAGACTGTTGGCAACAGGCCACGAAAGAGGAACTTCAGGCTCTTCAGGATAATCACACATGAGATATTGTTTCTTGTCCTACCGAAATTAAACCTGTTGGCTGCAAATGGGTATACACTATTAAATTCCAACCTGATGGATCTGTGGAACGATATAAAGCACGGTTGGTGGCTCTTGAAAATTGTCAGGCATATGGTATTAATTATGAGAAGACATTTGCACCTGTGGCTAAAATGACTACCATACGAACCATTATGGCAATTGTTGCTTCCAAAAGATGACCACTTCGTCAAATAGATGTAAAAAATGCATTTTTACATGGAGACCTAAAAGAGAATATTTATATGACTCCTCCTCCTGGTATGTTTACTCACCCATCTGATTAAGTCTGGTGGTTGAAACGGTCCCTGTATGGTCTAAAACAAGCACCACGTGCATGGTTTGAAAAATTCCGCACTACTCTTCTAAAACTATTTATTCAGAGCCAATATGATTCCTCTCTGTTTTTTCAGCAAACTACTACTGGTATTGTTGCTTTTCTGGTATATATGGATGATATTATCATTACAGGATCTAACATTCCACTCATTGAGGATTTACAGCGTTCTTTTAATAGTGAATTTCATGTGAAGGATCTGGGACACCTTTATTATTTTCTTGGTCTACAGGTGCACTCTATGTCCAATGGGATTTCTCTACATCAGCACAAATACACCCAAGAGATTCTTCTCTTGGGCGGTCTTGAATCAGGGAATATTGTTCTTACACCTCTCGAGATTAATTTAAAACTTTGTTAGAATGATGGTGACATGTTACTTGATCCCTCCATATACAGGCAATTGGTGAGCAGTTTGAATTATCTAACCATTACTTGGCTAGATATTTCTTTTGCAGTACAACAAGTCAGTCAATTTTTACAGGCTCCTCGTCAACCTCATTTAGCTGTTGTCCGAAGAATTCTTCGCTATCTTAAAAGCACATCTGGGCGAGGATTATTTTTTCCTGCTGATAATTCATTACAATTAACAGGTTATAGTGATGCAGATTGGGCAGGGTGCATGGATACACGTCGGTCTGTTACTGGGTGGTGTATGTTTCTTGGAAATGCTTTCATTTCATGGAAAAGAAAAAAGCAAGACCAAATCTCAAAATCTTCCACAGAATCTGAGTATCGAGCTATATCCTCCGCATGTTCTGAAATTGTGTGGTTCCAGGGTTTGCTACGTGAACTTGGTTTTCCTTAGCACACTCCTACACCTCTTCATGCTGATAACACAAGTGCTATTCAAATTGCTACTAATCCTGTGTTTCATGAACGCATCAAACATATTGAAGTTGATTGTCACTACATTCGTGAATCTCTTGATCATAATATTCTTACACTACCTTATATTTCCACCGAGCATCACACAGCTGATGTCTTTACGAAAGCCTTGTCTCGGCTTCGACATCAACTCATGATTGACAAATTGATGCTTCTTGATCGGCTAACATCAATTTGAGGGGGGGTGTCAGTGTGTATTATGGCAAGATTATCAACAATATATGGAAACCAAATTGTAACAGAATATCTTGTATTTATTATAGACTATGAATCATGGATTAGAGACGGTAAATTAGAGATTATTACATGTATTTAAAGGACTGAATTCTTCCTTCAAAGATCAATGAAAACAAAAAACAATTTTACGTTGAAATTTGATATTTGTTACAATGAAACACTGCCATGTTACAAGAGATGACACAGACAGCAACAAACAGGATGATGCTATTAACGGGATGATGCTAGCAAACAGGCTGTTTAATTTTACTTTCAGCAGAGCAGAACTAGTGCTTCATGCTACTAACATATCTATTAGGAGAGCTAACAAACATATAGAGACAGAGAGCAGAGAGGAGAAAGCAGCAATAACAGGCAGTTCCTGGTCAAGGTGTGGATCATCCTCTGCATTCGTCAGCATCAATTCCTACATCTGGGCCAGGGTCTTCTTCTGCAGGTTCTTCCTTGGGGGGGTTGTATGAATTCACGGCCTACCTCCTCCTTGTTGTACCCTTGTAGACCGCCCTCCATGGTTCCTCTCTAGCCATAATGATCACGAACGTCAAGAATAATAGTAGTATTAGTTTCCAAGTTGACAATGAAGAGGTGATTATTCACAAGCATGCAAACCAGCAGAGATAAACATAAAAGCTGGGTGGAGAAAGGGTTACGTTCAGCTAGGAATTCCTGAGCTTCAAGGCACTTACCACCTCTCCTTCCTTTGCCTTGGCATCAAGTTCTGATCTTACTTGCTGTGTGGTCATCCCAAGTTTCATGAAGTAGTATAAAATCTGAGTATCATCCCCTTGCCGCTGATGTTGCCGAATCATCTTGGTTTCATTCTTCGCTTAGTGACTTATCTATTGCACCTCGTCTACCCTGATAATATTTCCACCACGTATCTCGTAGTCAATCCTATTAATCATGCTAGGACTAAGCATTTAAAGGTTGCTTTGCATTTTGTTCATGAACGAGTTGCGTCGAGAGATATCTGAGTCAAGTTTGTTTCCAGTAGTGATCATGTGGCCGATATTCTCACCAATATTTTCACCAAAGGGCTCTCATCTGCTCCATTTGCTTTGCCAATTTGAGCTTTCTCGCATCTCAAGCTCAAATTGGGGAGGGGGAGTGTAACAGACAATAGTGATTTTATATCCCTAATATCATGCTATCTATGTATGATGGTCTTATATTTTAGGACATACAATGTATTGTAATTAAGACAAGATTATATGTTAATTGTATAATGAGAATATATATACAAATCACATTGAGATTATCGTACTGAATTTAGTTTGCAGGCAAACTCACTTTGGTGATTGAAGCAAATGATTCTAAAACATTCTTTACTGTAAGAATGGAAGGGCAAAGAAGCATTGGAGGATTAACTTGCTTAGTCCATTTCCAATGGCCTTGCAATAAATCAAAGAGTAATTCATGAAGAAATGTTTTGAAAATGTGAAAGGGAAGGGCATGGCGCATTTTATCATCAACAATTTTTGAACATTTTTAAGTCTAGGACTAGCAACAGTTGCTGGAAACAAATGTCCAGGCTAGAACATAAGACGTTTAGAGATATCACCATGTTAATGTTAAAAGGATTCTTAGCATTGGGGGTGTCCGAGAATCGCTCAATCTGAATCCATTCAAACTTTAAAGTTTTTCCATTCAAAAGGGATGACAGTTATAAGAAGAATTTTTTTTTTTACCAGGATCTCAATCCACTTACTAAGAGCCCTTGTCAAGCTTTTGTGATCCTTGCACATTTCAGCCCTTGGAGGAGGCAAGAGGTGAACTGCAACTAGCTAGTTTTGATTCAATATGCCACATTTTTTTTATGAATATAAAAGGAATGACCCAACAGTAACTTTGGACAATGAAGATCACCACTGTAAGATTTTGCAGTTGGAACATCACATTGTGACATATCGGTTGATACAACTGAGGTAAACCTCAGACTTTTAAAAATGGATATAACCTATGAATGTAGAGACCATACTTGATTATTTTACAGCAACTTTGTGGACAAAGGGTTTAGTAGAGGGTAATGGAGCTTTAGTTGATCTTCTCACCACTTGCTTGGCGTCTCTTCTCTTCTTCAACCTGTTCAAGCAACGCTTCTAACTCTGCTTCTGACAAGCCCTCTAACCGCTTCTGCAAAACCAGATTGAGGCCCGATTCCATGTCAGGAGCAAACAAAAGAGGAATTCAAAGTGGTTATTGGGTATTTTCCCGTACTTTTTCCATGTACTAAAAGAATCTAGAGTCCGGTTCTACACAAAAAGGTGTGAAGTGACTGACTATACATGTTGACAGATAAACGAAGATGCAAATAAAAGAGTAGATGCAAGAAAACTTTTGCAGCATATCAAACATCAAATTGTCAGCTTTTACCAAAACTCCTTTTCCACTAAATGAAATGAATGGCTACCCTTCACATTCTTTATGAAAATATATGAGAATTGTATGGAATATTTAAGTACTAATTTGTTAATAAGAGCAATTCAGGACTCAGAAAAAAGAAAGAAAGAAAAGAAAAATGTAGTTTTATTTTGTTTTTTCAACCATTTACGAGATACTACAAGATATGCATCTAAGAACAAGCATACAAAATCGATCAAAAAGGAACCACTGTTGCAGTAAATAAAAGAATGTCATATATGCATCATGCATGACTTTTGGCAAATAAATACTTTACTTCTGCAGATTTGAGAAGAAAACTCTACAAAAAACAATACCTCCATGACTTTGTTTTCATAATCACGAAGTTGTTGGGCATATGTCATTTCCTTGTTTGAAACCCTAAAGATGTATGTTGAAATCCATCCAACTGTTAGACCCAAAACTAATACCAATTGAACAACATTCCCTGCTTGTAAAGGATCAACACCAGCATACTGCAGAATCCATCATAAAAGGACCATCAGATAATGCAAGTATACAGCGAACTATCTCAATGCATGATATCTATCCATGATTAAGAAAAACAAATTCCAGAAAACATCTTAATGTAACAAGCGAAACATTGCAGCACAATAAAAACTGCTAATGCATTACATAGCAGTTTACTCCATCGATCAGTGAGGCAGTGCAAATTGGTGTGTAAGTAAAGAGGAAACAGAAAATAATGGAAATGGAAAAGGTTGGAATGATTTTAAGGATGAGAATGCCACGATACCTCCAATCCACTTTCCAAGCCAATGCCGAGAAGTGTGACTCCAAGTCCAATCAACAAGACATCCTTCCTGTTGTACCCAAAAGGAGTCTGTTCTAGGAACAAGTACAAGAAAGATATGAATACAACATCCAAGTCAACAAAATTAGAACATCAAAATGACTGACATTCATTTAAGAGGCACTGACATTTAGCAGCCAGCCACTTTTACACACACAAGGAAATCTTTTATTTTTTTAAGTTAAAGAAAAAAGGAATAATCATAACACTCCAATTCATCATGAATAGCTGCTCGTACATGCCTTGCCTTGATCGGAGGAACCATCTTCACTGCTACTACGGGTAGTAAAGGTCACTTTCTTTGACATCATGCTGCCAAGTCCTTTTCTTGGAAAACAGAATTTTTCCTTTCTATACAAGCTTTGTGGAATTAATCTTCCTGAATAGTTGATAATATCATAAGTAAGAGTAACACTACAGGCCTTGAAGACAAGAAGTGTCCTTGCAACAGTACTCATCAAGTCTGCTTGATAAATATTGTCAGAACAGGGATCCAAGAATAACTAATACTCAAATCATGAAGTTGCGTTGGGAATTGGTAATTGCATATAATTTATTGGAACTTAAGCTCAAGGTAAACTAATATCAGTATCAACACAAACAACACATGAAGCAAGAAACATTTTGTGCATGCTGAATTCAGGACAGAATTTAAAATTGGGACAAAAAATTCTAATTTCATGTAATTAATTTGCAGTTAGAACTATAGGTTAACTAGCATCATTGTGAATGAAACACATGAAATCAAGAAACAGTTTACACATGCTGAATCCATAGCAGAAGTTGATGTCGGTGCATCTTGGCTGGGCTACACATTTTAATTGCTAAATTATAATAAAGAATCACATGCCTCATTAAGGACCAAAATAAAATCTTGGGAGGAAATGAGGCAATCATAGTATCCAATCAGCTGCAAAAGGAAAGGGATAAAAGGGCATTTCCGTAGGGATCAACAACCTAAAGATACTCAACAAGTATTCATAACTACCCTCATAGATTGGGAACAATTTAGATTATTAATTGGAGTTTCAAAATCGGCTCAAATCTCAGGGCATTCTTCAATAGTGCAAAAACATGCCTAGATTTTATCTACTTTTATACCCAAAAGAGAACTTCTAGAGCTAATCTCACTAAGACCAATCAATCTTCCATCAGATAAGGAAACCCCATCTACAGTTACTCCTTGAGAATACATTTGAAGCAATTCAAAGTAAATGAGTCCAAAAAAGACTAAGAAAAACAACCACTTTTAGATTCAAAGAATTTTGAAACGAATTATATCATCTAAATAGCTTTCATCACATATGAGTAGTACAGAAACAAGACAAAATTCAAAATGATAAGAAAAAAAGAACCTGCTAACAGACCTCTCATGAAAGCTCCAGCTCGCAATTGCATGAATGGAAGAGCTGAGAACCCCACAAAGGAGGTAGCTCCACTATTTCGTAAGATGCTGCAGTTTGGGTTTCCATGCAGTAGAGAAGACATCCCTGTACTCATCTCTGAAGTCAAACACAACAAAACTTTAGTAAACTCATCCACCACTTCGTTTCTTGCTTTTAGATTAACTCATTGATCAAGAAAGGTCCTTTAAACTTGTTCTCTCTTTTCCTCTCAATATGTTCCATAAAAGAGGCAAAATCAGAAGAAAGAAAGGAAGAGAAATATGGTACTGTACCAGGATGAGGAAGCACTGGGTGGCTAGTGCTGCTCGGTGCAGTAAGGCCTCTTGATGAGGGAAATAAATATGGCCCACTCAAGGCTATATCTTCTTCAAGAAAAATTGAGATGACGAGTGTCAGGGACTTGCAAATAACTTAGAAGCTGTAGATTAGTAAAACTAATTAATTAATACAAAGCTGGTAGCCGTACTTCACGACGGTTAGTTTTTCAAGTTAATTTTTTTAATATACTGGTATTATTAATGTATTTTCAAGTATTATAATATTTTTTAATAGAAAAATATTTTTTTTATTTATATTTAATAAAATAAAAAAAATACATTAGCCAATAAAAAAAATTTAACACTAATTAAAAATTAAACTCGAAAATAAAAAACAAATGCTCATGCAAATATTTAACATAATGATTCTTTTTATTTCATATATTTTATTTTTTTAGAGGTTCATTTTAGTAGTTAAGAACAAACGATTTTTAATTTTATAAAAGCATTATACCAATAAAATTTATTTATATGAAATATCAAAATAAAAAAAAAATTAAAGACAAAATACAACAATCTCTTTCTTTGAAGTGTTATAAAATTAAAAAATTAATTAAAAAATTAATTACTATTTTTGAAAAGGTGAACTAAACAATTTTAAAAAAATAAGAGAGGGTATTAATTAAATTTTAAATAAAAATTTAAAAAATAAATAAATAATAAAAGAGTATTAATTAAAATTTAAATAAAAAGTTTAATAAAAAAAATACAAGCCAAACATTGTTGGGTTTGATAGGTCAAACCCACGTGTCACGGTTTAAATTGTTGTATCAGAACACCACTTTTATTCTAGTATTACTGGTTAATAAAGATAGATATTTTCGAGGGAAATGGAGTCCACACAGCAGGTAAGATCACAACTTGATGCCAAGGCAAAGAAGGAGAGGTGGTGAGAGCCTTGAAGCTCAGGAATTCCTAGCTGAACGTAACCCTTTCTCCACCCAGCTTTTACGTTTATCTCTGCTGGTTTAAATTTGCATGCTTGTGAATAATCACCTCTTCATTGTCAACTTGGAAACTAATACTACTATTTATGATTCTTGACGTTCGTGATCATTATGGCTAGAGAGAAGCCATGGAGGGCGGTCTACAAGGGACGAGCTAGAAACTGAAGGGTACAACAAGGAGGAGGCAGGCCGTGAATTCATACACCCCGCCAAGGAAGAACCTGTAGAAGAAGACCCTGGCCCAGATGTAG
>Ga0325414_1000973_pt1 | contig 26171 bp, 16 predicted proteins | sample PopdelMetagenome_8_FD_206183 | JGI IMG/M metagenome (GOLD analysis project Ga0325414, IMG submission 206183) | Populus deltoides microbial communities from Bellville, Georgia, United States - Leaf-PdKOR-R3 | ecosystem: Host-associated > Plants > Phyllosphere > Phylloplane/Leaf | place: USA... | reverse complement strand
TTTTTTTTTTATTACTTAACCCATACATAAAGGCTTGAACTTTGCTAATTTTTGTGAGAATGGATCGCAACATATGATATGCCGAAGGCTTAAAGTAGCTTATCACATTGTATTTAGACATCAAAGATGAGATAGCTTCTAGGGAGTTAATTTCTTATACCTGAATGTCAGCATTTAAGTATCCATTCAATGCTTCAATTCGGTAGGCACATTCTCGAGCCAGAGTCCCAACTTTCAGGTATAGTTTCCATGGATGTCCAAATGGGAACCGACCATGACAAGGTTCCCATGCAGCAAAATTAGCCTGGAAGGCATCAAAAATATTATCAGAAAAAAATCCAAGTAAATAGGTAAAGGAAGAGGAGCTTGGGGGTGGGGGGATGCGAGATACACACACACCAAGGATTCTTCACTATTTTTTGAATTGAGAACACTTTTGTATCCTTCCAAAAATTTCTTGTCGTCTTTGCTCTCTTCACCCCCTGTTCTTTTGAAGTATTCATCACCAAATCCTGTAAATTTTACGTTATCTGAGTAAGTTTTTGAGCATCTGCATGTTGAAATCTAGTTAAAAAGGAACAATTCAACCATTTAGTAGGTGATCCAGTGATAAGAGTTTAGGATCAAGAGGTTTGCTCCTGTGGTTGCTAATATGATGACCACTGAAACTTATATGGTCGTTAACTTCAGGGTCCGTGGAATTAGTCGCAGTGTGCGGAAGCTGGTCCGAACACTCACATTAATAATAATAAAAAAAAGAACAATTGGAATGAATTCATCCAATACTTGATTGGTACTACGACTCAGTGCACTGCTTTGTTGGGGACATACATACCTTCTAAGGAGTTGCCAAGCTTTTCAATGTTGAGAGCGATCAGATTGTGAAGATCTTCACCAGCCCACACAGGGAAAACCACAATAGAAACGATGACACAAGCAGCAGCACCTATGCTGACGGTTGATAATCTACTCTGTGCTAACTCTAATATATTTTCTTGAAAACCAGATACCGTTATCATAGAGAAGGTCATAATGAATATTAACATCCCATAATCACATCTTGCTTTAATTTTCGGAACGAACCTTAAAAATGTTGATATTGTAGCTGCAATAAAAAAACAGAATAATTTTGAATCCACGAGTACTTTTTTCCTTTTCTTTTGATAGTAAGGATCATATAATTATTTTGTGTGCTTGTGCGGTTATAGATACCTTGTAGAAAGACAAGGAACAGAATTAGTATAGGTTTTCCAATATGTCCAGAGTGTTTTGCAAGGTGATGGGCTCCAATACTTAGTCCACCAGCCAGAAGTGTTGCCATTCCTCTATTCAATCCTTTTTCAAGAGTAGCCCCTGAAAATTTATTTGTCAAAAATCAAACCACAGTCAATATTATGACATGAGTAGAGGTTTCACCATGAAAGGGGATTCATGTTGTACTTTTAAAAAGGTCAGAGACTTACCCACGGAGAATTCAAAGACCAGGACAACAGTCATAACAGCCCATATGGCATCGAGACCATAATCGTTAAATAGGCGCAAGTAGTAGAGTGTTGATACCAATGTAAGTGCTAATCCTACTTTTAGTGAATGAACAACTCTTCTTGGATCTTCTTGTCCAAGCTTCTTTATATTACTAGCCATACCAACCATGTTAGCTTTGAACTTCACAGGCAAGGCCTTGAGCCACGAGCGTCCTTGAGTGAAAAACCCAGCTTTGTCACCGCTTCCAGACGCAACCTCCATGGCTGAATGAGTTGGGAAAAGTTCGCATGAACTGAGAAAGATCAAAGAGAGCGGGGAATAAAGAGAGTTGGCCAAGAAAGATGCTTGAGGAGGCACTCTACATGCTTCTAATTTTATAAGAAGAAAAGGGCATCTTTTTGGCACATAATATGCTATAGAAGTTTATGACCATGTTTTGATTTTTCCTTTATATATATACATGCACGTACAAATGAGATCTCACCTAAAAGGTTCCATGAGCTATTCAAAGAGCTATTTTTTAATCAATTTTTTTAATGTATCATAGCAAACGTTTGTCATAATATTAATATGAATAGCTCTACCAATCAATGTATGAAATAAATTGAAAAAAAAAAAACAATGTATGACTAGTACTATCTTGTATGTAGTGCTTGAAGTTAGGGTAATTAATTTGTGCGACCGCAATATACAACTTCTTTGAAAATTATTAATGAAATCATTACAATTACAATTCCAAAATTCTTTTTCCTACTTAAACTATTTTGCATCTTGAAAAAGAAATTGGATTTTGTACCTAGAATTGTACAGGGGTTTTCTCACGGAATACACTAGTTAGACTCTCACCTCACTTTAATCCTATATTAAAAAAATTAGAGTTAATGCGAAGTTAATAATGCTTTGGGGTGTTTTAATATTTAGAAAAAGTATTTTCTTTCTCCAATGATACATACTCTTCCTTCTTTAACTTTTATTTTATTATAGAAAACTTTGAAAAAAATGAAACAAATTGAAATACATTTTTAGTTGCTGACGACAAAACGATATTTAGAACATGTTTGAGAGCATAACTCGTTTGCTACGTGTTTGTTGAAAATGTATTTTTTTAATTATTTAAAATTATATTTTTTAATGTTTTTGAATCAATCTGTTGTACTAATGTTAAAAATAAAATTTAAAAAATAAAAAAAAATATTATTTTTTTATATTATTAAACAAAAATATATTTTAAAACATAATTAATTACTAATACAATATCAAATAGAACCTGAATCCTGCTCACCCGAAAATCCATATATTAGAATAAAATATTGCAAAAATACATCATTTTTATTTTCATACTACGACACCTATTATAAGGAATAAGAATCTTGGTCTGACTCTATCTATGACCACAAAGAACTACCAAGAAATGAAATCATCTTATTTAGAGAATAATTTACAAAATCAAAATAAATTATTTTTATTATTTTCCAATTAGTATAGAATAAAAAGTACTATCCATTTTCCTTTTTTTTTTCAAAAACGAGGTAGAAGAAACTAAAACATTAGAGATTTAAACTTAATAAACTTTTTTTTTAAATAATAAAATAATTGAACTAGATTTATATATTCGCTAATGAAGGTAGCAACAAAGCTTTCATATTCATATTCGTTCCATTGTCACAAATCCTTAACACAACAAAACACTCGAAAACAAACCTTGGCAACACCCAGCAGGATTTATATATTGAGTTTTATCTGTTCAAAAATACAGTTTTATCTGTTTAATGATAAGTAGCTGTTTAACATCCATTAAAATATGTAGTCAATAATAATAGAGAAAAAAAATTTGATTATTAATTCTAATTTAAGACTTCCAAGTTTGAGTTCTTAAGTAAATAATTAAACCTATATTTAACATCCATCAAGATTTGGTAAATGTTGCTCTTTAAGATATTTTTTACTTGAAAATATATTAAAATAGTATTTTTTTATATTAACATATCAAAAACAAAATTGATTTTTTAAAAAAGCATTGTCCAATCACAACACCAAACACTTGAAAAAACATGAGATAATTATGACCTTAAAAGTTAATGCGTATATTTATTAAAATAACTCGAGAATTAAATACTCTTATAAATAAGTGTATTAGAACCATATAATCAAATTTTGATTAAAAAATAAAAATATATATATATTTGATAAGTTTTACATCATCGTATTAGAAAAGAAACTAATATAAAGCTTGCACGCTACCACAAAAAACTTCACATAATCTAATTTCTAATTAATTATGTATTATAAAAGATATTCATCTAATTTTTTTTTATATTTTTGACAAAAACAAATGTTAAAAGAAAATTAGTTTATTTAATAAAAAGCAACAAAATTAAATAATATATTTATGATACTATAATAACTTCAATTTTATTTTCATAGAATATTCATGACCATAAATATAAAAAAAGTCTACATCATAGGTTCATATATAATACTTAACAAAATAATTATTAACATTATAAAAAAGAAGAAGAAGCTAGAATCTGATTTTAAAATAAATGTCAAGCTGAAAGATGTTTAGTGAAATAACATATTAAATTCAATTTATTTATTTCATAATAATTTATTTTGATTACAATTTTAGAAGAAAAAGTAATTATGAAGAGCTATACAAAAAGAGAGTTTTTTAATGTTATAAAAAAACAAATTATAAGCTTAATTGAAATAAATTAAAAATTTAATGTCATTTAATGGAATCATATCGTAAATACATTTCTAGTTATTTTATTTAAATGAATTATAAATAAAATATAAGAAAAAAATAAAAAGGACTTCATTAAATAGAGAAAGGTAGGTTGGAGTGGATCTGTAAGGCCAAGCCCGCAAGTCTGATCCTTTTTTTATTTAATTTTTTTTTTGTTAATAAAGTGAGTGATATGTTGTCATTCCAATGCTTTTCTCTAAAAACAATTGTCCATCTAATTATTTGTTTTTTTCAAATATAACTGATGAAACGTTGTCTACAAGTTGACTTTCCAACCTCCTTAAGTTAACAGAAAATCAAGGTTTGACTTTTATAATCTAAAAACCCTATTTTAGCCAATTTTTTTCAATTGAAGAAAATTAAAAAACATTCTAAAAACATCGATAAACTTAAATCTATTCCTTAATCGACATTGAATTGGTCAAAAAAAGAAAAATTAATCTAAATCCTAAAAATCTCCTACGACCCAATTTTTTTTTGGCAAGATAAAGGCTAAAATAGACACCTAAATGAAACTGATATCATAAAATTGAACATGTTGATATCAAAATCATTTTTTTATTTTTGTTGGAATGTGGCCAATCAAGAAGTTTCTCTATCTTTAACAATTTTCCAACTATTTGTTTCTCTCATATCTTAAACTAAAAAACTGAAAAATAAATAAAATGATGTTTTAGATCAAAATTAAAATTCTAAAAACAAAAGGGACTTCATATGAAACGAAAAAATAGCCAAAAAGTACTTTTCTTCCATGAATTTGAAATTGGTCAAGCAATTTTATTCTGTTTTCAGTTTGGTATCTTTTTTTTTTTAATTGTGCCTCTCTACTACAAATCCAAATTATATTTTACTAAATTAGTCTCTAACAAAATTTTTAAATCTAACAAGATCCTATAAATATTATAACATATAAGGATAAAGACCATAAACTCAGAAAATATCCAAATTAGTTCTTAAGGATGCAGTTACAAAAAATAGTTTAATTAATGACCATATCAAAAAAAATAAAATAAATTTTCCATTATTGTAATTCATAATAAAAGTTAAAAGCATGTATAGTGATAAAATCTATGGTAAAACCACCAACTTTTTTAGTTTACCTTGAAATTATAATTATAATTATAATTGTAATTGTAATACTTTAGGCTTTAAGTTAGACTTTCTCCATCCTTGCAATTTAAAAATACAAAGTTATTTTCATTGTAATTTAGAGTTTGTCTCTATATACATGCTTTCTTTATATATAACCCTATTTTTAGAATGTTTAAATTGTTTTAATTGAATATTCATTTTTTCTATTTAAATACGAGAAAGAAGTATAGTGTAAAAACATCAATAGATCTAGTTCTATGAGAGTTATTATTATTTCTGTTTGAAAAGATTTTTATTATATTTTATTCAAGTCAACAAACTATTCCATAAATATTATTTAAATTCCTCCAAATACAACAACAAGCTCCATTTTGTTTAAGTGTGTGATATTTTATCACACCATCAGTTAACAAAGTTACTGCTTTTACTACACACCATCTCACAAATCTCTTTTAAATTTAATGGTTTTTTTTTTCTCTTTGACTCTTTTGTTTTTCTAATTTCATATTTTAACATTTGATTTATTAAAAATTAAATTTCATAATTTATTGTAATTTACTTTATACGTGGTTAGCTTGGTCTCATAACTAGTGCTACTAGTTTAGCGAATTAACTCAGTTAACTCAAGTTTTTTTATCTTTTTTTTTTGCATTTGTTTTTCAATTTTATCATTCAAAATTAATAGGATACACACCTCTTGCCATGATTGATTAAGTGTTCAAGCAATTATTTGAAAATCTTAGTGTTGTTAAGAATAAAAAGTCTTGTAATTTATGCCAAAACTTTTAGATTTCTTTGTGTAAATAGAAGACACAGACTTTTCATTAACCTCTTTTTGACTAGATAAGGGACCCTTTATATACAACATAATTTTACACCTTCATCCATCATAAATGTTTTTAGCTCACTACTATAGCACAATGGGCTCTAAGTTTTTATTGTCATTTAATTTAAAATCTACATGACATACAGGCTAACTTAAAAAATATTTTTCTAATATTCTTTCACTTGGTCTATATAACAACACCTGAAAAGTGACAATATCTTTTTATGTTTCAAAATATATAGTAAATGGAAACACTCACACTTAAATCAAAAATACAATAAATCATATCGGTTACACTTTATAATCATGTACTTCCTTCCATGTATTACAATACATTGCTTCCTTAGAATAAAGCACTCAATGAGAAAATAAACTTTATGAATGAATTTCTAATAAGTCATTTTGGTCCAACTTTATATATCTCAATAGATATAGAAAATAATATTTTATGTACACAAAACATCACTTTAGCCTCCAAGAATAACATAACAATTGTCTAGACAATCAACTAAAAGAAAATGAAGTTAAATATCAAATGGGTTAACTAGACCCATATGATCCGCATGACCTATATATTGTTTTGCCAGCAATGCTTAAGTTATGAGATCTACAATCATCAGCTCAGTGCTAATATTCCCAATGAGCACTTCATGCTCCTTCACTTTTCCTCTCACAATGAGATATTTCATGTCAATGTGCTTGTTTCAGCTTCCATTCTTATTATTCTTAAAGAAAAAAAACTATAACCAGATTATCATAATATATCTTTGTTGGTCTTGATATGGAATCGACAACTTTAAGACCAGAAATAAAATTTCTTAACTAGATCACCTATGTCGTTGCTTTATAGTATGCAATTCTACTTCCATAGTAGATGAGTCAACAATGATTTGCTTAGTACTTCTCCAAGATACAACTCCTATAGCAAGAAGAAAAATGTAACCTAAAGTAAATTGTCTTTGTCTACATAACTAGTAAATCCCGAGTCTAAATAACCAATCACCTCAAAGTGATTAGTGTGTCTCTTAGGCCATGTTTGTTTCCTGGAAAGTAGTTTCCGGGAAACCACTTTCCAAACTTTCCTGTGTTTGTTTGCCATTAGAAAAGTTGGTCAACGGAAAACACTTTCCGGTCAAAGAAAAATTTGGTTTGGTTTTTAGGAAAGTGTTTTTCCTTTTGGCTGTGTTTGTTTTCCAGAAAATGGTTTACGGGAAACCACTTTCTAAACTTTCATGTGTTTGTTTGCCATTAGAAAAATTGGTCAACGGAAAACACTTTCCAGTCAAAGGAAAATTTGGCTTGGTTTTCAGGAAAGTGTTTTCCTGGAAAATTTAGGCGGAAAACACTTTCCAGAAGTTGTGAAAAATTTAGAAATGTCATTATTTGTTGATTATATCAAATTTGATCCTCAAACTTTTGATTGCTATATATAATTTGTTTTGAATATTTATTTTTCAATTTCATCTCTTAAAATTTAATTTTTATATTAATTTTGGTCTTTATTTTTATAATTGCTATTTGCTTTTTCCTTGTCATTTTTTTAATTGAAATTTTTTATCTATCAAATTTGGTCCTCATTCTTTTGATTGTTACTTATTTTATTTGAAATAATTTATGAAATGTTAATTATTATTATTATTTTAATTTCTTCATCTTTCATTTTTTTTAATTCTTTAGATTTGATCTCTATTATTTTGATTATTATTTATTTTATTTGAGATAATTTATGAAATTATATTTTTTTTCAATTTCATTTTCATTCAACTTTTTAATTTGTAAGATTTGTTCTTCATTATTTTAATAAACTTGAGAAAAATAAAACATTAATAAGTTATTTTTCAGCTCATTTTCCATGACATAACCAAACACTGGAAAGTGTTTTCCAACTTATTTTCCATTATACTACCAAACATCGGAAAATACTTTCCCGGAATTCACTTTCCCCGGAATTCACTTTCCAAAAAAAACTACTTTCTAGCAAACAAACGGGGCCTAAGTCAACTTGTAATCCTTGGTTCCTTATATGTACCTAATGACTTTCTTAGTAGTTTTTCAATGGTCCATTCCTGGATTACTCTAGAACCTTCCCAATATTCCTACTACAATTACCAAGTTAGGTTTTGTACAGACTTATGCATACATCAAACTATCAACTATAGATGCATAGGGAATGTTACTCATCTACTATTTTTCCAATGTATTTTGTGGGATTTGATTTTAGTTAAATTTCTATCTTTTCACAATGGGTGCTCTAAAGATGCATAATTTGACACCCTGAATGTTTCCAAAACTTTTTCAATGTAGGCCTTTTAAGATAGTTCTAATATCATTTAAGACTTGTTTCTGTAAATCCCTATGCCAATGACATAAGAGATTTAACCAAAATCTTTCATATCAAAGTTTTGAGAATAAATTGTTTTATGTCATATAACAAACCCAAATCACTACTTGCAAGAAGAATATCATCTACATATAGGATAAAAAAGTATATTTGCTCCCACTAATCTTAAGGTATATATATTGATCAACAATGTTCTTAATAAAACCATATGAGACTATAACATTATAAATTTAATATATTACTGTTGGGAGGCCTGCGTTAGTTCATATATAGATTTCATTAGTTTACAAAACAAGTGGCTATGTGTGTCATCACAAAAACCTTCAAGCTAATTCATAAATATCTCTTTATCTAAATTTTCATTTAGAAATGTTGTTTTGACATCCATCTAATGTAACTCCAAATCAAAATGAGCTACTAAAGCCATTATTATTCTAAATGAGTCCTTTTTAGAAACTAGAGAGAAGGTTTTATGATAATCTATGTCTTCCTTTTTAGTATAACCCTTAGCAACATGTCTAGTTTTATATTACTCGATATTAACAGAAGCATCTCTTTTGGTTTTATAATCCAATTTACAGCCCACAATTTTAGATCCTTCAAGTAATTCGATGAGGTCATAAACTTAATTTTAAGACATAGACTCCATTTCTTTCTTCATGGCATTATACTATGGAATAGAGTTTTATTCATTCATAGCTTGTAAAAATAAACTTTGATCATCTTTAGGTACAACATCAAAGTCAGACTATTGAAGATATACAAAATAGTCATTAGAAATACCTAGTCTCCTTGTTCTTGAAGATCTACTCAATTTAATTTTCTCATGTAGGTTTACTTCATCAAGAACTACTTGCTCTTGAATTGTTTATTGCTCAAAATTATAAAAATGATTTTCTTGAACAATAATCATTTGTTGTTTATCTTTACACAACTCAGTTAAATATTGTATTTTCTTAAATTCTATCATTCTAGGAAAATCACTCCCACTGAAATTAAGATCCTCAAGGAATGTAGCATTTCTTGCCTCTACTACTCTTGTACTATGAGAAGGACAATAAAACTTATACCTTTTAGAGTTCATTGTATAACCAATGAAATAACCACTAGTTGTTTTTAGGTCCAATTTATTTAGTTGAGGATTATAAATCTTTACCTCAACAAAACAACCACATAGATGTGTATGATTTAAACTGGGCTTTGATCCTTTCCATAATTCAAAAGGTGTCTTAAACAAAACTTTAGATGAAATTCTATGTAAAATATACACAACAGTCTTTAGTGCTTCATTCCTAAGAATAATGGTAGATTATATTTACTAATCATACTCCTTGTAATGTTTATAAGGGTACGATTCCTTTTTTGAATCACATCATTTTGTTGTGGTGTGCCAGACATTATATAATATGTAATAATGCTCTGTCTTTCAATGAACTTTGCAAATGGACCTGACATTTGTCATTTTTTTGTGTACTTACCATAATACTCTTCATCTTTATCTGACCTTACAATATTTATAGTCTTTTTCTTTTTTTTTTTCTCTACCTTAGCCTTAGAGGTCTTAAAAGCATCAAGTGCTTCACTCTTATTAAATAAGAGATAAAGATACATAAATCTAGTATGGTCATCAAAGAATAAGATAAAATATCTCTAACCATTCTCAAGTGAGTATTAAATAGTATGTATGACTTCTAAAATTTTGAAGCTTCTCATGACACCTTTAATGGTTCTGTTAACAAGGACACCCTAACAATAATTGAGTAGCATATAAGAACCATATCACATAAAACCTCATCTTTACACTTCCCAAATGAAAAACAAAACAAAACCTCTTAAGTAACTCTTACTTCCTCACATTCATTCAACCATTAAAGTCTATAAAGTCATTCATGTTTTAAAGTGTTCATATTCAAATTTAAAAGAAATGTAGCGCTAGTAATATTAGTACAACTCTCACTATCAATAATAATACTACATACCCGTTTTAGTAACTCTTACTTCCTCATATTCATTCAACCATTGAAGTCTATAAAGTCATTCATGTTTTATTGTGTTCAGATTCAAATTTAAAAGAAGTGTAACGCTAACAATATTAATACAACTCTCGCTATCAATAGTAATATTACATACCCTATTACTTATATGACATTTATTATGAAATATATTCTTCCTTTATTGTCTCACATCACCATCCTTAATATGAGCTTTAAATGATCTTCTAATCACCAAAGTCTCTCCATCAATTATATACTCAACATCACTACAATTCTCAAGTGGTACATCTCATCCTCTTCGAATTTGTCACTATTAAATTCAATCTCCCCCTATACTTTCATAATTATAATCTATTTGTTTGGATATTGTGAAGCTATATGTCTATTTCTCAAACACTTGAAACACTTAATATCACGATTAAGATAAGTTTGAGTTTTGGTTTTACCTTTCTGTTTAGTGGCTGAATCCATCTTAAATGTTTTAGGTGTTTTGAATTTTCTATCAATGGTATTTGATGTAACCATATTATTCGATAGTTTCACCCACATCTACCTAATGTTTTGTCCATGTTTTATATATAAAATGCCTTGATATTATTTGTTTTATGTTTTGAAGGCACTTTTGGATGAAAGATGCAAAAAGGAGTAAATTAAAGGTAATTGGCAGATTTGATGTTCAGTTGATGTTTTGTGCAGATCGTGAGTTCTAGAGATCAAAATGAAGTGATTCTAGTGGAAATAAAAAGCTAACATCCATACCTTTCTGGAAATATAATGCAAGAAAAATAAAAAGAGAAAGATAATGGAAATCACATCCTGCAAAATCAAATCTCGCATTCTGCTAGTGTTGACCTTTGGCCATTCAAAATTTAATATCCAGAGCTACAGAAGTTCAATTGATGCAAACTCAATTTTATTGGATTCCTAATTCAAATACCTATCCACGCTCCAAATTTCAGCCAAAAAAGATATTATATGAGGGAGATAAGAGTTTTCAAAGATGACAACTAAATTCTGCCAGCAAACAGGTTTCGTGAAAAAATGAGTCCAAATTATATTCCGAAGCATCTAAACCGACATCCAAGTTTTATATCAGCAATTTAGCTTCTCTAAGTCAGAGCTTGAAGATTTCATGCAAGGCTATTTTTTCTTTTTAGGGAAAATAGTTATTGAAGTACTTAAATATAAACTGCCAACTTAAGAGAGGACTATTTTGTAAAATAGAGACTAGGGTTTCTTAGCATATAAAAAGAAAGAGAGAAGGGGCTAGTAGCCAACAGAAAAGAGGGAAAGTAGAAGGAGGCAGCAGCCAGCAAAGAATAAACATAAATTCTCTCCTCTACAAACCCAAAAAATCATGCTCTCTTCATTCTTTAGGAGTAGTTGTTCAATAGTTATACAAGGCTAAGCTCTTTTCTTGGTTGCAAGGACGCAAAAACCTTCGGATTTCAAGAACTGTGAGATTTATTCTTCCTTTTATTTTCAGTTTATGTTATGAATGAGTATGATTGTTTTCTTATGCATATTTCCTATGATTGTTGTTGATGATTGCTAGAGCGGACTCTAAGTTATTGTTGTGAACAATCTATTGCTAAGTTTAATATCAAAACCGGAGTTGTGATATATGAACTTGTGAAGCAACTAAGCTTGATAATTGTGGCGGAACTACATTATTGAACTTAGGGAGAACATTTGAACAAAGTGGCACAAGCTGCGGACAACTTGTATGTTAATCTTGATGAAATTATATAGTTCTTAAAGCTACCATTAAATTGAATCATTAGTGCAGACACTTTGATTGTTTATTGGTTAGGATTAGTTATACAGCGAATCCGTTAATTAATCAATGTTAAGAAAAGATAAAATTTCATAACATAAACTACAATTTTCATTTCAAGGATCGGTTCTAATTTTCGTTGATGGATGCTTGTGACCAAGGTTTGTTTTCTTGATAAGTTTCGGTTTTAATTGATTTTGTTTGCTAGTCTAATTGCTGCTATAGTTTAGATAATCACAAACCAAATCCCCCTAATTACATAACGTACAACATAAAAATCTGACTTGAAACTTCCTCGTGAGATCGACCCCTTGCTTGCTCTATACTATCTTGTGTGTTTTAAGTTAGGGTAATTAATTTATGTGACCGCGACATCGCAACAGTATTCAACTTTAATGGGACAACCCCCTCTCTTTTATAATTTAGCCAATAAGCTAAAAAAGAACCTAGATTACTTTCTTAGTGTGCATGCCCTTTCTTATTAACTACTTTTCTACCTTAGTAGCCATAAAACAATATCTTGTAGCTCAACATAATATTGTAATTCAATTACATTAGTTATCTTTATATTAAAATCATTCAAGAGCCTTGGCATTGTAACCTTTTTATTCTCCATAACATTAGCTCTAATTATGGAAATCTTCATCTTCTTATGGTATTCCTCTACACTCTTCGACCCTTGAGCCAAACTTTGTAATTTCTAAAATAATTCTCTATAATAATGTCCAAGAACAAACCTCTTTCTCATGATTGTTTTCATATCATTTCAATTCTCTACAAGTCTCTCTACATTGTGTTTCCTACCTAAATCAATTTTAGGTGGTCGGAGACACCACATTCATTCGTTTAAAGATGCTTGTTCGATCAACCAAAACTGCTAAAGAAGTAGATAAATAGTGGCAGAACGACGCAACATCTAGGTTAAACCCTAAAAATTAGGGTTTTTAATTTGGGATTTTAAAAATTTCAATTTAATCTCTGTGTTCAATATTTATGCAATTAAACCCTTAATTTGACAAAATTAGCTTTTTAAAATTGCAATTCAACCCACAGACTTTAATTTCTTCAATTAAAGCCTAAATTGAATTCAAAAACCAATTTTCCTTGGAATTAAACCCACAATAAATTCAATTAAACCCTAAAAAATCCCAATTGAGCCATCAAACACTTAATTTCAAATTTATCTTTCAAAATTGAATTTTTCTTGTTAATAAGATCTTTATCAGTCAAAACTGAACCATTAATTTTTAACTTTGGATATTTTGATCCTCCTTAACTAGTTTTTTTTTCATAATTTTTTGGTTTTTTATTTTTCAAACTTTTTTTTATTTTTTTATATTTTGTATTTTTTTTGTATATTTATATGTGGTCTCAAAATGGGTAATAACAATAACAGTAAACTTAATAACAATAATAGTAAAGTTAATAACAATAATTTTTACCTTTTATTCAAATTAATGGTGACAATGTAAAATCAACTCTACTTTCTTCTTCCACTCCAAATAAGCTTTAAGATTGTTTTTACCCTGAAATGCTAGAATCTTCATCTTAATACTCCTTAAATTTATGTCTAAACCATCAAGAAAACCATCCTTCTTATCTGTTCAAGCTATGATCATGATTAAAATCATTAACCTTCTCATTTGTATTTTCAGCTATAGACTCAGCTAAAAGTGAAATAGCTTGTCTTGTAAGCATTTTACTCTTAAGACCTTTATGGACTAACTTGTCTCAAAGGCTAGTTACTTTAGTTCACAATCCAGTCATCTCATTCATAACCTCTCAAAACCTCAAGTTTATACTCTCCAATTGTTATTTCATAGTCAAATAACCAGATTCTAGATTATTCTTATCTTTTGGTGGTGATGATCTAATTTTGGTTGACATCATCGAGATCTAAAAATTATGTTAATAGCAAGAAAAATATATCATCACACACTCCCTCAAGTGTTTACACGATGTCACTCCTCTTGTGTTTCATATAAATATTTGGCTTTTTACTATAATAAGCTTATTTTTTACCTTTTACCACTCAATTTAAAAAATTTTAGTTCTTTAATGAATTAATTCATAACAAATAAAAACAATTAACAACTTAGTAATGCAATCCAAAATGATATATAGACTCAAAAATAAATAAAAGAATAATAAAGAATCAATATGAAACTATGAATATGAAATCATGAATAGCAAAATGAATTTATGTAAAATGTGAATGACAGAAAGACACGAGAAAATATTACAACAATAAGAAAAGTAATGAAATAAGACTCCAATAACTCAAATTAAGCAAAGACATTATATATATGACTTTAGTTGAAACTAATTAGAAAGAAAGTATTGGCATAAAAACTCCCGTTATGAAATTATTTTGTAATTTTAAAAAATAACCCAACAAAAATATATCTAAATAATCCTAAAATCAATATAAGTCATTAAGACATTCCAAGAATCAAGAACTTTCAAATTTAAGTTGTCGAATTCAAGATTTGATGAAAACCCCTATTTTTTATGGAAAAACCATAATTTTTCCCTTTTGTCTTTTGTACGATTTCTTTCATCTTTCATTTTTTTGAATTGTAAACAACCAAATAATTAATAATTTTTAAATTTTTTTTTGCCACAATTAGGTTCTAGATGATGATAACAATGAAGTAATGCAAAAACTAAAAGATAAAGGGATATAACTTGATTTTACAGCCTTACTTTAATAACAACTGATGTGAACCCCTATAGATATAAAGATCCAAAAATTCAAAGTCAAATTAATCCTTTCGCAGGCTTGTAATTAACCTATATTAAGGCACCAAGACTATACAAATTGAACCCCCATTTAATTCCTATGAAAAGACACAAGCAAGTAGTGTAGAAGACGCCATGAAGCTTGGTTAATTCTTTTATAAGTTAGAGTAGTTCAATGAAGAACCATATCAAGAGAATTCCTCTCATAATACACACACAATATGCAACAATAATACATTCCAACCTAAAAGAAATATTGTCTTACAAAAGTAGTATATATACTTGAAATAAAATAAACACTAATTAATATAATGGGCTAACATCAACCTAAATTAAAATAAGAAAGATAGAAGTATATTAAGTATGAAAGTATATAGATAATGAAGGAAATGAGCAGTGTAGTAAGTGATCAAGAGCATGAGTGTATGACTAACAATGTGGCTATGTGGGCCTTACATGGCATGTTATGCTTTCAGCTTGTTGGAAACACTACATGAAATTCAACTAAAACCAACAAAATTACCGACATAATTTTCCTATCTGTAATTTGCTGTGATAATTACCGACTGATGTAAATCCCTCGGTAATTCTATTAGTATATATTGACGGAATAATTCTGTCAGTATATACCGTCAGAATTACAGACAAAATATATAGAATTTTGAAGGAAAAAAAGCAGGTCAATGATGTGGAAGTTTTTGCGGGCGATTTTATCAACGGAATTACCAAGGAATTCAAAAGTGACCCCTTCACTAGCAGAATCGCCAATGGAATCATCGAAGAAAATATTATGTCGGTGATTCCATTGGTAAAAGTTAATATATCACCACGCTGCCGACCCTCCCCTCCCCTTCCCTATTTCTCCTTCTTCTTCCCTCACCCCTGCATCTAAACAAACTACCCCACCCTCCAACTGCAAACACCCACCCCCCTATAATATCCCCCTCTTCTCAACACAAGTCATTCTTCTTTCACTTTTGTAGTCACAACATCCATGCTCTAATTTATTATGGATTTTGTTATTTTTTATAAGTAAATCTATCTTCTTTGAATTTTAACATTAAAATATCAATTTTATTATTATTTAATGTTTTTTTAGTATATGTATTTTGTTAGTGTATGTACATGTTTTATTGTTTTTTCTCAAACAAAGTTTTAGTATGAATGTATAATTTTGTACTTATTATGGTTTGTTTTAGATTTTGTAAAATTGTATTTGTTTGTAAACTGTTAAAACTTATGTCGAATTATCAAATTAGATGTGTTGTGATGAAATACATAATAGCTTGTTTAACGAGACCGTTTTAATTTTTATCAATGCTATTGCGGAGTTGTAATTTCTGTAAATTTATGTATATAAATTTATATGGACGTTGATAATTGATAATGAATATTTAAGAGAAGTTTTAATTAGTTTGTTGGATAATCTCGAGTTAAACCAATGTTTCTGCAAATTTATTTACTTAACATAGTTAATTAATACATATTGTCAACATTATTTTATAGAGGTTTGATAGAAATCATGGATGATTGTTTATGGATGTATCGAGATTCACCACAAGAATTGTGAAGGATAGATTATTGTAATAGGCTTCAGGGTTTGATTAATTTTGCAACATCTATTTTGAGAAATTTTAGTAGAGGCGGTATTAGGTGTCAATGTAGAAAGTATAAAAATAAAAAATATCTACATCTAGATGTTGTAACGATGCATCTTCTACATAATAGGTTTATGGAGGATTACCTGTATTGGTATACACTCGGAGATCTATTTGCTCATAATGAGAGCATGGTTGGGTCAACTTCTAGTGCTAGCAACGTGCATGAAGTTATAAATGACAACAGTAATCCTTACATGAATATGGTTATGGATGCAATGAGAATGAATGATACAACCATATTATTTGATAGTTTTACCCACATTTACCTAGTATTTTGCCTATGTTTTATATATAAAATGCCTTGATATTCTTTGTTTTATGTTTTGAAGGCACTTTTGGATGTAAGATTCAAAAAGAAGTAAATTGAAGATAATTGGCAGATTTGATCTCTGATCGATGTTTTGTGCAAAGCTTGAGCTCTAGAGGTTGAAATGAAGTGATTCTAGTGGAATTAGAAAGCTAACATCCATATTTTTATTCTAGTGGAAGTAGAAAGCTAACATCCATATTTTTATGTATATATATAGAAAGAAAAATAAAAAGAGAAAGATCATAGAGATCACAGCCTTCAAAGACAAATCTCGCGTTCTGCCAGTGTTGCTTTTCAGCCATTCCGATTTGAATATCTTGAGATACAAAAGTTCAATTGATGCAAACTCAATTTTGTTGGATTCCTGACTCGAAGACTTATCAACCTGCCAAATGCTAGTAAAAAGCTCATATGAGAGAGATAATTTTTCTAAGATGCCATATGAATTCTGCCGGCAAACAGGTTTTATGAAGAAACAAGTCCAAATTACTTTCTAAAGCATCCAAACTAACATCCAAGTCTTTATTTCAGCAATTTAACTCTTATAAGTCCAAATTCAAAGTTTAAGGATTTATGTAAGTCTTTTTCTCCTTTTTAGGAAAAGAGTTGTTGAACTACTTAAATGTGAATTGTCTACTTAGGTAAGGACTATTTTGTAGGAAAGAGATATTATAGTTTCCTATCAAATAAAAAAAGAAAGAAAGGAAGAGGGGAGGTTAGCTAAGAGAGAAAAACACCCATTTCCTCCACAAACCTGAATTCATTAATTCTTCTTTATTTTGATTTGTTGTTCAACTGACATGCAATGCTAAATTCTTTTTCTTAGTTGCAAGGAAACGAAAACCTTCGGATTTCAAGAACTGTAAGATTTATTTTACCTTTTCCTTTTAGTTTATATGATGAATGAATATGTTTGTTTTCCTATGCTTATTTCCTATGATTGTTTATTCTAATTGCTAGAGTGGACTCTAAGTTATAATTGTGAATAATCTATTGCTAAGTTTGCTATCAAAACCGGTGTTGTGGTATATAAACTTGTCAAGCAACTGAAATTAATAATTGTGGCAAATCCAAATTAGTAATCTTAGGGAGAACATTCGATCGATCAAATCAAACATGGACTGCGGATAATTATGTTGTCTAGATTAATCAACTCATCAGTTCTTAAGGCTGCTATTGAATTAAATTACTAGTACTAATACTGTGGTTGTTTGATGGTTAGAATTAGTTATGCAACAGATCCGTTAACTAATCAACATAAGAAAAGATAAATATTCAGATTATAAACTGACATTTTGTTTCCATGATCAGTTTTTATTTATATAGGTGGACGTTTACTTACGATCAAGGTTTGTTTTTCTTGATAAATTTTGGTTTTCTTTGATTTAGCATTGATTGTTTCTTTTTGTTTACTATAGCATAGCATAGATAACTCCACAACCCCACCAGTTGCATATTATATAGCATAAAAATCTAAACTAAACCTTCCTCGTGGGATCGACCCCTTCCTTGCTCTATACTTATCTTGTTTATTTAAGCTAGGGTAATTAATTTGTGCGACCGCAACATCGCAACAATGGATCAAGGTAATGTCAGTAATGTCCAATTATAGAAGAAGAACCTAATGCAGACACGGCCAAGTTTTTTGATCTGTTGAAAGATTCTGATGAACCATTATGGGATGGTTGCACAAATCATTGTAAATTATCGGTCGTTGCACACGTGTTCACCATCAAGTCGAATTGTGGGTTGAGTGAGGCCGGTTATGATAAAATTATCGAATAGACGAGAAGCATTTTACCTAAAGAGAACAGACTAAAAAAGAACTTCTATGCTGCTCAGTCCATAATGAAACCCCTTGGTTTAGGATACCAGAAATTTGACATGTGTCCTAACTTTTGTATGTTGTACTACCTTGAAAATCCTAAGCTAATCGAGTGCATGATATGTGGGCATTATCGTTACAAGCCCATAATTGGCATAGGAAAGACTTTCATGACATATAAAAAACTTAGATGCTTCCCAATCACACCTAGACTGCAGAGGTTATTCATGTCACCAAGGACTGCTGAGCATATGATATGGCACCAATAACATGATGCGATTGATAGAGTGATGGTGCATCCTTCTGACGGTGAAGCATGGAAACACTTTAATAGTGTGCATTCTCAGTTTTCAGTTGAATCAAGGAACGTGCATTTTGGTTATGTACAAACGAATTCAACCTATTCGGGTTATTTACTGCTCCTTATTCTTGTTGGCCGGTCATACTCACGGTTTACAACTTTCCATCAAGGATGTGTATGAGGCCGAAGTTTATTTTTTTATATACGGTGATACCCGATCCGAACAGTCCGGGCTGAAATATAGATGTTTGTCTTTGACCGTTGATTGATGAGTTCACGCAGTTGTGGTCCTCTAGAACTTTGACTTATGATATATTAAGAAAACATAATTTTCTTATGAGGGCAACTTTGATGTGGACTATCAATGATTTTTCAGCTTATAGAATGGTTTTTGGTTGGAGCACGCATGGAAAACTAACATATCCATACTGCATGGAAAATAACAAGGCATTCACTCTAACAAACTGAGGTAAAGCTTTTTTTTTATTACTGCCATCGTCATTTCTTACCAATGAATCACGAGTATAGAAAGAACATAAATGATTTCTTTGTTAGCAAAGTTGAAAAGGTTGTTGCACCCCCGCGCCTTTGTGGTGAAGAATTGCATGATGTTGTATCAGAGTACGATGATATTGTGTTTGGTTTTCAATCTGGTAAGCAGAAGTTTCCTTGTTTTGGTTTGACCTACAACTGGGTAAAGCAAAATATTTTATGGGAGCTTCCTTATTGGAAGACCAATCTCCTCCACCATAACCTTGAAGTCATGCACATAGAAAAGAACGTGTTTGAGAACAAAGGACAACATCATAGCTCTAATGGATATAACATTGTTTTGTAACCATAAAAATATGGAGTTGGTTTTTGATGAGTCACGGGTCGTAAAACTCAGAGCAAGTTTTGCGTTAGAGAAAAATACACAACTACTAGTTTACCAATGGTTTAAAAGTCTGTGTTTTTCTAGTGGGTATGCCTCCAACATATCAAGGTTGGTTAATTTGGAGGAATGCAGATTGTATGGAATGAAGAGTCATGACTGCCACGTGTTTATGCAAACACTCATTCCATTAGCTTATCGTGATTTGTTGCCAAAAGGGATATGGGATGCACTCACGAAGATTAGTGATTTCTTTAGAGATATATGCTGCAGCAAGTTACAAATAAATCACATTGAGTGGCTTGAAATGAATATCATCGAGATAATATGCAAACTTGAGATGATATTCCCTTCATTATTTTTTGACTAGATGGAGTATCTACCCATACATTTATCGTATGAGGCAAACATTAGAGGACCAGTTCAGTATAGATGGATGTATCCATTCGAGAGGTTAGATATTACAGATACAATGTAATTCATAAAGTATTTTCATTGTTTTTTCTTAATTGAAAAATATTTGTTTAATTCCATACAGGTACTTGTTCAATCTTAAGAAAAATATTAAGAATAAGGCATATGTTGAGGCTTCGATATTTGAGGTCTATATTGTTGAGGAGATTTCAACATTTATCTCATACTATTTCAAACCTCATTTAAAAATGAGAATCAACCGCGTTTCATGATATGATGGTGGTGGTGAAATGGCTTCTAGTAGGAACTTGTCCGTATTTTCCAATCTTGGACGACTCACACCTAAAAATATCGTAAGGAAAAGATATTTGTCTGAAATAGAGTTCAAACAAGCACATAATTATGTTCTCTTTAAGACCTTTTATTAAGTATATGTATTACTTAAACTTTGTTAAAAATGTACTATTTATATATTGTAATATCATAAAATCATATAAGTTTGAAAACCTTGTAGGCAACATCAACAATATTTACTGTCCAATAATTCATAGCTGACTAAATCCCAAATCTTTCGATTACAAGATGAATAATTTTTCACGTAGTTCAAAATACATGTAAGTACTATCACAAACTCATTATCTCTTGTAAGTTACTGTATTTCATTACAAAATTCTCATTTATTGTTCATTGTTGTACTTGATATAAAAGGTTTATCAAATGGGAAGGAGTGCTGCTTATTTCATTGTCTTTACTAAGTCTGGGTCCTAAAAGAAAAGTTAAGTGCTACAACATATATTTTGTCAATGGATATATTTTTCATACGGTAGATACGACCATGGAAGAAAGACATATAATAGTGGTGTTTGTGTTAAGTAATCGACTTGTAGTGAGTTTGAAGTTGACTACTATGGTAAATTAGAAGAGGTCGTCGAATTGTAATATCATAACGAATAGAAATAGAGTGTTTTTATTCAAATACTATTGGTATGACACCACTAATAGAGGAATCAAAGTAGATCCTCATTATGTTCTGGTCGAAATCAACTCAAAAGTTAGACTCAGCAACATAAACAATATCTTTATTTTCACAAAGCAATGACAACAAGTTTATTACACATAACCCCTTTCTTTAGAAAGGACCAATCAAGAATTGATTGGTTATCTATTTTAAAAACGAAACATAGGGGTCATGTCGAGGTTGTTTAGGATGAGAACGAAAAAACAAGTGTACAAGATGAAATCTTTCAAGTTAAGTTAGTTGAACCATATCGAGTTGTTTCTTCAATTGAATTAGAAGAAAATTCAAATTTTCACATTTTCGATAATAGTCTTGTTGATGTTGACGTAAAGGAGTTAAATGTTGTCCTGAGCTCTAGCAGACAAACACATGTCGATGAAGATGATGAGAATATTCAGATTGAAAATTGTGATGGAGGTGATGACGATTCAAATGATGAAGAAGAAGAACAAAAAAATTCGGACTAACTATTAGAACACGAAAGTGTAAAGAATTTTTTATAATGTAATATTATGGATGAAATTTTGTACCATGAAATATTTATTTTATAATTGATCGTTGTTGTTATTATGTTGTGCGGGCAGTTTGCAATTTAAGTCTTTGTAGGGAGAATAAATAGGTAATACAAACATAATTTGTCATGCACTGTGCACATCACCGATGGATCTACAGATGGACTAAGTACGTCGGTATTTTATAGAGAGTTGTAAAATATTTACTATATATGCCACAATCATTGACGTCTTTATAGACGGAATGAGTCCGTTGGTATTTAACAGAGAGTTGTAAAATATTTACTGCATATGCCACAATCACTAACGTCTCTATAGATGGAATGAGTCCGTTGGTATTTTCCAGAGGATGGGAACTGTTCACCTCCTATGTCGGTGAAGTTCTCAGAATCACTGACAGAATGTGAATTCCAAAGCATGGATAATTAATGCATCTCTAATCGCGTGTACTTATTTCACCGTACCGATGGACTGTGAAAATTTTGGAAAAAAGTTTAGCGTGAAATTTAAAATTTTAAACTGAATTCACCAATGGAATAATTAAAAATAATATTATTTAATAGTTCATCAGTATGGTCGTCGGAAAAAAATAGCAATATAACTCCCACCGAGAGCCCCTTCAGTTCATTTTTTCTCTCCTTCGTTTCATCTCATCCATTTTTTTTCTCTCATCCATTTCAAACTCTTTTTTTCTTTTCTTGTAATCTAGTTTTATGTTCATTTTCAACAAATTAAAAGGTATGTATTGTGATTCAATATACTTAATGATTTTCTTTTTTTCATCTTTATTTGTTTTATTAACAATATATTTTTGTTTTGTTTTTTTTTTTGTTTTTTTGTATTGTACGTAGATAAAGTCTAGAAATAGACACGCTATTAAGGTAAGCATTTTTCATTCCTAAAGTCTATAGTTGTTTTTTTAATTTGTTGTCTATTTTATTGTTTGTATTGCCATAATAATTGAATATTTTGTTGAATTTTAATTGTTATTGTTGAATTTGCCTTGTAAATGTTAATTGAATATATAGGATTAAATTTAATTTTTTATCTCAATTTTACTCTATTATTGCATATTAGAGTGTTTAATTTTTTCCATAAATTTTAATTGTTCTTGATGAATTTATATAGATGTTAGTTGAATATATAGAATTAAATTTTATTTGTTTTGTTTTTTTATTGTTAAATTTGTATAGATGTTAGGTTATATATATAATTTTTGCTTTATTTTATGGTTAGAAACATTTTATTATCATTTTGAAAATGAGATGAAATTGAAAAATATGAAATTTCTAGTATTAATAAAATAAAATGAATTGGTTTGTGGTATATATATTGTCAATATTAGCAGATTTAAAAAATTTAGATAGTCTCTAGTACAAGGGAGCTACTGCCGAATTGTTTTTAAATAATCAAATTTGAATATGTAATTATTCGTTCAATTTGTGTAGATATGTAAAATGAAATCAACAGCACGTCGTGAGCATATGGTTGTAGCTAGTTCGTCTAGCAGTGAGGATGATTTGTCCTTAGGTGCCGATAAAAAAGAGACACCTGCGTTGACTCGCGATGCTGCCTCTTCCAGTGCAATTCCACAGCGTAGAGGCGGTGTGCCTTCACAGCGGGGTCAATTCACCCATAAGTATAAGACACATTTGTTTCGGATTTGGTTTTGGCTTTTTTTTTTTTACTTATAACATAATTTGTGAACAACTAATTAATATTTTATTTATTTTTAGGTTCACAAACATTGAGGCCGCCTAAGTAATAACATTGGCGTTTAAATCGTCGATGAAGATTCTATTATTTCAATGGAGTCAGGTTTCCAGACATCCTAATTAGAGACCTTATATCGATGTATAATTTCGAAGATTTGAGGTTGGTGTTAATTTCTAATTTTATTTATTTTTAATAAATTATTATTTTTATTTTAAATAAATTATTTATATATAGAACAAATTCGAGTGGTATAATGCGCATGACAATGTTGTGAGAAGGGTGTGAGAGAATCACGCGGCAACTAGATAACTTCGAAAGCAATATGATATTTTTTTAAAAAAAAATTATGTTTTAAAATGTAATTTGTCATTAACTCATATAAAATTCATTGATGGAAGTAGGTTTCGTGATTTTTGGTATGAAGCGCAGAAAAAAGCCAAAAAATACGCTAGAGATAACGGTGTACAAAGCTAGTATGACGTGGTGGTTTGGAGGGATTTCTGGCTGATATACATCCCAGAGGATATATGACCGCAATATATCTAGCACGTGACGTCTGAGCAGTTCACACAACGCTCATAGTCTAGTGCCGATAGCTGAAATCGATAAATTCACGGTTCGGTCACCACGCATACTAGCGACTCCGTCACTGCACATGCAAAGCGGATGGTAAGATTAATTTTAATGAAATGTATCATTAATTAATTTGTTGTTATTTATAAATATATTTAACTTGCAACATTTTTTTTTCTTACAGGCTATGTCTTTTGGACGTGAGTCGAGCCCAATGGAGCTGTTTATAGAGACTCACGTGCGGAGTGAAGACCACCAAAGGGGGGTGCAACAGTTCATCGACAACTGCGCAAAACACTTCGTGGTATGTTCATTCAACATTTTATTTCATAGGTTATTATTTTCTTGAATTGAATATGACGATTTCTTTTCTAATTTTCAAGAGACATGTACTGGTCGATTTGAGGAGAGATACGGGGACGATCCTTTGACCCACCTAGATTTTGATCCGAATTTGTGGATGGAAGCAATATCATCTGGTGGACCCGATAAAAATCAGGTGTAAGGACTCTCTAACAATACGGCCAATAACTTATGAGCGGCCCGCAGTGTCTCAGCCATTGGGAGCTCTTGATCAATATCGCGCACTCAGTCTGAGGAGATCATGACCTTGAAACAACACACGACTGATCTCACCAGCAATATCAGCAACTCTCGGCAGATTATGAACAACTCTATCAGATCATCTTGGATATGAGATCACAGATGGATGGTACACGTGCGCCCTATTTTTGGTCGTATGATTCTGGGAACGACTAGCCTCCTCCTCTGGCTCCACCATTGTTCTAGTTCAATTGTTTTTTTGGAAACACTCTAAAATTGTAATGAATATTTGGATGGATATTATTTTATTTTATTTTTAATATTTTATACAATTTTATTTGTTTAATTGGTTTTTGTACTATTATTTTATACAAATTTATATTATTTATTCTACACAATTTTATTTTTTTAAAATATTTTTAAATTAGAACCGATGGATTTACAAACAGAATTATGTCGTCGATACTTTACAAAGAGTTGCAATATATTTACTGCATATGCCACAATAATCGATGTCTCTACAGACGGAATGAATTCGTCGGTATTTTACAGAGAGTTGTAAAATATTTACTGCATATGCAACAATCACCGACGTTATTATTCCATCGGTAATTTATAAATGGAAATACAGACATAATAATTTTGTCAGTATATTTCCAACGGGAATTTTTTTTGTGCGCATTATCCGTCTGTAAAACCATCAGGTTTTTTTTTGTTACTGATAGAATTAGTGACATAATTTGGAATTACCAATGAACATTATTCCGACGAACGTATTCCGTTGGTGAATTAGTCGGTAAAAGAGCAACTCAAACTAAAGGTAAAGGAGGAGCTTATTTACCTTTTTGACTGGGTAAGTTTGTACTCTTTTTAAGTTTTCTATATCCTTATGTCAGAAAGTGATAATCCCTTGCCATCTATAAATTATTTGATGTTATTCTTAGTTTAATTTCTCATTGGAAAACATCACATGCTAACTTCAAATGAACAAATCATTTTTTTGTGTGTTTCTTGTCAATTTTGCATATAATGTTTCATATGAATTCTCAAATTATTCAACCTCATAAAAGGCTGTTGTCTTATCGGCAGAAGAAAGCAGTCGCGAGTCGCGTTTCTATATTTATCTTAGTTCTTGCCATAACTTACATCTACATTTGTCATTCTTTATTTGTGCCAACTTCCAAAACTAATTTTACAATATCCAATACACTATAGCATCCTTATTTGGATTTATTAATGGTTCTGACAGGCCCATGTTTTGTAAAGGAGGAAGTCTTTTGGAGTTGGTCGAATTGTCGATCCAGAATTGGGGTCACAATATTTTTCAGAGAAGACTATGGTGATGCTGAATGTCACTCTCTTACATTATTTCAGACGTGTTTTTTAGAATCAATTTGCAATTCATTTTTTTTTATTGA
>Ga0325414_1000971_pt1 | contig 26197 bp, 9 predicted proteins | sample PopdelMetagenome_8_FD_206183 | JGI IMG/M metagenome (GOLD analysis project Ga0325414, IMG submission 206183) | Populus deltoides microbial communities from Bellville, Georgia, United States - Leaf-PdKOR-R3 | ecosystem: Host-associated > Plants > Phyllosphere > Phylloplane/Leaf | place: USA... | reverse complement strand
TGTCTTTTGACATTTGATTGATGATACAGTGGGATCACGAGGTGGTACATTTGACGCCATTAATGGAGGTGAACGAAGGCTAATGGCATATCTTCGTAGCAGATGGAGAAAGTACAAACCGATCAAATGTCGCTTGTGGAAGATAGATATAGGGACCCATGATTCCAATGGCGTTGACCCATGCTCAGCTATCCCTCACCCAAACCAGCACAGCAGCTTCTTCATCACTCGATCGAGAAGCCCAATGCTTGATCTAGAATATCTTTAATATTGTATATGGAATATGTTCATCTCTTGGATCATGATTCAATCTCCACTTAATTCATATTCACATTCGTAAATATCTTGTGGTATATATCATTTTTGAATTATATATAAAGATTATTCAACTTTAACCCAGCTTCCACTAAAGCCTAAAATTCTTTACCACGAATAATTATCAGAGAAAAAAAAACAAGATAAAAAGAAAAAGAAAAAAGGAGGAATAAAAAGATGAATAATAAAAATCAATTATTGTTATATTAAATTTAATTTCTTAAATCAATTTATACTAGTAAATACTAAATCAATTTATACTAGTAATACTAAGGCTTCGTTTTGTTATATATATATATATATATGTTGATGGAAAAGAGATTTAATCTCCAATATCAAAAGTTGACTCAAGAATATATATATCTTGATTGTATAGAACTTAAAAGGGAAAAATTAATATATGGTCACAACTCTAACAAATAACATGTTAGTAGTTAGTACATTTATGGTGCTAAATATGCATTAAACATGTTTAAAATGATTAATGATCTTGATTTATAACAAGTAGTTCATAACATGGTGTGGGTGTTATCAATAATGGAGTATATAAAGCAAAAACAAACTATTAAATAACAAAGTCTATTCTGAAAAATAGTAAGATTTGTTACTTATTTCATACAAATTAAGCAATAAAACCCTGAACATAATTGAGCACAATATATGTGGAGTAAAAGAAGAAGAAGAAGAAGAAAAAGATGCTCTTTATTTATTTCTTTTGAGGTTTATTCCATTCAAAAACATTGAATCTCAACACAATAACTTAAGTTATTAAATGAAGCTCTAAGATATGATTTATATTCTTTACTAACATATTCCTTCAAATAAAAGCTCTTTGAACTTTAAACTTGCACACCTTATACTTAATTTTCATCAAATAAATTAATGAGGATTGTGAGATTTAAACTCGTGACCGCTTGGTCATCAAGACTCTGATACTATATCAAAAAACCATCTCAATCTAATAATTTAAGCTGTTAGGTGAGATTCCAATATATGACTTATATTATTTTCTAACATGTGGATTGTCAATCCGATTTTTTGACTGGTTTTGTTTTTTTAATTAAAAATTATTGTTTGATTTGTCAAACCAAATTTCAGACTAAATTATTTGATCATTTTTTTCTACGTTGTTTTGGAAAAAATATCTGGTTAGTTTAATCTTCAAAGATTTTGCATGGTCAGGGTAGGTTCCAAGCCAAATTTTGATTTATCAAGTTGGACTGAGTTGTATAATTATTAGTTGATCGATCAACCTTAGAAGATTATACATGATTGGTTTAAAACTACATGCAGGCCAAGTTCCCGGCCCCTTCACAATAATCAATCAAAATCCCTTCCTTTCTGATAAAACAAGATTGATAGTAAATCCAAACCCGCCATAAAAGCTAGCCTACCTGATCCCTGATAAGAACAAGCACACATTCTACATTGCAGGTAGGTTTATTTCCATTCAAACCCAGGGGGGTTCACACTGCCAGGAAATTAAAGGAGTGGAGCCGTGAATTAATTCCAAATATTGAGATGAAAGACATGCCATCTTCCACAGTCCACACCAAACAAAAGAAGTGGGCTCACGGGTCGCCTTCCACTCAATGACTTGATGAGGAAAAAACAAGCATCAATTTGACGTCTGGGAAACTTCTTGTTGGTTGCTGCTACCTTTCCCCCCCTCCTTCCCTCCCTCCTAGTATCACTTCAATTCCTGTTGTTTTGATCCATCCACAGGTCACATTGATCTTGCCATCCACTAGAGCTTCTTGCATTTTCACAGTACCCCAAGAAGAAAAAATAAACCATGGTATGGTCCATGTTGGAAAATTTCCTCTGAAAATTAAAAGAGAGAGAAGATGCTTTCCTATTCCCTTATCAGTGGTGATCAAGAACAAGCTTGCCCTCTCTTTACCTTTGAGCAAGAATATGGAGTCACCATCTATGCCCATTGTGAAAAAAGCATGGCTTGGTTTGGCTCCTTGCTGATGCCTTTCGGTGCTGAAGGAGGATATTCTGCCATTGCCCCACAATTCGTTTATGGTAAGTCTATGTTTGTGTACTTCACTAAAATGAAGGTTACACAATTTTACTCTTGGATGAGTAATGTTCACCGATAGATATTGATATCTAAAAGTTAGGTTGATTTATAGTTATCTATCCATTAATGTTTTAAAAATCATAAAGATTTGGATTTTCTATTTAAGTCATGTTCAAACTTTAAAAAAAAAAAAATTACGATAATATATTAACAAAACTATTAAACCTAACCTTGTTCATAAGTGAAAGCTATAATAACATTAATAACATAAAAAATATAAAAGACTTGATAAGTGAAAAGAATTGCGAATTTGAATTTTAAATTTGCAGTTTTATTTTTTGAAAAATAATACTAATAGCATATGCGTATTTTAAAGGTTTACAGGACTTTAAATAGTTTAGAAAATCCAATTTTAATTTTTTTGCAAGTTTTTTATTAATATTTTTATCGGTTTATTTATTTTTTTATATAAATATTTAAATTATTAATTTAACTAAGAACTCGGGATTTAAATTTATTTTTAACCTATGACTTTTTTTACATTAAAAAAAAATTGTTCTGCCCTCGACGACTCAGGGCAACATATCTTTTAATAACTATTGCTATTCTCATCTCACTTCGTGCATTTAAATAGCGTAAAACAAGTACAAAAATAAAATGAAGAGAAGCCTTTATTAATTTGTTTAAAATGTTTTTTTTTCTTTTACCCAAATTGTTTTGTATAGGGGAATTAATGTCATGGAAATTAAGATATCTTCAAATATTTCTTTCTTGTTCTAGAGAATAAAATATATTAATCTATATGATATATAGTTCAAATAATTAATCAGAACCCTTCGCCCATTCTGATATTAATTCAATCGATGCATAGATCAGTCATAGTTTTGTGCCGTAAGGATTTCGATCAATCCATAGTTTTGGTTATTCATACAGCTAGCAAATCTCTTTATCATCATCAAAATGTATTTTGTTATGAAATTAGCGTCTGCTACTTTTAATCACGCCTTGGGAGAATTTTTATTTCCTATAAAAAAAATTAGATTTTTTTAATGTATTTTTGTAATTTAAAAAATATAAATTCAAATCAAAAAATTTATACACACGTTTAATCAAATAAATCAAAAACTATGTGTGCAAATAAGTAAATAAAAAATCATTAACAATACCTAGAAATAAAACTTAAAAAATTAAAAGACATGTGTAGATCAAGATATTTAATCTTGAAAGACCGAATATTTATTAGGTTGTGTTTGCTAAATTTATTTATGAAAATAATTTTTTTATTTAAAAAAATAATAATAAAAATTGAGATATAAATAAAATTGATCGAATAAAATAAAAGAAGGGAAAAACATTATGCAAGGCTGCACATATTAGAAATATTATCTAAAAATATTTTTTTTATTTTACAAATAAATTTTATCCATACAAAAGATAAAAAAATAATTATAAATGTGTCATAACCCAATTTTTACCATTTTTATTTTAATTAATATTATTATTTTATAATAATAATGATGGAAAAACAAGTAAAATGAAATAAATGAAGAATGGATTAAAATTTGGGTTAAGAGCAAAATGATTGAAAGTTTTGGGGTTTAATTAAACTTTGAAATTAATCTAATTAAGTTTGAAATTAATTAATCCAATTAAGGGTTTAATTGGAGGATTGATAAATTTTTAGACTTAATTAAGCTTGAAATTAATTTAATTCATCCAATTAAGGGTTTAATTGGAGAATTGATAAGTTTTGAGACTTAATTAAGCTTGGAATTAATTTAATTAATCCAATCATGGGCTTAATTGGAGAATTGATAAGTTTTAGACTTAATTAGACTCTGGATTTAATTAAATTAATTAAATCAGGGACTTAATTGAAGAAATATTAAAGTTTGGGGTCAAAATTACAAAATTAAAATCCAAGGATCACATTGAAAATGGCGCGCAAATGCAGGGGGCCAATTACAGTTTGAACTTGGGGGCTTAATTACAAAACGTTTAAAACTTTAAGGGCCAAAACGCAAATAATCGTTAAACTTCAAAACGGCGCCGTCTGTGGATACACTGTTCGTCTTCTTCAACGGACGCCCGCCGTTGCCATCGCTGCCATTACACCTGCAATCAATTGTTGGAAGAAACGGATTGTGCTCTGGCTATAAAAGCCAGAGAACGAAAGGAAAAGGGGGGCGGAAAAAAATCCAGGAGACAGAGAGGGGGGAGAAGAAAAAAAGAAAAGCCACGAACGGCAGAGAACAAAAATTCACAGAGCCGAACAGAGAAAAAACAGGGGAAGCATACAGGGAAAAAGAACCAAAGAAAAAAGGCGGGCATAACCGAAAATCCCCTGGAGAAACACAGAACCGGGGGAAGAATAGAAAAAAACTTTCTTTCCTCTGTTTCTTCTCAAAGAAACAGAGGAGGCCACGGAGAGACCACGAGCAGCGGAGGAAGAAAGCAGCTAGCCCACCAGTCCTCCATCACGTTTCCGTTTCTCTGCTTCCAGAGAGGAAGTAACACCGGGAACACAATAAGACACAAGAACAGAAACTGTACAGAGGGGAGCAAGTTTTCTGCCCCTGTTTCTTCTCACAGAAACAGAGGCGTTCGTGCCTCACGATCGTGAGGCACGAACGCGTGAAGAAAGGCCATTCTCTGGCCACAGCAGGGGAATCACGGAACCAAGGATATACAGAGAGCAGAGAGAACCCGAAGAAAAACCAGGGGAAGGAGACTAGACAGAGAAAGAAAAACAGATATAGAGAGAGAGAGGGAGAGACTTCTGAGAGCAGAAGAAAGCAAGAGATAAAGAGAAAGAAGGGAGAGAACGTCGCCCGGTCAGACCTCCATCACCGTCATCCTCATCTCCCAGTGCAGCGCCAGCGTTAGAAGGGAGAGAACGTCACCCGGCCAGCCCTCCATCACCGTCATCCTCATCTTCAAGGCGCCAGGTAAGTTGCTCTTTCCTTCCGTTTATTTTAATTACATGCTCCTGTAGAAAAACTAAAAAATGGCCAGCCGGGTCAAGCCTGTGACCCGGCTAGGCCTGCTGGGTCCAGCCCAGCCACATGGGCTGAGCTGGGCCCAGCCCAAAAAAAAATTAAAAAAAAAACAAAAAAATAAAAAAGGTAGAAAAAATAAAAAATGTGCATGCATGAATAAAAATAATGTAAATTTATTGGTTTATTCACTGACGCCAGAGTCAGGAATAAAAATACCGGTTTAAATTTATATTATTTTTATTCAGTGTATTCTATTTTATTTAGCTAGAAAAATAAAAAATGTATGCATGCGTAAAAATCAATTTATTTTTATTTATTTATTCACTGGCGCTAAAGTAGGGAATAAAAAATATTGATCTAATTTTTCGTAGCTACGAATTTTTACCAACGCCAGAGTTGGAATTATTCGAGCTCGAATATTCACTGACGCCAGAGTCAGGAATATTATAAACAAATCATCATAGCACAAACGAATAAATATTTAGCAATTTAAGACAAAACCAGCAATGCAGTCTGCCTCAGGCAGAACGTTTAAGGGGTGATAATATCTTCCTTTTTATGTAACCAATCCCGAGCCATAGAATCTCTGTTGACCAGTTAGGGTTCCTAGTGACCATAATACTAGGTGGCGACTCCTCGAACAAGACCTTTTCCCCTAAAAGAACCAGATGCCAGAAATCTGTTTTTTTTCCATATTCGGAGAATTATTTTTAGGGCCGCCGCGATGTCGGGTGCGACAAAATGAATCATAAAAACTCTTCAAATTTAAATGCATAACTAAAAAAAAATAATCATCATTTAAAAGAGGTTTTTCAAACAAAATAAAAGAGAGAAATGATACTAATTCAAATATAAATTAAAAACATTGAGAGAAAAAACCATAAAAAATCATTATTAATATATATATATAAAAGCAAAGGTTAGGCGCTATTGGGTTGGGTTAGCTAGGGTCGAGCCAGCTAGCGTGACCTATTTTGTTGAATTAAATTCTATTCGATATGATATATATTGCTTTAATAATTATACGAGTACGAAGTGTCTATTATGTCTCGATATTGGTATACTTGTCAGTAATTCCATGCTAACGGAGAGTAGTTAGTTTATGTGTACATGATATTTCGTATACTTAGCTGGTGAGAGAGGTATCAGCTTGTGATGACTGATCCTCCCACAATGGTCACCTTCGAGTGTATCTGGTTATCTTCGAATGTCATCTGATATCTGATATGTATTCCACTATTTTATGCTAACATGCTTGGTATAATAGTATGCATGTTTATATCAAGATATATTGAGACTTGCAAACAATTAATATCTAAAATGTATATTAAATGTTATTCCGTTACTGAGGTTGTTTAACTCACCCTTATATATTTTTAATATTATTTCAGGTTTTTAATTTCTATTAACCGGTAGATTTTGTTGAGTATTCTTACTTCTTTAATTTTGGTTGGTATACCTTACTTATTCTGTATGATTTTCATTTTAGTTTTTATTGGGTGTCTTAGATGCTCAAATATTACATTGTTTTAATTAAGTTAAGATTTTGATGATGTAATAGATATTATAGATTATTTATTTTATTTTATTTTGATGATGATGATGAAATATTTTAAAAATTATAAAACGCTATAAATTTTATATAATTTATTTTATAACATGTATAGTCTGAGATTTAATAAAAGTGAGAACACCACTCCTGTATTAGCGATTATGAACTCGAGATTCGGTTTCGTTACAGTATCAAATTGAAGATGACAAAGAGATAGACCTCAGAAAGTCGTAGTCGCCGCAGGATTGGATTTCTAAATCTTACACTTTATTTATAATTCACTCGCAGCCGTGGGGTATCAATATCCCAGGCCGTTCCCACAGTGAGAGTGACCTAACAAGCCCCATTGACCTTTCGTGTGCTCTGCCTAGGCCTTTCTTTCTCTCTTTTAGCTCCGAGTGAGAACAGAAAAGTGAAACCTAATAGTGGCCAGTGGCCTGGTGGTCCAAAGTACGGTAACGTTTCTCCCTGTCTGGACCCCCAACCCCTGCTATGGAGGTCCAAATCCTTCTCAGTTACTAGACACCACAATTTAATCTATTTTAATTATTACTAATCTTTTATATTTAATAAGAATGATGATATATAATAAGGTAATTCTCTTGCCTTGAGGCATGTGGCTGGCGTTAGTGTACAATATTCTGAAACTATTTGTGCTGAGTGGCTGCAGTTTGTGCACTATGGATTCAATGGGGGATAACCCTTCACATCACGAACAAATGCAAGCAAATAGTGTCCTCTCCTCGATCATATATGTATATATATATAATAACAAGTTGGAAATTTGAAGCAAAGATTCAAGGACCACTGCCTTGGTCACCTTTTCTTTCCCTTTACAGCAACGGCATGGTTACATTCTCAAAATGCTGTGGTGCATGTCTATGTCGTATGCATATTTGCATCAGCACCACTTACGATCTCATCTATTGTTTTATGATTTGCCATACTAGCCGTCTACTTGGAGGAGATATTTAGTTACTATTTCATAATAAAAAAATTGAAGATAATAGAGACAAGTGCAACATGTTTTATATGAAATATTAAAGTTAACTCAAAAAATATTTATTTTTATATTTGTCTCTTAATTTCTTTATCTGCTGTGACATTGAAAACCTGGGGCTGAAAAACATGGGTGTTTTGGTACATGGGAAACCTTGAAATTGAATCCTGCATTCAGAGATAAAATTCATGAGAAGCATGTCCAATATTATGATGTCAATCAAACAATGTCTTAATCTGCTATACATTGTCACACATGATCCCTCCATCTGCTCTCCCCTCTCTAGATTCTCACAAACAATGTTTCCATAGAAGAGCAACAAAATATAGCACCCTAAGCTCAAAAGATTTTGAAAGATTAAACCAAAAGGAGGGATTGGATTAATAGAGATGGAAATTAATTATATGTAGCATCAAGTATTGTGCTTCAATATCTTATTATCATACCATATAATACATGGCAAAATTGCTTACAACCTTAACATTGGCTAAACTAATTAAGATTCCACCAGAGGGACAACATTAATTATTAGTTACATAACAGAGCAAGCATTAGGGTTTTCATCACTGAAAATCTGAGGAGCATAAGCAAACTCAGAGTAGTACTTTGATGGCCAATATTCACTTCTCTTGATATCTAGGTTCTTGTCATCCTCTGCCTTCGCTTCTTCTCCATCTTTCTTTTCTCCTTCTTTTTCTTCCTTTTTCTCTTCTTTCTTCTCTTCTTCCTTCTTTTCTTCATCTTTCACTATGGAAGCTTGTTTTCTAGTCTTCTTGTACACATCATCCACCAGCTTTGATGGATCGACCACCCCTTTTACTATTACTTGATCATTGGTTAGGTTTGTTTCTACTGACTCTACACCTGCATGCATTGCATTAATTCCAAAGCAATCACTCAATGTTCAACTTGCTCTAGGATATGTGATTTTTGGGACCTTGTATAAAAGAATTGAATATGTGCACACGGAGGTATGAGAAGAAAAATCTCACTCCTTAGTGCCACTCTTTGGTGTTTTTGTTAGAATTAGAAAATAACACAAATTATATCTTGAGATTTTATTTAACCGTATGTTTAAGTTCCTGGGTTAAAATGATATCAAAATTTTAATAATTTATATTTTACACTCTTTTGAATTGAGATATTTTTTTACATAAACATCTAGTTACCAAATAAGAAAAATATCATAAAAAAGTGATTTGAACCAAAAACTTCGTGGAAAACACCTCACGTGTATTATCTTGATTCAAGAGTTTGGCTTTTTCATAGGTTTATACAAAATTGCAAGATGATTTAATGTAAATATAAATACCTTGGATCTTTCGAACTCGCTTTCGTAGCACTTGAGCACATGCTTCGCAATGCATTCTAACGTTCAAGACTACAGTTACGACAGGAGGAGGCTGCAGCCATAAAATTGCATTAGAAAATATTGGTCAGATGGAAATACAAGTAATTCATAGAATGATATATGGCTCATCTAGAAGCAAGAAACAAATTTATGAGAAAAGTAGAAATCATAAGAGGAAAACAAAGTGTCCTTCATGTTTATTGATTTAGGCTTTCTCCTTTGTTGTTTCAGATGGAACATCTTCTTTTCCTTACACTTCAATGAAACCATAAGAGAGCTCTAAGGTTGCGTTGGTTAGTGTCCAAGACAGAAGGTATATGTACAGAAATAACAAAAACATATTTAGTGACTGATATTCACCCAAAAATTGTTCGTTGTAGAGTGAATTTCTATTATTTAAAAAAAAAAAACATGAACACATATCCTAGTCTCCATTATACCTATCTTTTATATCCTAAAATAGTAACAAACACTATTTAAAATACTATAAAACAAGACACTCAATCCAAGATTTTAAACAAGTTATGCCATATCAAAGTCATCTAGTAAAAAATAGGATTTAAAAACTTTTTAAGCCATGATCTAACTTTATTGTGGATGAAGTTTGACTAGTGTTTTTTATTTTCATGTGGGGGTGAATGCAATAGTGGCCATATGAAGCCAACAGGCTCAATACCCAACAAGAGTGAGACAGAAACCACCAAATTCCATTAAGACCACCATCCTCGAGACACTTGCAGCTCATGCCGACCAAACAGTAGATTGTACTCGGTACATTAGGATAGGATCCTTTCGTTTCATGCTTTTCAATTTATTTTCCAGAGCACATGTTTTCTTGAACTGAAAAAACAAGCCATATGCTAGTTACACAATAGCTAAAGTAGTTTTTGTAACATATTGATGATTTTGTTTACAAAGCTAAGGACAAAAGGTGATGATCATAAAGAAAAGGGCTCCTCGTGCTCTTGTCAATCCTCAAAAATTGCGGGGGAAATTGTGGTCATCAAGCAAGGAAACAAAATTTCCGAGCATGTATAGGCCCATAACAATAAATTTGAGGATTCGTGGGGTCAAAACCCTAAATGTTCTTTCTCTTTCCTTGCAAAACGTGCCCAATACTGCTGACCTGTTTTGTTACTTTCATGTCAGCATGGAAACAGCACTCACAAGAGTCACAGTAGGTAATAGGCAAGTGGGTAAAGTTTATAAATTTGCCTAAATGACACCTTATCGTTAGGACTGCCAAGTAAAAGCCTACATAAAGTCAATATAGGATTCTCCACCCTAGCTTTAGTGGGTCAAAAATAGAGAGTGAGGGCTAACTTGTAGTTGAAAAAAGTAAATAAATGGTAATGATTGTGTGTGGAGAGTAGTAGAATCTTTGAAATTTTTACCTCATCTTTTTTCTCTTCTTCCTTGGGTGGATCTTTGGCTTCCTCTTTCTTCTCTTCAGGCGGTTTTGGCAAGGGTGAAATTAGCTCCACTTTCCGGCCGCTTTTCTTTTGCAGCCTCTCACATACCTTTGATGGGTCTGCTGCTTTGCCTTTCACCACCACCTTGCTTGCTTTGCTATCTGTGCTTACTTCCTCCACTCCTGTCACCCATATTTTCCAAATCCGACCGTTAGGTATTGTGATTGGAGCGGGTTGGGTCAAAAATTGTTATTTAATAACTTTTTTGAAATCATAGTTTTGAAAAATTATGTACAAAGCTGAGATTTAATGTACTTTTTCAGAACCATGATCTTAAATGCAAACCATAGATTTGGAAACGTAAGCTCGAGCGGAGTAGAAATAGATAAAATATTAAGGATATAATATATATCTACTGCCCTTTTAAGGAAAAATCATTGATTATACTATGGTCTTTCTTTATTTAAGATGACGATAATGTTAGAGGTGATATTTAACACGAATTCTAAGGTAATGATGGTTTGATCTGTAATTAAGTAAATGTTTTGGCTTTGTAATGTTAGTGAAGTACAAGTCCTTTCGATATTATGACATGCAATTTAACCTTAATTAGGTGTATAAAACAAAATTCACTATGTCTCTTTCCTAATTAAGAACAATTTCCGAGTTTAGAAAGTTGAACGTTCAAGCATGGTTTAGTTAAAGATGGTAAAGCAAGAAACACCTTCAAATCCTTTCAAAGCTCTTGCAACTTTCCTGGCACAAGCTTCACAATGCATATCAACCTTGAGCACAATCTCTGGAGGCACTTCTTCTTTCTTTTCTTCCTTCTTCTCTTCTTCCTTAGCCTCTTCTTTCTTTTCTTCCTCTTTTTTCTCCTGTCGAAGAGAATTAACACCCCAAAATTATCAGCATCATCTCTTGCAATTGTTCTATTTGAATAAATAAATAACTCCGTACACAAGAAAGAAAAAGAAGACTCACTTCACCCATTTCTGAGATGATTCTCAAGTATTCTCTGCTTCGGAAGCTATTGACAAATGTAGCTAGTTATGCACACAAACACTCAGTATGTTCAGTAACAATGAGCTAAGCTTTCTGGCTTTTTTGCTCTCTCTCTCTGTGGGTGTGGTGGAGGAGGAACATTTATGTAAGGTGGGGATCCTCAAATCTGATGTGGATTTGTTTGAGGCACAGAGCATTTATAGGGGATAGCTTCTCTTTTCAGTGATGAAGTTAAAAATAAAAAAAAATAATAAAAAATATTCTACACAACAATATCAATATCAAATATAGCTGACTCAGCACCCCCATAAATTGCCCTTCATTTCCTCCTAAATGACCTTCGTGCTGGGGATAACGCAGGAGTCAGGACTATTTACAATAAATGAAATATTAATGTTCAATTGAATTCCAATGATGAATGGACATGTATACGTCATGTGATTTTGTTGATCTACACATTAAAATAATAATAATAAAATTATACTCGTTTATCACAAGTCAAATATTTTTACTTTTTATATATAAAAAATTATTTAAGTTTTTTAATATATTTTAATAGTTCAAAAAATTTATACAATCAAAAAAATAAAAAATTATGTGCGTTAATAAATAAATAAATAAATTATTATTAATGACACTTAAAAACAAAACTTGAAAAATCAAGAGACAAATATAGATCAAGATATTGAATCTTGAAAAATAAAACATTAAATTGATTGAATAAAATAAAAGGAAAAAATAAATAACATGTAAGACTACACATCTTAAGAATATCATCTAAAAATAAATATTTTTTATTTTCAAAAACATAATTTATCTATATAAAAGATAAAAACAAAATCATAAATGAATAAAAAAACCATTCCGAAAATTAAACACCTAAGAGAAAAATTAATATTTTTTAAAAGAGTCCCCTGAACAAAATAAAAGATATGAGATTTTGTCTTTTTTTTTGTTTTTTTAACCGCTCACGTTACTTTATTTCCTTTCAATTGCATTATTTAAAGTTATATTTTCATGACAACCATAGTTATCAAACCCGGTCTGGGGGTTGACCTGGTCAAGGAGCCGGGTCTTGGGTTACACGGGTTGACTCGGATCAACTTGAAAAAATTAAAAAATAATATTTGACGTTTTAATATTTTATATGAAAAAAATAAAAAAATAATCAATGTGAATATATGTTATACATGTTGTAAACAATTAAGTTTAAAGCATTATTTGAAAAGGTTTTTTATCCTACATTGAAAAGATATTATCTTATTCTTCTAAGTTAAAGTATTTAAACCAAAAAAGGTTTTTATCCCACATTAAAAAAACATAACTTTTACCTTGTGAACATAAAGTATATATACTAAAAGGCTTCAAATCCCACATTAAAAAAATAAAACATTATTCAAGTATTTATATAGTGAATTTTAAAATGAGTTAGTAATCAACTAAAAAATATAAAAAAGAGGGTGTCTAGGTAGGAGAAAAAACACATTTGAAAAAAAAAAACTCTACCGGGTTTTTGTCAGGTCACTCAAGTTCTGGGTGGGTCGGCAAGTCGATCAGTTTACTCCGGGCCAATTACAGGTTTAAATTTTGAATGAAACAGACCTGGTCAAGGCTCCGGGTCACCCAAATTGTTTTTTTTTAAATGCTTGATATTTTATTATTTCATATAAAAAAATTAAGAAACAATCCATGTAGATATAAGTTATATATGTTGTAAATAATTAAGTTTAAAATATTATTTCAAAAGGTTTTTTTATCTCATATTAAAAAAGATACTATCTTATTCTTCTAAATTGAAGTATTTAAATCAAAAAGGTTTTTTTTTTATCTCACATTGAAAAAACATATTTTTTTTTTCTTGTGAACATATATTATATATACTAAAAGGTTTCAAATTTCACATTTAAAAAATAAAATATTCTTCTAGTATTTATATAATGAACTTTGAAATAAGTTAGTAACCAATTAAAAAATATGAAAAAAAAAGGTTTTTGGGTAGGAGGAAAAACACATTTGAAAATAAAAAATCTTTACAGGGTCACCCGAGTTCTGGGTTGACCTGGTGAGGCGACCGGTCTATTCTAGGTTAATTACAGATCCAAATTTTGAATGAAACAGATATGACCAATGTTATTGGGTCCAGGTGGCAGCATGACTCAACACTATTGGGTCTTGGTGGAGTAGGGCCCACAACTGTTGGGTCGTGCTGCGCAGTAGGACCCACTATCATTGAGTCTCGCAATAGAGCTAGACCCACTAAAACATGGGTCTGGCTGCGCAGCCGAATCCCCTATCCTGATAATATTACCTAAAATAATATTATATTATAATATTTATGAATTGTTTGGTAATGGATTTTATTGTTAAAACATTATGTGATATAATATAAATATATAAAGTATATGATGCAAATAAAAAATTTATTTAAAGCTCGATCAACTTTAATATAATAATATTAAAATTATATATTTTTTTAATACTTTTATTTTAAAGAGTTTATTGTGATTATATGTGAGACATGTATTAAAAATATGACACATAAGATTTTTATGCCACTATTTAACTATTTTTTGAATATTAATAAAATTTGTTAAAATATATAAATCATTTAGTCCAATCTAAAATAATCAAAGATAACACACTACAATTACCAAGATATTTTTTAAAAATAATATTACTAAATTAATTCTTCTTTTATGTCCATTAAATATAACATAATCCTTTAATACATGATACAACTTTCCTCTTTTTTTTTTATCCTTATTTCTTTATTTTTTTTTATCGAGAGAGAATGTGCATATACTACATTTGTCATCATTGTTAATGTGCTAGTATTTTTGAAACACAAAAATAAATATGTTTTCATAAGAAAATTCAATGTAACTTCAAATGAAAAAAATTATTATCACCCAACTTTTATATAATATAAAAGAAGTTTTATCAATTTATTTACTCGTTACCGTATGAAAAATAAATAAATAAGAAAAAAGAAAAAAAATTAAAGTGTTGGGTCCTGCTGGGGGCAGGACCCAATGTTGTCTGATAGATCCTCCTACCCGCAGGACCCAACACCATTGGTTGGGTCCTGATAGCAGCAGGACCTTACGTCATTGGATTCTGGTGGCAGCAGGACCCGGGAACGCAACAACACTTGTTGACTAAAATACTGAAAGACAACGCCTTTCATGGACGTTACAGTGTTGTTCACAATGCAAACACTTTATGTCTACACTGTCGTTCTTGGTGTAATGAGTCTATATCCACAGTAAATGTACAATATTTTTCTCACGCGTTTTAAAATATAGTATAATATATAAAAAAGAAGGGGTCGGTTCATGCCCTAAGATAAAGATGAAGTCATGCAATTATAGGAGTGTTGAAGTAGCTTAAGAAGATATTTATATACTATATTGTAGTATATTTGACATGAAATGTTGGGCTTTGTTCATGTCGATCGTGAGCTTTATTTGATGCTTTATTTTTTTTTTAGGATCATAAGAGTCCAGAAAGATACTGATAAGGTTAGCTTTTGGATCCCCAAGAAAACTTTCCATTAAATTAGATTATTAAAGTGATTTAGCTTTCATATAATTCATTATTTATTTTCTATTAATAATTTATGATAGGGTAGGCTACCTGTGTGACCCAAATCTAAAAGTATTGCCTTCACCGACCGCCCGCCAAAGCATAAATTGTTTTTCGGCAAATGTCCTCAATCTTTGCCTCACAGCCTTCTAATTAAAAAGAGTATAATTCAAACCCCTAATGGCTAAAGGTAAGCAAACTAATTGTCTTATAATTCATTTATTAATCAATGGAAGTATTTTGGTTTGAATAAATCCCATGATATAATAATGCTTGGAAATACAATAAAATTGAAATAATATATATCTCAAATACAATTTAAGTTAAATATTGTCTCTTTAAAGAGTTTCAAAGGTTTTGTATGGAGTTTTATCTTGTAATTTTTTGTTCTTGATTTTTTTATTTTAAGTAGTGTTAGTGAGGACTTTATATTTTAAAATTATAAAAATCCACTTCAAAACTATTTTAAAAATATATTTATTTTATATATTTATTTTTCTGATGAAACACATTTTTATCTTATGTTAAATAACACTAATTAAATGTAAAAGTCTTATGATAACAAAGTATTTTCACAGCTCGATGAGTTTCAAAACCAAAATAATAATGCAGAATCTAGTTTGCTTGTCGCATGAACCAACATCATTAAACATCTCGTAATGATGTTTTTTTTTTTAAGTTAATAAAAGTGTATTTTGATTAGAAGAAAATTAAAGGATAAAATGTGTGAGCAATCATGCGAGAAATGGAGCCCACAATTCAGGACTCGAAGCCCGATGCTCTGATGAACACCGAAACCCAATTCCATGGTCGGTCTGGTAAGGCTATCGGTATCTTGAAAAGGCAAGGAAGGAAACGGGGGCACAGAAATGGGACCCATTATGTGATTTTGGAACCATTCAATGAATGACATCTGTGATGATAAGCATTATCATCTACCATGGGAGTCCTCTCTCCATTCAAAATGAAAACGGACACGCAAGCAATTGAGTAGAAAAAAGCTGGGAGAAGTTGACAGAATTTCCTGTCGTTACTCTAACAAGTTGAGAGCACAACCAAAGAATCTCGAAAAGACAGAAAGGTAAGGCCTTTGTATGAACTGGGTTGGAAGATGATTGGTCGGTCACCTATGAGCCATTGGAGAAATGGGTGTAAAAAAAAATAGAAGATTAAGATGGTCTATCGAGGAGTCTTCGCAAGTTGAAAGTTTTGCTCGACGGTGGAAAGTGGCATTTTATGAATATTCAAATTGGGATATCATTTTCTAGGCAGTAAAACAAAGATTCATTTTACTTAGGGGTTATTAGTTAGATTTTAAATTTATTTTTTAAAAATTTATTAATTTAAATTTTATAAATTTTAAAGCTGTTAGAAGTTTCTATAGTCGTTAACTTTAGTATCTATAAGATTAGTTGAAGTACACATAAGTTAATCTGGATATTCATGCTAATATAAAAAAACGATCTAACCTAATCAAACCTGATTATCAACTCGCTAAAAAAGTAAAATGTTTTGATATATATTTTTTATATAAAAAAACTAGAAATTAACAAGTTGATTTGGATTAGATTTTATAATTATAGGTGAAAGGGAATCAATTTTTTTTTTAGATAGATTGAATTTTAAAAAATCAAAGAAAACATCAATGTTCCCTGACTTATTACTCCATGATAAATATGCAAGCTGTTTTATATCATTTTAATGTTTCAAACATTTCTCAATCGGGTTTTTTTTTATATATTTAATTTTTCTTCTAATATGCATATTTAATGTAATATAAAATGAAGGAAACTTGAAAGAGAAATTTAAGGATATAGTAGGAGTATATAATAATAAAACGTCTAAAATACTAGAAATCTAATTGATATTTTTTTTATGATTATAAATTTAGAATTGACTAATAGAATTACGTTAAAGATTAGAGGAAACCACAATTTAATCTTTAATCGACATGCTTATTCTCAGTCTCGAAACAAAATAATTTATCAACTGTATTTTTAATGTATATATCCCATCTCTATCTCTATCTCTTTTTTTTCTTTTTCTTTTTTTTTCATGAAGAGGAATACGTGTTTACACCATTTAGATGAAAGTTGGATAAATCCTAGCTCTGTACTGGCTCGTAAGGAATTGGGACAGGAAATTCAAATAGATTCTTTGTTTACTTTTTTTTTTTTTTGAAATCAAGAATATACATATAAAATATAAAAAGAAAACATGAGAGCAGAGGTTTAAATACATAGATTGTAGCCTAAACCTCAACCTAAATACAAGGAAGAAAAATAAAAAAAATAAATAATCCTACTAATGAAGTAACAATATAAAAACCAAATGAAATCAAAACTTAAACGGATGAAGTTGAAATATATTTGTAATTACTATACAAATCAACACTTACGTATCAAAATAAAAAATTTAAATTTCTGATCCAACTTACGACAAAGTAAAATAAATAACATAGAACATCTTCCTAGATTGATTGTTCGTCCTCAAATATCAAATTATTCCTCCTCAAATATCAAATTATTCCTAATATTCGCACTTGAGGGTCTAGCTCAGTGGTCAATCGTGTGACTTGTTCCGCCCCTGTCCCGAGTTCGATCCTCTATGTGCATGCCTGTCACCTCCGCGGTGCCTTACCTGCTCACTGGGCTTGCAGGATGTTCAGTGGGCCGTGGGGAATAGTCGTGGTGCGCGTAAACTGGCCCGGACACCCCACGCTAATAAAAAAAAAAAAAAAATTATTCCTAATATTCTATATAGTCCAAACAATTTACATGAATTCTAATCCCATCCTTCAAGGCAACAAGCTACATATTTCTCAATCGAGTCCTCTATCAGTATGTTAATATTTCTTATCTGATGTGCATGCAGCTTTCATGCCATACGAACTACTTTGTTTCGAAGAAAACTTGATGGAAAAACTTTCGAGCTCGGAGATTTGGATTTGATTGAGAAAGATTTCAAATGTTTGACATTGCAGTAAATTTTACAAAATATATTATTTTAGCCTTTACATAATCAATATTTAAAACATAATTATATAGGAGATATCTAATATAAAAAACAGAAGCAATTAATTTCATGAACGAAACATTTTTTTCTCTATAGCTAGCTAAAAAAAAGACAGAAACTATCAAGAATATCGATGCATAGAAGAAGCCAAGCAAAAAGAAGAATGGCACTTTCTATGGATCAAAGGGTGATTCTGAAACATGATCATAGAATCTTGAAAGCAAAAGTCATGAAAATATATACCTGATCAAGACAACAAATAATTCCAACAGGTGGTCCTTCCATGGATGTATGAACGGTAATCGAAGAGAACCCATGGCCACGGAGAGGAAAGATTGATATTGCAGCTTTAACACCCATCCTACTGAATCACAATCAACTCTCCATCTACTTTATGCTCCACAATCCATTCAATCTTACCATTTGCTTCCTGTCATTATCGCATATTATTATCATTTTATAATCATAGATATAGTCGTAGTTATAAAATATGACTAAAGACTGATGTTATAGGTTTGTCAAGTTAATCGGATTAATTTATTTTTATCAAAATTAATTACTTGTTTTTTCCGCAAAAGCTGATGTAGATTTAAATAAAAATCATTTTGAAAACTAAAAAAAATTTAAATGTCAAATTTTGGAAGCTAGAACATGAAGTTTTGGGTTTGGAGTATAATTTAACATAAAATATTTTAATGACATGAAGGTTTTGCTTTTAATTTATTTTCCTAATTGTTTTTTTTATTATTTATTTTGTGTTGAAATTATGGAAAACTGGTCATTAATTATTTTTTGCTTTCTCCACACAACCTTGCAAGGAAAAAAAATGATATGTTTTGAAATTTTAGACTGAACACATATTTCAAATTATGTTACTTTTATTATTATTAATTAAGCCCTACAAGTGTTTGATCTTGCGTCCCAATACTGGGGTTCGGTAAGACATGAGATCAGAGCTTGGAAAAATACTTGGATCTACAATTCTGACTCGAAGAAAATGCCTCCAAGAAAAATCAGAATAAGAGAGATTTTGATTCTATTAAGGTCATATTTCATTACAAAATACAAATAGATGAGAGGTGTTTTAGGATGAAAAATCATTAAAAAAATATATGCTTTTGATATGAAACACAGGTTACATAATGTTCAGCTAATAAATTTGTTTATTTTTGTATTTTAAAAATGTTTGTTTTTGAAAAACATTTAATTTTATTTTATTTTTTTGCTTCAAATTAATTTTTTAAAGATAAAAAATATTATTTTAATATATTTTAAAGTAATAACCATCCACTACAACTCTAAATCTCAAACACCATAAGAATACCCAAAACCATGTTCAAAGAAGAAAAAAATACAATCTTAGTTACGATCAGATGTAGAAAATAACTCTATTTTCTGAAAATGGAATTCAAGATTTTTCTTTAATCCATTCATAAAAATGTCAGTCCATAGCTTGTCAGCATTGAGCTTGAACTATACACTTGATATCGGATAAATGAGGCTCTCTCTTCATACCCCGGGCTTAAGCCAAGTGAAAACAACCACGGCTGCCATGGTTCATGTTTCTATTCAAGGACACCCCCTAGGGATAATGTTGCTAATGGCATGTTAATGGACATCAGATCTTTTCTTCAATCTGCACCACAGTCCATTCTTGGTATGGATTGTTGCACCTGTTACCAATTCTACCTCCTCTGGGGAACCTCTTAGCTCTACGTCGAATTTCTGTAACAATAAAGTCAAAGCTATGGTTGATTCCATGAGCGCAAATTGATCCCCAACGCATTTTCTTGGGCCTCCTCCAAAGGGTAAGAAGGCAAAATCTGATATAATCTGACAATGGCAACCATAATATATGTTAGGAAAGGCAAGGTTGTATGTTATGTTCGGAAACCAGAAAAAAGTTGTGAGCAGACCTCATTTGGATATAGAGCTCCTGGGCTTCGAGATGGATCGAAGCCACTCCATCCTTCAATCCCATCATTATTTCTTGTCACTAAGAATCTTTCTGGTTCAAATTCGTTAGGATTGTCCCAAAAATATGGAGATCTATGGAGATTATAGACCTAAACGAACAAGTACATACCAGTAAACTTACATAGAGCGTGCTAAAGTAGAAGAAGGAAGTAAAATACTGAAGTTTCACAGTGCAATGAATTCTAAAGCGTTAATGACAACGGAACCAAAACAGATGGCAATAGAAATGCTTCAACTTACCGATACAAAGATATCAGTCCCAGCAGGAATTGCATAACCGTCTTTGTCTCCTTTGTATCCTCCTGTGCAATTTAAGTCTCTTGCTTAATTCAAATGTTGCAAATTAATTTTCAGGAATCAGTTTGGCTACTATTTATCCTATGGTTACCAGTGAGAAATACCTGGCAAAACATCTGGTTTGAGGGAGCGTCTAATCAGCAATGGTGGCTGAGGATACAAACGAAGAGACTCAACCACAATAAGTCGAATGTACCTGAAAGCATGGAAGAAAAAGTATTGCGAAAAAATTGTGCATATTCATTTGATATGAATGTCTATTAATTTTTAAAAACTATACAGGAAAATGCACAGCCTGGTTTTTGGAACACAGCCACCAGTGAATATAAACAAGTTTGCATGAGCACGTATAAAGGGAGACTCACTTCAACTGTTTAATCAGCTCGAAAGTCAGCCTCCCCTGACCCAGCACTTGATCAATCTCTGCTTGAGCTTTCTTCATTTTGGAGGGATTCTGCAATTTCAGAAATAGTGTAAATCAGACAGACATCAGCTTGTAGTGGATGAAAGAAATTATGAAGCAAAAGCCATAAGAGATAAGGCATTACTTCACTGAAACAGTACGAGACGCTGCACAAAATTTGTTTGGGAAGAGTCATACCTGTGCAAGAAGGAAAACAGCCCAAGTAAGCACTGCAGCTGTTGTTTCATGACCCGCGATGAGCATTGTCATCAGGTCATCTCTTAGCTGTAAGAAAGAAAAGGAACAAAAGTTGGTAAACCATGGATAGTTGTATGAATTTCATGACTACAACACATTCCAAATATTGTACACATGCACAAAAGGGGATACAATCCCAAAACTGGCCATCTACAATAGATCATACAGGCATAAAACAATTTGGATTCATGAGGATGTGAACGATATAGACATCCCAATCAAATTAATTTTGTGGTTATCAACATCAGAACAAGAAAATATTTACCTGACGGTCATCAACATCAGCTCCCCGCATATCAACTAGAAATCGTAGAAGACTTGCATCCTGCAAACTTTACAGTTACAATGCAGGACTCAAAGAATTTTTTTTCTTCAAAATTTGGCAAAATAACTACCCATCGTTCTTTAAATCAAATAAATGCAACTAGCATCTGTTTGATACAGCTCTGTAGAATATGCCCACCTTCAGATTTGAGTAGTCCCTTTGCTGCAGTTTCTCAACATCTGTTTCCTATCAAACAAGGCAACAAAGATCAAGATAGAAGCACAATATTTTTCTCCATATTGTTTTAGCTCATCCTAAAGCCCACAAGCAGCACAAATCATATTAATCTTCATCTTTATTTATCATGCAGTTGGATTGTTTCTTACCTGTCTGGTCTCTTTTGCATTTCGTATGAGTCCATCAAGGCACTCATTGATAACTTTGAGATCTTTCTGAAACTTCCTTTGTCTGGGGACTAACCACCTTGCTAGAGGAAATTTCCAGTAAGGAACGTAGAAAGTGGATCTATGCTCAGCTTCAAAAAGAGCACCATACACTGCCTGTGATAAGTTTTAAAAGGGTTAATCATAAAACTTCAGCATCCAATGTCGCTGACATCAACGCAAAATCATTACATTGCTGTGGAAAAAATCATGATAAACTATAGCCAATTTAAAAATTATAACTTCAATACTTCAGTTGAAATAAGTCAATGAAACTATCTTAAAACTAATTTTTTAGTCACCAGATCAACACTGGCACAACAAACAAATATGTAAAAGATAGCAGGTTGAAAATGCATCATTATGATAATATTTTCACCAACCTTAATCACGGGTGATTCCTTTGTAACTGAACCAAAGTCATAGTTGAAGACACCAAGGCCAATAATATCAAGAGCTAAACTTGAAAACTCTGCTTCAAGATCCAACTCAACTGTCTTCTTGCCATGCAAGTCCTCTCCTCCAAGAAGTTCCTCAATTTTCAATATTGATCTTTCTGAACATTGAGTGAATACCTTGACCATAGCTTCCAAGTACAAGGCATGAAACCCAGGAGCAATTACTAAATAAGCAAAAGAAGAAGCTTTGATTAGAAATACTTATACTGACTTCATTATGAAACTCATTAAAGGCGGTTGTAGCTCAAAATAAACATTTTCCAATTGACTTCAGCAATTAAGCCAAATTGACAAGTTTTTGGAGTTCAAGGACTAAATTCAACATTTCAGGCGACAAGGACTAACGAGAATGAATACAAGCCAAAATCTGTTCTCATTATGTAGGAAAAACTGAGGCAATAATGGAAGTTATGGCAGAATTGGCACAGCAACAGTCCTAATTATTTAGGAAAAACAGGGGCAATAATGGAAGTTACGGGCTTGATTTAATTTTATTTGTTATTTAGGAAAGTTATTTTAATGGAGATGAGCCAAATTCTATTCTCAAAATATATGTTATTTTAAGTTTGATCTCTTTTGATCCAATTTTTACTTTAACTAAATGTCTGAGAATCTGCCTTTGTTTGATTGAGGTTGTTGTCGGCTCCTCACATATTGAGTTTTAAGAATAATAAAGAATCTTCCAGTTCTTTGAAAGAAGGGGGATATTTATAGTGGTAACAAAAGCGGAATTAGATCATGAATAGCCAAGAAATACCAATCAACTAAAATTTAATTCAAGACACCAATTTTAGGCAGTGCATTGGACATCAGGATTCTAGCTGACACCATTATTCTTTTACTATTATTGTTCTTCCCACTAAAAAAACCAACGTCATTGCTGAAGAACAACTTGGCACAATATATCTGATTATCAGTTCAACATAACAATTCTACTAAATTAACAGATGACTTACCGGAGGCAAAACTGGAATTGACTAACAATTATCAGAAAGACTAACTAACACGAGCTCAAAATCCATTTGGGACTCAATGACTAGCAGAGGTAAACAGTCCAAATAAAAGAGTGACAACTTGCTCACCTTTTCTCCTTAGCTTCCATGTCTCAAAGTCAGCAGGTATAAGTCCTTTTCCCATTATTGGTTCTAGGATATCGGCGAGAACTCCCTAATTAAAACATTAAAGTCTCAAAAACAAACAATATAACAAAAAGTAATCAAGTGCTAGAACGTGATTTAATAAGAAGATTGAAAAATCCAAAATGACAAAAGCATTGTTGAAGCCTGACTATAGGCAGACAAATGCACCATCATTCTCTCCAAAGATTCATGGAAACAAACATTTCCAGATCTTTTTTTTGTTTTGGATTAGCACTAGGTATCCGAGCCGAGACCCGACTAATCCCAGGGGTGCACAGGCCCTCGGCAAGGAGTTTCTCACAAGTGCACCACGGTTAGTTCATGGGTTTTGCCCAAGTCCGATGGCCCCATGGAATCGTTTGCACTTGGCAAGAGTGTCGAACTTGGGATCTTGGACAGGAGCACACTGCCAAGTCCCAGCTCTTCTCTGCTAGGCGAACCCCATGAGGTTCATTTCCAGGTCATATCACATACCAGCTACTTTAGAAGCACCAATTTTCTTTCAAACCTCTATATGTACCCAAAGGCATATAAATCTCATCATTTAAGTTTCCAATGTTATAATGGATTTCTTTTCTTGGTCATCTATCTCACCGATGGATTCATGTCTCAATTGAAATTTTTTCATGCATGACCTTTGTCACTGTAAATTCAAAAGGAAGCAAGAAAACTAAAATAATTTACAGGACAGGGTCTATTCCAGCCAGCAAAATATAAAACGATACCTTGTCATAAGAAAATGCGTTTTCTCGAAGAATATGTCTTGCTACAATGGGGTCTGATACAACAACAAATGCTTTTGGCCCAAAGGCAAGTTTATACACAGATCCATGCTGCCACATGAATTAGAATAATAAGTTAGGACATCAGTTATGAATAAGCAATGCATGACCAAAGACAAAAAATCCTGAACAATGTGCTGTTGTCTCGTTGAACAACACAGTCATTGTGCGGCTACAAGTATTACCGGAAGCCCAATAACAGAAACATCAGAAAAGATCAAAATTCTTTTTCCTTGGCTAGTTAAAGAATAAATATTCAAATTGAAGAACCATCCACAAACAGGCTCATGAAATGGAAAGTAGTCGAGTACCTCTATGAACCAATCATATAGTGAGAAACAAGTATTACCAGCAGCCAATAACAGAAACATGAGAAAAGATCACAATTATTTTTTTCTTGGCTCATTAAAGGATCAATATTCAAATTGAAGAATCACCCACAGGCAATCTCATGAAACGGAAAGTAGCTGAGTACCTCTATGAACCAATCATACAGTGAGAAGAAGAGGGGACGACTGAACAAATCAGATACTGCACCTTCAGCTATAGGCATTGACCCTAGATTTCCCCCACTTAACAAATTGGTAAGCAGGTTGCTAGCTTTGTCCAAAGGGTTCCCCGTTTTCGGCTCTTCAGTGCTGGTCGACTGGCATCTATATTACAATAACACATAACAAATTCACCATGGACACAATCAGTCTAATAAATTACTTTGATACAACAAAAAGAAGAAAAACATGAATTCAACTGGCTAATGCTTCTAAAATTTGAAAAATCAAAATATCCAATTTCATATATATATTTTTTAATTAGGTCCCATTTCCATTCTCCTTATAATCTACATATGTCTCTCAAATAACAACCAAGCCAAGCAATGAAAAGGATGAAAGTTTTGATTCAGACATGTCTGCTTCAAACTTCAGACATAAAGAGAATTAAAAGAAACAGTGGAAAAGCTAAAGCTTCAAGAGAATACAAAAACTAAAACTTGACAGACACCTCACTGTTTTACCATGGAATTTGCTAGACAGAGAAAGGAAAGTTCAAGTCTTTCTTTCACTCCCTCTTGTAATCTGCCTCAAATTTCTAAACCCGTTCACCACTTCCCACAAATTCCTCAGTATCCAATCAATCTTTGATAAACTTAACACGCACAACACAAAATACTGAATGGAAAGAAGAGAAATACCTGATAAGAGGAGACCCTTGAGTCTTGGAGCTGAGAAAATGATACTTAGAAGGGAATCTTGAGGTGCCCACAGTTCCAAAATCATTTCTTTGCGAGTAATTGCCATTGCTGGTAGTGAAGGGGAGCTGTAAGGGAGAAGTGGAAGATGCTGTTAAAGACATTGTTTTTATTTTTTTGAGTATTGTTACGACACTGACACTAGCTGATACCTTGTCAGGATAACCAATACTAAACACAATCAAATAGGTGGTGTCCACACGAGCTTTGCCTTGACCTAACAAAGGTGGGCATTATCATTGAATTTAAAATTATTAATAAGATTTGGAATATTTTTTCTATATATAGAAATATGAGAGGATTCCAACTGTATTAAGAAAAAAAAAATGTAAAAATCAAATGCATCATTAATTGACTTTATTATTATATAAAGGGGGAAAAAAATGAATTTTAGTCCTCCTCTATGATCCTAAGATATTTGAAAAAACAACAAGAGTTATATCACGACAATAACTATTAAGCATTAATAACTCTCACTCTTATAAATATATTTGGTAAGATTAACGAAAAAAACAGTAGTCAATTCTAAAACAATTTATTTATCAAAATAAGTTAAATTTAGATATTGAATAACAAGCATTAATAACAAGCACGATTAATTATTATTGTTTAATAATAATAATTAATCATGCTTGTTATTCAGTGTCTAACAATAATATATTAAAA
>Ga0325414_1000970_pt1 | contig 26207 bp, 14 predicted proteins | sample PopdelMetagenome_8_FD_206183 | JGI IMG/M metagenome (GOLD analysis project Ga0325414, IMG submission 206183) | Populus deltoides microbial communities from Bellville, Georgia, United States - Leaf-PdKOR-R3 | ecosystem: Host-associated > Plants > Phyllosphere > Phylloplane/Leaf | place: USA... | reverse complement strand
TTTATTTATTTATTTTTTTCAAGCAAACTAGTGCTGTTCATTGATTCTATATTGGTGAAAAAGGTATTTTCCTTTTTTTTAATTTACTAAGTTCAAACGTTAGGATTAATGCAAAGAGAGATTTATTATTAAAAAAAAACTAAATGGAAGTTGAAAATGCGCTCTTAAAATTACTTTGAAAAAAAATTAATTTAAATTAATATACATACTGATTCAAAGATATTAATATTATTTATACGGCATCGCTTAATCTCGGAAAGATACATGAATTCTACATATTAATATTATCTATTTATACGGTATTAACAGGTCTATGTAGCCAACAGGGAAATATATATATATAATACAGCAGTTGCCATCCATGGAGCCCGAGGAGCTCATGCCGAAAGACATTTTAAGAGGAGTAAAAAAATAGGAAATTAGACAGTGGGTGTTTTTTAATGTAGAGACACTAGTGATGATGTTTTCAATGCCGGTAGTAGGCGGGTTCTATCATAGTTATGACGATGATGATGCTTCAGTGGCAAAGACCTTGTAAGCATGCTGCTGATCTTTCTTTGGCTATGGAAAAGGATGCTGGGGTTTAATTTCATGACATGGTAAAGTATCAGCATGCTGCTGATCTTTCTTTGGCTAAGGAAAAGGATGCTGGGATTTAATTTCATGACATGGTAAAGTATCAGCATGCATGAACTGTAATGATTTTTAAAATACAACAGATTAAAACTGTATCAGATTTCTTTCGAGCTGTGTTATTATGTGAATATTTTTGATTTGTTGAGCTAATTAAAAAAACAAAAAACATTTTCGTCTGGGGAATCAGATACAAGGTAGGAAGGAGCAGGAAGAAGGAGGAAGAAGAAATAAAAAGCGCATCCAAGAGGAAGATCCCTCAAGATCACATAAATACAGAATAAATTGCTTGGGATAGTTGAGGGATCTTTACCTTAAGCTTAATGCCAGAATAAATACAGAAAGCAGTCGGACGGGGGGGCAAGCTAATAGACAAGAAGAATGAACACAAATCACAACGAACACACAGAACGCAAGAAAGAAAGAAAGAAAGATTGCAAAGGAGAAGTTTGCAGATGAGAATGGGAAATGAGAAAGAAGAAGGACCCTTTTATACACAGAGAAGACGGCCTTGCACTCGTGGTTTAATTTGAATAAAAAAAAAATTGTTGTTCTACTTTAGTATTCGTGAAATATATCATTACCGCTTTACCTTCCTGTGGTTTCATTGTTCCTTTCACAAAACCGCTTCCCTCTTTCCCTGCGGTCAATGTTGCCATAAATCCATTTCTTTACCCTCTCTCTCATCATTCTACTTGTCTGTTGAGAGAGGGCATTATGGAAAATAAAACGCCACTTTTTTCTCTTTATTTTATTATTATTATTTGTGTTTCTGTGGTTTCCTCTCGTTTTTGACTCAGAGATCTACTTTGCTTCCTTTTGTTGGTTTTAAGATCTAGCAGGTGTACGTACTTTTCTGCATTGACAAGTATTCTTAGGTTGCTGGGGTTCTATTATTTAAGTTGTATTGCGTGGTTAACTAAATTTTAAATTTTATTTTTAATATTTTTAAATTATTTTAATAGGCTGGTATTAAAAATAATTTTTAAAAAATAAAAAAAAATTTATTTTAATATATTTTTAAATAAATATATTTTTAAAAAATAATCATTAAACATATCAAAGCTTTAGTTGCTGCCTCCTTATCTTAAAGGGGACACTGTATTCCTCTTCACTGTATCAATATATAAGATAATAAAAATATTTTATTATTATTAATATAGATGTCTGGGTTAACTTGCGCTGATCTTAATTAATATTATGAATTTTAAAGTTAATAATTATATAAATTTTTAATAATTTTAAAATTTATAGGAATCGAACTAATAACTTTTAAAAAATAAATTCATTGCTTCATTAATTGTGTTACACCCTCTTAAAATTAAATAATAAAAATATTTTTATTCACATGGTGGTGGCACTACAGCCGGTCTAGATAAGATGGTGGGTCAACTATAGGTATGGTAATTTTACCTGGAAATGGATACGATCCTCAATTTAAGTGGGTGGTTTCTTTAATAATTAATGAATAAAATTCGAATATTATTAAACTAATTTAAATTTAATACAAGATGTGTGTCCTTATAACATAATACATATATATTTATAATATTTATTATTTAATGTTTTATATATATTAAATAATAAATAGTATTTAAAATAACAAATATTTATGTAAATACTAGAGTTTTAATTAATATTATATAAATATCTAAAGATACCCTAAATAAATATTAAGTATAAACCAGCACCCACTGCCATTCTCCTCCTGGATGAGAAACAAAAGCGGGGCGGAAAGCTGAGTTAATTTACGGATGTTTTGTGTTTTTTAAAATTATTTTTAAAAAAATATATTAACATAATATTTTTTATTTTAAAAAAATTTATTCTTGATGTAATATATCAAAATAATATAAAATTAAAACAATATAAAAATATAAAGAATTAACAATTTAAATTAAAAAAAAAAAAGATATATAGTTAAATCGCTGCGCTAAACTTCACCTGGTCCAATGAAAAAGTGCGGGACAGCGAAGTTTGCATCGCCGTTGGATAGGACATGACTGAGGTGGCATCATGCACCGACAAGAATTGCTTAATTTATTAGAAAGCATATCCAATTTGTTCATTTATTTTCGTTTTTCACATTTCTTTTTGGAGAAATTCGTCCTAGTATAGGACCATCCATGGTGACAGACAGAGCACAGCTGCTTCAAATTTCAGAAAATCCATTGGCTACCACATTTCTGCTTCTGGACCCGCGGTATGGTATGGTATCTAGATTTCTTCTTTTTCTACACAACACATGTTTAGAATTTATTAGACTTGTCTCTGCACGACGCGGCATATCCATATTATTTTTTAATAAAATATTTATACATTGCTAGTATTTTTAAAAAAATTCAATAATTTGATTATTAAGAAAAATAGAAGATGCGTTATTTAGAACTTCCAGAATTCAGCTATTGGTATAGCTGAAAAAACATGGTTTATGATTTTTTCATCCAAGCAACCATTTTGAACCAATTTTTAACCTAAAACACCTAAGAAACATCTTAAGTATAGTTTTGATACCCGGCCCGGCCCGGCAGGTCGACCCGGGACCTGGCCTACCTGGGTCTGTGGCCGGGTCTAACTAAAAAATAGGCTGGGAATTGTCCCGATGAGACCCGGTCGACTCGGTGGGTCGGCCCGGGCAAACCCGGCTGAGACCCGACCTTATTTTATATATATATATATATATATATATATATATATATATATATATATATATATATATATTCATGACCGAAATGACGTCGTTTTGGCCTTTTACAGTTAAAAGGCCAAAACGAGAAGAGCATAGGAACGAACGCAGTGCAGAAGACCTAATTAATTTCAAATCTAATTCAAGAAATCTTCAAACGCACTTCAGTCGCGAAGAAGAGCAGCAGACTCTTAAATCCTTGATCGTTGTTTCAAATCTGAGAATAAGGTTAAATGAGTTGTTGTTACTTGTTTCTTTCTTCTTTCGCTCTCTCTTTTCTATAACAGTGGCATATCCTCTGTTTCAAATTGAAACATCTTTAATCGCTATTTGTTTTAAACTTGCAAGCTTGTAGCTCTTTACTATAACAGTGGCATTGATTCTTCCCTATGTTGACCCATTTGTTTTGAACTTGTAGGCTTGCAGCTCCACAGGTATGTATCTCACTTTCTTTATTCTTTTATTTTCTGCGACTTCAAATGGTCAAAAACATGAACTTTGCTGTGAATATTGCTCAGATGTCGGTGCATTCTTCTATTTTACTGTCGCGGAAAAAATGTGATGAGAAAGCTCTTGACTTGCTATTCTATTTTACTGTGAATTTTATTTCACTGTTCGTTCGTTCTGCTTTTGCTTCTGCTTCTGTAAATTAGTTAATTTTGTTTCTGCTAGAGTGATTGAATTTTATTTCCCTGTTCGTTTGTTCTGCTTTTGCTTTTGCTTCTGTAAATTAGTTAATTTTGCTTTTGCTTAGTTACTGTGAAACCTAGATTTTTATTCAACCTTCAGGAATCGGGATAATTTACTGGCATTTTAGTTGATTTTAGTTGACTATTAATTTAACCTTCAAGAATCAGGAATCAGGATCATATTAGTTGACTAATAATTTAACTTTCAGGCTTAATTTAACCTTCAGGCTCATCAGGATCATATTAGGCCATCCAGTGTTTGATTTTTTTCGCAAATACTTTCCCTCTGTCTAGTATCCTTGCAAGGTTCCATTAGGAAACAAAATTTTCTCAACATAAGAAAAGAATCTTAAAAAAAATAAAATATTGAAGTCATTTATTCATTATATAATAAAAGTATATGATTTGGCTTGAAATTATATTCTCCCTTATAAATTATGGCAGATCCTTAAAATGTCTTCACATGATGGTAGTACTCCAAGTAATGATTCTTCAACGGCCCAATCATCTCAACCTTCAATTTCCATGTCAAGTGGTAGCAGAGGAAGAACAGATTTGGCATGGGGTCAATGTAGAGAAGCTCTTGAACTTAGTGTTGGATGTAAAAAAACTAAATTAGTATGTTTATATTGTGCTAAAGTATTTGCGGGTGGTGGCATTAATCGATTTAAGCAACATTTAGCTAGAGCTAATGGAGAAGTTGAACAATGTCATAAATATTCTCCTGATGTTCTACATCAAATGCTTTTAAATCTTAAAGGAAATGCTGCAAAAAAAAAAAGAGTTAGAGAAATGCAAGTAGATTTCAATCCATTTAATGCACAATAAAGGGAGCATGAAGAGATGATGATTAGGCAATTAGAAGATGATGATGATGATGGGGATGTCAATACTAAAAAACATATGTTACAACCGAAGGTTGCAGAAAAGAAAAAGATTCAAAGCACCAGCATTGTAAAACAATCGACTACAAGTTATGGAAAGCAGAAGAAATCTACAACATTAAGGACATATTTCATGCCGAGAACAACTCCTGGTGCTCAAAAGTCTCTTCAGAATTGTTGGCAAAGGAAAGAAGCAGTTGAACGGTGTGATCTTGCTTTAGCAAAGTGGATGATTGATGCATGTGTGCCATTTAATGTTGTTAACTCTGTGTATTATCAACATGCCATAGATGTTGTAACAGCCACGGGTCCTGGTTATAAAGGAACAAACTTGCATGCTATTCGTGGTTATTACTTGGCAAAAGCGGTTGATGAAATGAAGATTTATGTTGAGAGTTATCGAGAGATTTGGAAGAAGACTGGTTGCACATTAATGGCTGATGGATGGACAAATCAGAAAAGGAGGACTTTAATTAACTTCTTAGTATATTGTCCTAAAGGAACAATTTTTTTGAAAACTGTTGATGTATCAGATGTCTCAAAGACTGCTAGATTATTGTATCAATTGTTTAAAGAGGTTGTTTTGTATGTTGGGGTAGAAAACATTGTGCATATGGTGACTGATAATGCTATAAATTATGTTGCTGCTGACAGGTTATTGATGGAAGAATTTCCTTTAATATTTTGGTCTTTTGTGCTGCTCATTGCATCAACCTCATACTCTAGGACATTGGTAAATTGCAGTTAGTTTGTTATATTATTGAGCATACTTCTGGTATCACAAAATACATTTATAATCATTATTATTCATTGTATTTGATGAGGAAGTTCACTAGAGGAAAAGAAATACTTCATCCAGCTCCTACTCATTTTGCTACAAATTTCATTGCATTGCAAATCATTTTAGCTCATAAAGATGAGTTGAGAGCTAAGGTGACATCTAGGAAATGGGTCTCATTTGATTATGCTAAAGATAGCAAAGGAAAAAAGTTTGTTGAGAGTGTGCTAAACTCTCTGTTTTGGGAAGAATGTGCAATAATTGTGCGAATGAGTGAACCTTTAGTTCGAGTTCTACGAATGGTTAATGGTGATGATAGACCTTCAATGGGATATTTGTATGATGCTATTCATCATGCAAAAAAAGAAATGATGAGGAGATTTCAAAAGAGAAAGGCTAGAGTGAAACCTTTCATAGACATTATCAATAATCGGTGGGATGGACAACTATATAGAAATCTTTATGTAGCGGCATTTTGGTTGAATCCTCGATTTCAATATGATGCAAATATAATGGATAAACATATGAGCATCATTTCAGGACTTCTAGATGTTCTTGAAAAGTATGCATATGGAAATCTACCATTACAAAGTAAGATTACAAGTGAAATGAAGTTATTTAGGAATGTTAAACATGACTTTGGTCGAGCGTCCGCAATAAATAATCGCACCCTTATGCCTCCAGGTATATAATTTTTATATTTAAAAATATTATTTGACATAGTCTTACACTTTTACTTATTATTTTTTTTGTATAGATGAATGGTGGATGACATATGGAACCAGTGCTCCAAATCTACAACAGTTGGTTATACGAGTATTAAGTCAAACTTGTAGTTCTTCGGGATGCGAGAGAAATTGGAGTATGTTTGAACATATTCACTTCAAGAAGAGAAATAGATTGGAGCACCAAAGGCTTAATGACCTTGTTTACGTCCACTGAAATCTAAGATTGAAACAAAAGTATTTTTCTTTTATCTAATTCCTTAAATATTATTTTATCTTATTTAGTAGAATTATTAATACTTATATTGTGTTAACTTTCACTTTTAATATATAGGAATTATTGGAAATGACGAAATTATGATCCAACTAATGTTGAGACAATTTGTGACATTGAAAATTGGGTTGTAAAAGATGACCCGTCAATTTTGACAACTGAAGAAGCAGAGAGTTTTCACCAAGCTCTATCAACTATGACCATACAAGATACTTTAGATGATGGTAATTAATGATTGATTATTTAGTGATAAATATTATTTAAAATAAAATCTTATTTAACACATAATATTTATTTGTTAATTGTGTTTGAAATGTAGATGTCATAAATGTTAATGAGATTGAAGATGATTGTGACGATGAAGTTTCAAATGAGCATGCTGATAATTTATTAGGTGTTGACGAGATTAACTCAATTCCATTGACATTTGATCCAAATTTTGCTTCTATGGACACAGAAGAACTTAATGTGTTCATTCAACAAAAGTGAATGTGTTGTTGATTTAGAATTTATGTTGTTAGATGTTTTGTTTTAAATATTTTAGAATTTTTGTTGTTGAATGTTTTGTTTTAAATATTTTAGAATTTATATTTGGTTTGTGTTTTGGATATTGAATTAAATTTATGTTGTTGGTTTTAATATTTAAATTTGGTTTTATGTAAGTATTGCATTGTAAATTTGTAACTAGTTAGGTGTTTTATATATGTGTTTTTTTTTTGTTGACCCGAGTCAACCTATTTGACCCGTGACCCGATCACTGGACCAGATCGATAGCCGGGTCGGGTTTCAAAACTATGATCCTAGAAGCCTTGTTAAACAATTATACGGCCTCTAAAAGCTAAAAAAAACCACCAAAAAACCCAAAATTAACCTAAAACTAAAAATATTCCCGAGCTCAAATATATTTTTCTAGTCGTTTTCAAGGTAAACAAAAACTTAATATTAACCCATCTTATCATATGGAACCATTTGACATAAAAATAAACTGTTTTGATGGCAAAAAATCATCATCAATGATAGCTTTCTTTTTCTAAGCTGGAATCTGGCAACCCCCTTTCTCTCCTCCACCAAAAACAAAAACTACAAAATGAAAGAAATAAAGTTTGGTGCCAGAATGCATTTTTAAAAAAATTATAGGTATCATGAGTTTGACGAGTTGATCCGGATCAAATAAAAAAGTATTATTCATCCCAATTGTATTCATGACCCGAATCATAAATTTGACGGGTTGATTTGGATCTATCCAGAACATCTTCATCTCAATATTTATATATTAGGTTAAAACGACAACACCTTGAAAACATTTTTTAGAAGTCAAACTGGGTTTTGACCAAATCATGTTTGGACCATCAAATCGATCGGGTAATACCGGGTCAGCTCACGCCCAACTTAATTTGAACCTCGAGTTAGACAAGGGACAATATTAGAGGGTTTTCAAGTTGACTCGTCAGCTCGATGTGTTATTCTTATATTTTTTTAATACATTCACATAAAAATTATCATAATATTATTTTTTTTACAATTAAGATTTACTTTTATTATTGTGATAAACTGTTGTCTAAAAATAAACTTTTTGGTAAAACACATTGATGAGATAAAGGGGTTTTGATCGGAGAAATATTTTTTTTTTTAATTTTAAATTGTTTATTTCTTTTATATATATATTATTATTATTGCTTTTGATATTTATTCAACAAAGAACATAGAACCAAAAAGTTATATTTATTTGTAAGAAAAACAATAACAAGAAAAGTCATTTTGTTTGAATGAGAATGTTCAATGCATTTGGGACACATGCCTACCTACCATGCAGCACGTATGAATTAAATACGGCGGTCCAAAGTCCGGACCGCTCCACTAGCAAATACTCTACATGTTGGCCACCCAAGTTTCAAAACAAGCAAAGAGGTGCCTCTCGTATCCAATAAGGCAGATGTCCCTGTAACTGGGTCGTAAACTTGTTCCACCAATCTCGTAGCCACTGGGCGAACAAATTTCACATGGAGAGGAGAGGAGAGGAGAGGAGACATCATTTTCCAAACAAAAAGGTTTGGCAGAAAAGAGTAGGACCCCTCCCCCCTCTATTCCTAATTATAGGTTGTTGTTTGCCTTTGAATTTGAAGGCTCGTAGTTTGGTCCGCCTAACAACCCATTTAACGTAAAGTCCAGGCATGATTGAGCTCCCACTCGCTGTAGAATTGGGATTTTATTTACGGTAATTTCCATGGATGATTGGTGTCCACCCCACCTCCAGCGGTGTTTGGCAATATGATTGTGGTTGTTTTTTAAATAGCTTTTGGTGTTGAAATACATATTAATGATATTTTTTTATTTTTTAAAAATCATTTTTGATATTAACACATCAAAAAATGATCTAAAAAATATAAATCCCATTTAATTTTAGTAAAAAAAAATTTTAAAGTTAATAAAAACAATTACAAATCAATGCCAAACAGAATAACTTTCGAGGGAGACAGAGACGCAAACTACTTCCGTGCACCAGCAACACGGAGTTTCTTGACTGCGTGCATGTGCCGGAGATATATCGATGTCACATCACCAACTCTCCCAGCCGCCCTCGATCGTCTCTTCAACTCTAGCTAGCTAGCTAGCTAGCAGATATTTAGTGGCGATATTGCTGACGCCCACCTCTTCTGAAAACTGGAATGGGTTAAAGTAAGTGCAGCACAAGGTCCAATGGATCTGCGGGTGGTGAGTTGGTCTGTTTCTTCAATGCGCAGGTTCATAGGAATTTCTTCTTCATAAAGAACAATTGGGAACGTATTTCCACTCTATGAAAGCACGTACCCTCCTGCTGCAAGCCAAACTCTCAGGGAACTTTTAATAATTTAAAGAGTTGTGCCATTAATTACATGTACTAAATAGTTTCACTCTGAGTTATCCCATGAAAGAAAACAAATCCTGTAAATCTAAAGAATCAAGTTTAATAAAAATATGAAACATGGAGTAGGTAAATCCAAACACAAAAGCTATTGAAACAAACTTCACCCATGATTAACGACTCAGAAGTATAAAAAAAAAACACCTCAAAATAATATTGTATCACGCAAAACATAAATTTATGAGCACAAGCTAATAATCAGTTAGCATAAGTTTAATACTTAAAATAGTCATAAAATATTGATTTTAAGTCAAAGCAAACCCAAACTAAAATACAAGCTCTGAACTGAAAACTAAATATAAATATCCAAATAATAAAATAAAACATCAAATAAAACCTTGAAACAATTCAGATTAATATAAAAAAATAATTCATCCCAAAAAAATCTGCCATTAAATACTCCAGCCATTAACCTGCCGAATATAATTGCATTATAAGAAAAAGGATTGTCTTTAAATAAGAAGTTTACAAGTAAAAAAACAACAAATAACAAAAACCATATTGCATCTATTAACTTGTATGGCAAGACCTCACCGAATTCCGATTAATCTGAAATTTTAATTCAAATGTAGAACAATATATTTAGAAATATGCTTGATAGCGTAAATTAAGCTGGATAATAGATATAATTACGTTAAAATATATGACACTAAAATATGAATTGTTTACCGAACAATTATTTAGTAATACTAATATTATTAACTAAAAATTAATTTATATTGTGGTTAGGCTTGTTCATCAATATTGAATTAACAATAAAGGCAACATTAATTTTAATTAACAATGTTATTTTAATCAGATTCTGTAGTGTTGGGATAAAATAAGATTTTCGAGAGATGAGCATATTATATAATGTACGTATGACATCTCTTGATGACTCATGGGAGCAACCACAAGCATAGAGAAAGAATGAAGGAGGAATTAATTAGTTGACACAGAAGGCGGTGCTAGCATAGTATATAGTATTTGATGGTTTTTCAGCAGGCTCAAGACATACGGGTTTGAAGAGAAATGGGCCATTGAGAAATCGTTGACCTGAAATTATCATCTAAAACAAAAGTAATTTATTTATTTATTAATTAATTATGGGGGGTGGGGGCACAACCTTATTTATTTATTTATTTATTTATTAATTATGGGGGGTGGGGGGCACAACCTTATTTATTTATTTATTTATTTATTTATTAATTATGGGGGGCGGGGGGCACAACCTTATAAATAATGATGATGGGACAACAATTTGTTCGTTGTTCCTCATATGACTTCTCTTGTACTCCAAGCGTCCTCAAATCTCCACTTATTTACCTTCTCGCTTTTTGTTGGGAGTTGGATTCTTCATCTTATTATTGTTTTTTTCTATTTTTTAACATTTTAAATTTCATCATTGATAGTGTGGGTAGTATTTTTTTTTAAAATATTTTTTATTTAAAAATATATTAAATTAATATATTTTTTATTTTTTAAAAATTATTTTTAATATCAGCACATCAAAATAATCTAAAGACACCAAAAAATATTAATTTAAAATAAAAAAATTTCAATATTTTCAAAAACGTTTTTGAAATGCAAAAACAAACAGGGTTGACTCATTTACTGTAGCCGGGTTGTACTCATGTTTAAAAATATAGCAGAGATTATTTTTAAAATATTTTTTAAAAAAAATATATTAAAATAATATATATATATATATATATTATAAAATTTATTTTTAATATTAGTATATTAAAATATCTGAAAATGTAAAAAAATATATTTTTTTGCTTACTGTTACCGAGCATAATACCTGGGAAACCTTTTCTTTGAGTTGAATACAAAATTAGATTCTCACGGAATAAAATTGTTTAGTTAGTTATTGAATTATAAACTCCAATATTATTACTTAGTTATTGAATTATAGAAAACTAGCTATATCTTAAACAACGGGATGATTAAATACTAGTTATTTAATTATTATTATTAATATTATATACAATCAATTATTTAATAATTCGATTACATTAAATTACTACTCATTATAATCATGTGTCTTTGAACATAAATATTAATAATTTTCATACCCACGGATTTTGTATAATTCTTATACCATTGCTTTTTTCCAACTTGGTATCACTTTTTTATTTTGTTATTGATTGAAGTTTAATTTAGAAAAATCCTATGCTAAAACTAAAATCAAGATAATTTATATATATATATATAAAAAAGTTATTATTGCAATCTTTAATTATTGATTTCATAATTCTTTTGTTGTTTTTCAAGAAGAAAATAACTATCAAGTTATTACAATAAACTAGCAATGGCTTTACTATTGAATCTATAACCTAAAGCCCTATCATGAAATTCCTTAACCATTTTACTTGTGAAGTTGCTTCAAAACATGTTATAAATTATATGTTCATTATGTATGATCCAATAATCATCTATTTGACACTCTTTCATGATATTGCATCTCTATCTAGCATGAAGATATGTCCTAAAGTGTATTTTTTAGAATCTTGACATCTAATAAAATTTGAATTTGGACATCCAATCACTTTTAAATTCTCGACATGTCTATAAGATAGCATGTAATTCTTGGTTCCTTGTAGACATTTCATAACTTTCTTGGAGGCTTTGTAATAAGCTATTTATGGATTACTTTAATATCTACCGAGCATTTTTATTGCAAATCTTATGTCATGCTTCGTACATATTCTTGCTTTTCTAAATATTTTTCAGACATTGATTTAGATTAAATTTACCATCCTTCACTATGAGTGTTGCATTAACTTTACACAAACTTATCTTGAATTTCTTTAGAACTCTTTCAATATAGGCTTTATGATACATATATAATGTCCTTTTAAACCTGTCTCTGTGAATATTTATGTCAATAACATAACTAGCTTCACCTATATTCTTTATTTTACAGTTCTTTAAAAGAAATTTTTTAGTATCCTTTAGCAAAATTTCATCACTGGTTGCAAATAAGATGTCATCCACATATAAGACTAAGAAAATGCACCTATTCCCACTGAACCTAAGGTATATACAAGTTATCCACAATGTTTTCAATAAAACTATAAGAGGAATAAAATTTTAAAAACCAACTTCGGGAGGACTGTTTTAGTCTATAAAATGACTTCTTTACTTGCAAACTAATTTCTTACCTTTATCATAACAAAATCCTTTAGGTTTCTTCATATGTATCTTTTCATCTAGAACTCCATTAAGAATGATTGTTTTCACATCCATTTGGTGTAGCTCTAGATCAAAATGAGCTACTAGAGTCATTATGATTCTAAATGAATCCTTTTTTTATACTAGGAAATATGTATCATGGTAGTCAATGCTTTCTATTTGTGTGAAACCATTGGCTACCAATCTAGTTTTATATCTCTTAATGTTGCCATTTACGTCTTATTTGGTCTTATAGATCCGTTTTCAGCCTATAACTTTAACTCATTTTGGTAACTCAATTATTTATTATACTTGGTTTTTAGCTATAGAATCCATCTTTTTTTTCAATATATTGTAGCAAACCTTAGAGTTTTCCCCGCTCATAACTTGTGAAAACATAATGAGATCATATTCTAGTTCAATGTCAAAGTCAAATTCAACTAGGTATACTAGATAGTCATCTGAAATGATTGTTCTTCTTTCTCTTGATGATCTTCTAACATCTTAATTTTCACCCATAACTTATGGGTGTTGAAATTTGGTTCAATGATGACTTGTTCCTTTTAAGATGGTAGTTCTTGAATTAGTTATTCTGCTAAAATACCAGGGGTTTGACATACTTTAGGAATGACCAAGGTATCTTTATTCACGAGAGTATTGTCTTGATCCCATTATATCCTTCAAGAAATATAACTCCCCCTAGTGTCATTATTTTCTATAAACTTCACATTTCTTACCCTAACAATTATAAGAGTATTTGAGGGACAATAAAACATAAAACCTTTAGAATTTTCTACATAATTAATAAAATATTTGCTTACAATTCTAGGATCCAATTTCTTTAATTGTGGATGATATACTTTAACCTCAATAGAACAACCCCAAATGTGTAAATATCTTAAATTGGATTTCCATCCTTTGCATAATTTAAATAGTGTTTTAGGAACCACCTTTGATGAAACTTTTTTTAAGATATTCATTGATGTCTTTAACAGTTCACTCCACAAAAAAGTAGTTCATTGCTTCCTCACATACTCCTAACCATATACATAAGGGCATAATTTTGTCTTTCAACAACACCATTTTGGTAAGGTGTTCCAAACATGGTATATTGTCCAATGATACCTTCTTCTAAATAGTTTACAACTGGACCTTTTATTTGCCCATATTCTATGTATATTGTGCAAAAGGCTCACCTTATTATGGTTTGTGATGCTAGTAAGTGGTGGTTCAAGGATAGATTTTCGACTGAGAAGTGTTGTTGGCAGTTCCCTCTAGTGGCTACAAGTATTCTTTGTGTTAGCAATATTTAGTAATAACAATTATGGAGAGAATACTATGGAATTGTTGGGGTGGTTTTTAGAGTGAGAATTCCTACCCCCTGTCTATGATGCTGACGTTTTTTAAATGGAAAAGAAAGGTTACAATTATGGAATTTGATGATGGAAATTAGACTGTGTTTTTATCTTGATTGTAGAAAATTAGGGATTGATTTACTCAGAATTGACTCGGGGTTGATTGTTGGATTTTTGGGATTAAATATATGTAATCTTGGGATTGAATTGGCTGGGTTTTTGGAAACACCAAGAATTCAATTGAGTCCTAAAATCTTATTGCCTTTTTCATTGCAGTCCTTTGCTTTTTGGATTTTCAATTTTCAATTAATTAGGGTTTTAATCTTGGATTTTATTTTTAATTTCATCCTTAATTAAATTAATTAATCCTTTTAATTTGACTGTATTTTCCAATTTAGTCATTGGTTCTTCAAATATTTTAATTAAAGACAAGCTAAACCTTTTTCCTTAATTACTTTTCAATTAAGTCTCCAATTACACCCAAAATTATACTTTATTTTTTTCTTCCTGCACTTAGTTTTAGGCTTGTAAAATTTCAATTATTTGTATAATTTTATTCCTAACTGTATGTTATTTTTTGCTTTTTATATAGCTGTTTCTTTATTTTTATGATTATTTATAACTTATTATGACATACAAAATTGGTTTATGAAAATAATAATTCACACAAACCACTAGTAAAAAACCTCCTAAAACTCTTTTTAGGAGAGAGGAGTCACCATTTCTTATATGCTAGCTCTTTCTTTTCTCTACTCTACCTATTTGTATAGATGAAATGTGTATAATATTTTTTGTGTAGATAATATAAAGTATAACATTCTATTTATAGAGAAAACTTAATAACCCTATAAATATCAAAATATCATTTTGTCTCCTGAATAATATTACATATATTATTTTATGATAGTTTTAGAAATTTATGCAACCAAGTCTTTTCTTGATTTTGCTAAGTCTAGAATTATAATTCTCCATATTAATTACATTCTAGTTTTCAATTTCTAAAACTTATTTATAATCAATTATTCTTGATTAATTATTCTAATTTAATTTCTAACAAATGATTCTTATGTGTATGACCCATTAAGTTCTCAAATATGTTAGACCAAATATAAGTCATGTCTTAAATAAAATATGATTAAATAAATTAAATAAATTAATTTATTATCAATTCACCAATTAACTAATTTATATTTGAAGAACAAATGCACCGTCAAGAAATATATTATGATCTTCTAAATATTAGAAAAATCATAAGTGGTTTAACTTAACTTTTAAGTGACAAGTTTCTTAATATAATCATTATCTCTTTATAAAAAAAAATTTGATTTCGACATTATAGCATTGAGTGTATATGCTATATCAAACATGTTTGTTTTTAACACTATAATCATTGATTTTTTGAATAAGGTTTGAAACTCTCTTTAAATCTCGTTCCAACTTGTGTAATCAAGATTTGTTTTTAATACTATAATCATTGATTTTTTAATAAGGTTTGAAACTCTCTTTAAATCTCGTTCCATCTTGCGTAAGAATTTCATAATCAACACTATTTGAGAATATGTTAAACATTTTTTTTCAATTCACCTAGGGTGATGAATCCTTTCTTGATCATTCAAATACCTTCATATAGTTCATGCAATACCAAATATTTGCCTATTTGTTACCATTGATTAAGACAACAAGTAATGAGGGTAAAAACATAACATTCTCTATATAAGATAACTTGATGATCTCAAGTCTAAGGATCACTTATAAATTGACACATGAGTCTTTCCATAGACATAAGTGATCTCTATATAAAAACTCTTCATGCGAGTCAATTCAGTGTATATATCATTTGATAAGTACCCACTGATAAGAGAATTTTTAGCATGTATATTTTCCACTATTCATGCTTGATTTTGAAATATTTTGGATGTGTTGCACAAGATAATTAGAAATTCGGATCCCTTTTTGAACTATTGATCTCATGGGAAATTAATGTGTTTTCAGATACTAGATTACTGAGCAGGCAGAATCTGACAGTAAAACCGAACATTGATTTATTATGTGCTGCAAAGGAAGCTATACAACTCAGTTCCAAATGTTCATCACCATTTTTAAATATCTACGATGAAGGTCTCAAAAATATATGAAGGGTATATAACTCAGTTTTGCTGTTTCGAAGCCCAAAAAGCGAGTCGAAAAACAAGGATTGAATCAGACCCGAACTTCCTGCACTCCAAATACTATCTCGGTTTATAGCCCTTATCTCAAGTCTCAGAGGTCCAAAAATTGAAAAATTGGTGTCGTTGGAAAGAAGATTTGATTTTCTATAATTTCTCCAGAAATAGAGATCTTTGAATTCACACGTTTCCTGCCTCAAATCTGGCCCGCAATGTCTAGGTAGGAAGGAATTCAAATCAGAAAAGAAAACTATTTTTATTCTAGCGGGGGTAAAAAGGCCACAATATAAAAGAAAAAAAGAGGGGTCTGCAAAGGAAACGTGCATACATAGAGAAACCCTGAAATAGACTAAAGGAAGAAGAAAAGGCGACACAAAGAGGCAAAAATAGAGAAGATTTGGAGGACACCTATCTATTCCACTGTCATTCTCTGCTTTTGAGTGATGTTTATCGTATCAAGTTTGTTTCTCTTTAATTTAACTATGGAGTAGACTTTTATTCTAGGATTTTTGATGTAACCTTACTATAAATATGTGAATAATTTCTTCGATTGAATTATTACATTAAGTTGTTGAGTATTTCATTCTATGTGTAATGCTTGTGTATGTTTGACCAACATCTGCATGATTTAGAATTCAATTTGAGACTGAGAAGTGATAATTATTTTAGTTATTGTTTGAAATATCTTAAGTAGAGGATAGAGATATCCTAGGAACTTTTATAATCGTTACAGGTTTTACGGTACTTAATAAATTTCGACAAGTTCAGAACTTTTGTAGAGTATATGAAATTTGCTTGTCGAAATAATTCATTGATACTCGAGAGAGATTATTGTTTAAATTAGAAAAACCTGATTATCAATGTTAGGAGTAATTAATTTAATTGAGAAAGTTCACATATGAATAGTTGCGGTAATTCAGAAATCCTAGAACCAGTACAATTGAATTCATTAATATTTAATCAATTGGTTGTTTGTTTTTAATCATTAATTTTTGTTTCATAAACTATCTCATTCGATTCCTCAAATAAATCATAATTTAAAAGACTTTAGTAATTAGTAGTAATTTTTACAAATCCTCGTGGGACGATACTCTACTCATCACTTTATTACTTGTTAATATTCGTGCACTTGCGAAATTAAGCAACACCCACGTATTAGTTCCATGTATCCCTCATACCTTAACCTATAAGAACAACTGTTTTCTTTCATAAATAACATAATATGTAACAGTCTCAATGACTCTAATTAATGTCAAACCTTAATAGAGCATCGACTATGAACATTTAGGAACAATACTTTGATATAATAAGAATCTCATAATTATAATCACTTTATCTTTTCCTTTTTGAAGAATTTTTATTCCAAGAATTTTATATTTACTCTAGACTCATTAATCAAACATAAATGAATATCAAAGATAAATAATATATTTATTAATAATAAATATATTTCTTACATAAATAAAGTCAGTGTCATGTGTAACCAACTGATTGAATCCAAAGAATATACACTAACAAATATAGGTTATAACATATAAATGAGATTACATTAAATGAACATTCAAGATTCTTGATGGGTGAATCAAAACGATGTTGTTTTACATTTAAAAGTGGAAAACTATAAAAAATATCAAGGATTGTTTTGTAGGTTAGGATGAACATTTAAAAAATAATTTATTTTTTTCTAACAAAATAACATTGTTTATTACTCAAAAGTAGCTAAACAATGTCGTTTTGCACTTAACCAAGTGATACCGTTCATTTGAACATGAAATTTAATGTCGTTTTTTTTTTTTTATATTTTTACATTTTCTCTTACTAACTTTTTTTTTAATAAGGTGTCTTTGAACTAGCTTACATGTTACTCGAGACCAAATCTTTCTAATGTAGCTATTTTACGGGGCACCCTTATATCAGCCTAGTGCATTTAGAGGAGTTTAATTTGAAAATCCATTATGGCATCGAATACCAAAGCTGGATACCAGAAATAAAAAAACGAGGACCAATAAGCCTCTAGTCTAGTGGTGGTGAGTTCCTTACAATTGCAAGAGGTCATAGGTTCAACTCCTTCCTCTAGAGTATTAGAGATTAGAAAATGTCCAAGTACTAAAGAAGGCAAGAGTAACCCCTTATTTTTATAGTGATGTCCATTTTAGTTTGTTGTAGTAATCGCCTTACCCCGCTAACTACTAACATTAACTTTGTGACTATTTAGGAGGTGTTTGAATGTATAGTAACAATTGCTTTTTAAAGTGTTTTTTTATTTAAAAAAATACTTTTGAAATACAAAATTAAACAGACTCTTAACCATCTATTGTGGGTTATAGGGTCCTCTTTATGAAAAAAAAAAGAAATAAGAAAGTGTGGTATTTTCTCATGTACATATTTATTAGAGTGTTAACTTCTTATATAAAACTCGAGTTAACATAATTTAATTTTGGAGTTTTATTGGAAAAATAGACAATAAGACAATCCATTATGCTTGAGTTAAACTATGATTAAAAAAAAGAGTCATTTAAACTTAGATTTAAAGTTTGATTATTTTTATAATAAAACTTAAATATTATTATAAACAAACTTAAATAGTTTACTTGAAATGTTTGTGAATATAAAATATATTTTTGTATGTTTATTCTAAAAAAAAACTTATTATAAAATAATATTATGTTATTTCATGGATACAAAATAATTATAAAATATATATAAATTGAAGTAAGAGACTAAGGCCCTATTTGTTTGCAGAAAAATAGTTTTCTATTGGAAAGTGGTTTCCTTGGAAAGTGAATTCCGGGAAAGTAAATTATTTTCCGATGTTTGGTAGTGTCATGAAAAATAAGTTGGAAAACACTTTACAGTGTTTGGTTATGTTATAGAAAATGAGCTGGAAAATAGCTTATTAATGTTTTTTTTTCAAGTTTATTAAAATAATAAGAAACAAATCTTACAAATTAAAAAGTTGAATGAGAATGAAATTGAAAAAAAATATAATTTCATAAATTATATCAAATAAAATAAATAATAATCAAAATAATAGAGATAAAATATAACAGATAAAAAAATTGAAAGATGATGAAATTAAAATAATAATAATAATAATTACAATTTCATAAATTTTTTTAAATAAAATAAGTAACAATCAAAAGACCGATGACCGCATTTGATAGATAAAAAATTTCAATTAAAAAAATGATAAAAGAAAAGTAAAAAAAAGTCATAAAAATAAGAACCAAAGTTAATGTAAAAATTAGATTAAATTAAATTTTAAGGGATGAAATTGAAAAAAAAATTCAAACAAAATACATAGCAATCAAAAGTTTGAGGACCAAATTTGACATAATTAGCAAATAATATGATATTTCTAAATTTTTCACAACTTTTAGAAAGTGTTTTCCGCCCAAAATAAAAGGAAAATACTTTCCTGGAAATCATGTCAAATTTTTATTTGACAGAATAATATTTTTTGTTGATCGGAAAGTGTTTTTTATTGACCAACTTTTATAATGGCAAACAAACACTGGAAAGTTTGTAAAATGATTTTCCGAAAACCACTTTCCGGGAAAAAAATGTACCCTAATATATAACATTGAAACAAAACTTGTTAATTTTCAATTAAAGTTTATCTTAAAACTATTATTTTTATTTCATTTTGTATACTAATGAAGAAGATAGAGTTGATTAAAAAAATAGTGAATTAAACTTGAAATAATTTGAAGATAAATATAAAACTCAAGCTCGATTTTATTTTATTTTTTTTTAGACAAAACAATGTGAACTAGATTTGATTTTAACAAACCAATCCTAAACAATTATATGAAAATCTAAAAACTATGAGAAAATCGTTATAGCAATTGATAGTAAAAGTCCATTTGCCCTTCTCAAAACAAGAAAAATAACTAAATTACTATCTATTGGAGGTAATATCAACTTTTTTACAAGGGTCCATTGATCATTACTATAGTGATAAGGGATATATTGATCTATTTTATTTTTATTTTTTATTTATAGTAAAATGACTACATTACCATTGGAATCAAATTTTCTAAAATTGATGCCCATGGGATTTTTTGTATTTTTATGCACATTAAAATAACTAAATTACTCTTAAAAAGTAAAACCACATTCACTAGTTGTCAAGGGCGTTTTGGTGATTTCACTATGATTTTTTTCCGATATAATCAGGTCGATGGAGGAGCAATTTAGTAATTTTAAAAATACAATATTATTTATTAAAAAAACAGTTGATGCAACTACACTTGTCACCACGTGGGTTGCTCCCGCGCCATTTGAGCTACGTGTGGAAAGGTGTTAGATGATCAAACAATAGTTTTCAGGACGATGTTCGAATCGTCTCAACGATCTCTTGATCCTGGTGTTACGTGTGGTGGAAGGAGCTCCGATTTGGTACTAACAACCTTTTATTTTTTTTCTCTACACCTCGATTTTTGTTCTAACCCTATAAAATTTCGAAACAGCCCTTCAATTGATTTTTCCTTTAGATTTTGTCTTTGTTTCTTTAATTGCTATTTGTTTTATTTGAAGTAGTTTATGAAATTTAATTTTTAATTTCATCATCCTTTAATTTTTTATGTCAGATTTGTTCCCTATTTTTTTATTGATATTTGTTTCATTTGAATTATTTTTATGATTAGATGTTGTTTTACGATTTCATCATTCTTCAATTTCTTTTCCTATTAAATTTGATCTTTATTTTTTTATTGTTATTTTTTATGTTGGTAAATTTTTTAAATTAATATTTTTTAGCTTCATCTTTCGACATTAAATTGGTTGAGAATTTAACTTTTTAATTGAGTCAGGGTCTAAAATTGCACGGGTTATGGGTTGAGAGATTAACCCAAGTTTATTTTTTTTAAGCTCATATTTTTACAATTTCATCCTTAAATATTTATTTAATTGGAGATTGAACTCTGTTATTTTTTTTTAAATTTTCTTTCTATATAATTTTTCATTGATTTTAAAAATAACTCGGGTTATATCGGGTCTTTTTATTTGTTGTTCTTTTTTAAATTTATTTTTTAAAGATATTTTATTTTTTAATTAGATTAAATAAATTAATTAAATATAAATATGAGATGCCCATTTTTGATATTTTGAAAAAGAAAATAATTTTTTATTGGATGAACATTGTTTTATTGGAATGAATAATTGTTTGATTAAATAATTGTATTTTAAAAAAAACAAAATTATTAAACACAATTAGATATATACCCCATATTGCGAGATCAAATACCTTAATTTATATTTATTTTTTGGTTTTTTTAGTTTAGACTTTACTTATAATTAACTCTTTTTTTTTCTTACATTTATTAATATATAATATTTGATTTATTTAATTAGATATATATAAGTTTTTTAATTTTTTATTAAAATTGTTTTTATAGCCAAAAACATATTGAAAGAATCTACATATTTATTTGTTTTTTTTGCTTAAAAAAATAAAATTATTTTATCTATATATAAGTGCGAGTGAGTTAACTAATATTTATTATGGACCGAGCTTGATCACACCCTAAAGAATAAACAAGGACTTGCCTCCTGTATCCAATAATAATAATAATAAATAAATAAATAAATAATTGTGGCTCGTAAAAGGAAAAAAAAATAAAAAATAAAAAAGAGGGGGAGGAGGGGGGGCATAGAGGTATTTTAAAGAAATTTATTGATAATGTTTTCTGTACCCTAAAGAAAACCTTCTTCATCATCTGTTCGCAATCCCTCTCGCTCTCTTAAAACCATCACACAGATTAAAAATTGAATCAGTGATAGATAATAAGTCATAAAAAAATTAAATCGAAATTTAAAAAAAGGTAAAAGAATGGGAAGGGAAAGAGAGGCTCCTCAGAAACCTCAACAAGAAGAAGAAGAAGGAGTCTCATACACAGTGGAGCAGCTGGTTGCCGTCAATCCCTACAATCCTGACATCCTCCCCGATCTCGAAAAATACGTTAACGAACAGGTCCCTCTCTCTCTCTCTCTCTCTCTCCCCATTTTGTTTCTCTTTTCTTCGTTTTTCACTGTTTTTAAGGAGAAAAAATATTTGACAGGTTTCTTCGCTAACATACAGTCTGGATGCAAATCTTTGTCTTCTACGCCTCTATCAGGTATGTTTATTAAGTCTTGTCTTACTTAAATTTGATTTGATAATATTAATGTTTATGCTTTGTTGTTGTTACATTTGTTATTTTTTACTCAATTGCAGTTCGAGCCAGAGAGAATGAGCACCCAGATTGTGGCTCGTATTCTCATTAAGGTCTAGACTGTTAAAGCCCTTAAGCTTAAATGATTTTAAATGCTTTATTAGATTGTAATGCTTGCTAAGTCCTTTTTGGAACAGGCACTCATGGCAATGCCAGCTCCTGATTTTGGCCTTTGTCTCTTTTTGATTCCAGAACGAGTGGTATGTTCTCTTTTTTTGCCCCTTGCTCCTGTAAAACTGTGTGAAATCATGCATTTTGACATTATTCAAAGTCCGATAAGTACAATAAGGGGAGGCTTTATCGCGGGATTCAGTTTGTTCTCTGGGAAGAACTGTGATGTAATAAATGACATCCAAATGTCTGGTTTTTTAACTTTTTTTTTTCCTGAGTTGAGTTGAAGTGGTCCTTTGAAAACATAGATGGTATGCTGGTTATCTATTTAATTCTTTATTCATTTTATATACTTTTCAGCAAATGGAGGAACAGTTCAAGACACTGATTGTTCTCTCACATTATTTGGAGGTACATCTCTGCTCTGTTACTGGACTTGGACATGTACATTTGTGTGAAATAATGGATAATAAATCATCTACGTCTTCATTTGCAGACAGGAAGGTTCCGTCAATTCTGGGATGAAGCTGCAAAGAATCGCCACATAGTTGAAGCCGTCCCAGGTAAGAGTTAGTTTCTGATGGTTGCTTTCTTATCCTTAGCTATACCCTTTTGTTGTCTCTGTTGCCTAATTGTCTAGATAGACGTGTAATTAACGTTCAAGGACTAACATTTTAGAGGTCTTAGATCATCTTTACAAATAACGAGAGTACATGCAGTGTTGTCAAGAGGCGCCTTTTGCGCTCGCGAGACCCCATCACCTTTTATTTTTCCAAGCGAGATGATTTAACTAGGCGCTTGCCTAGAGTGCAAGCACTAGGCGCTAAAATAATTTAAGGGTACAGACATAGAGTTTGTTAAAGTAAAGAGTAGGGTTTAAAAATAAAAAAGGATCATCAAAATAAAGCTTTAAAATTTAAAAAGGATCATCAAAATAGAGCTGGAGGCACATTTGGCAAGCCATTCTTTTCCAAAGAATCAAGTACATCTTTTTGTTTGTTTCTTCTTCATTTATTTTCTTCGTTTTCTTTCTTCTTCACATGTGATCTCTCTCCCCATCTCATTTCTTCTTCACATGTCAAGGGAGTTTGTTTTCCCTTGCTTTTGTTACCAAGTCGGTGATCATATGGCTCCTGCTGTTGCCGGTGATGCCTTCTTCTATATCTCTTTTGTATGTATGTGTATTTTGGCATATAAGAGGTCTAAATTGCTAGAGTTAAATATGTCATGTAAGCGAGCTTATGCATGGATTTACTTGTGTTGGTAATTATAGGCTGTGGTAGTTTTGATTAGCGTACAATCATGCTCTTCATCCTGCCCTACAAATAAAGAGAGTTTGACTTCCCTTGCTTATGCTATCTAGTTAGTGATTTTATTGTTCCCACTGTTATTGGTGATGACTTCGTGTACTTTCTTTTGTTTATTTGTATAGCGTGTCCTTTGGTTTATAAGTGGTCTGAATGCAGGTTTTGAGCAAGCAATCCAAACCTATGCAATTCACCTACTTTCTTTGACTTATCAAAAGGTTCCTAGGTCTATCCTGGCTGAGGTATTCTTCCATTTCATGCTTTGAAAATTCTTGTTTAATATATATGTTGAACTTTGCTTTATTTTTGTGTCTGTTCTGTGGTTTGTTTGATACATTGAAATCAGTGGTGGAAATCTTGTATCATTTAGAAAAGCTGAAAACATGTCGCAGACCTGCATTAAATTAGTAACAGTTTTGCTGTACTGGCAAGAGAGACATAGTAGATTGTAGGTAAAATGGTGTCTGATTTTGAAAATAGCATGCTTGTCATTAGTTCTTTTAAACATGAAGTATAACGTTCGATGCTTAGCTGAAGGTTTTTTTTTCCCATATACTTTGCGTTTTTCTTCTGCATCCATTTCATTTGATGTGATGAGAAAGATTCGTACACGTTTCAACTATTTCTATGTCTATATCAACTTTAGTTATATCGTCCATGCCAAAATCTTACTTAACTGGGCATGCATGTGGCAGGCTATCAACATTGAAGGTCTATCCTTAGACAAGTTCCTGGAACAACAGGTGTCCAATTGTGGTTGGACATTAGAGAAGGGTCATGGGCAGGTACAGCTCATTGCCCTACCCAGTAATGAATTTAACCATCCTGAGCTAAAGAAGAACACTGCAGATAGCATTCCTTTAGAGCATGTTACCCGCATCTTCCCCATTCTTGGTTGAGGGGCTTGGGATTTTTCAATTTGTTCCTCGGCGAAAGCTCTGGGATTCCGAGTCGTGGTGCTGCTTCTGGTTCCCAGTAAATGTGCTTAGATGCTTTTGATTTTGGTGCTACTGTAACCTTATTGCTTGTTTGTTTTTGTATCTGGGATCTAGTTCCCTTTGAACTTTGGTTTCGATGCTAACAATACATTGCAATTTTGAACCCAATTTCTGTTGATAACAACGCAGCAAGTGCGTAACTCAAACTCTGGAATCCCTGTAATGTCGAAAGACAATGATGAGGTAAAAAAAATGGTTGAATCCCACCCTAGTGAGTGTGCCAGGGATGACAATTAGGCTAGTTCGGAATAGCCTTTTCAAAATCATGGTTGGTTTACACAAGATTTTTATGATAGGGTTGCTAACGATATCTGTTTGATATTTAAATTCCGTTTAAAACTTAGGTTCAACATGTTTTTTTTTTTTTTTTTTAATTTTTTAATTATTTTAATATACTAATATTAAAAATAAATTATAATTTTTTTTAACAAAACAACCTTTATCAATATTATCTAAATCTTGAAAAATATACAATGACACTCCACCTATGCTGCATAACTATAACTTTAAAGTTATTGTTCTTTTCTTTTTCTTTTTTTTTTTTAAAAAAACCTAATTATTAACAAAAACATAAAAGAGCTAAGTGTTAACTATAAACACATATATAAACACATAAAAAAAAATATTATGAATTGTAATAGTATAATAATGCTTTTGTCATCTTTAATAAAAATCAATTAACTTGTTATTGAAGGTAATATAATTAGTTTTTTTTTTTCAGGACCCATTAGTAGTCATTGTTGAATTGATTGGTAGTAGATCAATTTTTTTTTTTTAATATTTTTTAAGTATAATGCAATAACTAAATTACTTTTAAAAGAAAAAAAAACTAGCGTCCAATGTTTTTTTTTTTTTTTTTATTTTTATAATAGTTTTTTAGTTATAATCAAGTTAATTAAGAAATAATTTGATATTTTAATAAATATAAAATATAATTTAAAAATCAAAAGTAATTTAACCTTCTCTTCCTAATGGTTGGGTGTGTGTACATGGTGCCCAATGGTTGAACTTGATTAACCCACCCTTCTCCATCTACCCCATCGCAAATCCACAAACTAGTAGGTGCAACACCACCACCCTCTTCCTCTCCTCCACGACAATAGTCACAATGAAAAGTGCAAATTAATGCATTCATTATGTGCATTATTTATTATGAGAGGCTCAGATAGTAGCATACCACTACTTGTGAAGGACTTGATGAGATAGGATATGTTGTAGCCAATAATAAACTTAAAATCATATTTAAAGATATTAAAAATTTAAAATAATAATTACCTAAATTAACACACCAAAGTTATTGGAATGAAGACTCCAGCCCAACAATTATAA
>Ga0325414_1000969_pt1 | contig 26234 bp, 31 predicted proteins | sample PopdelMetagenome_8_FD_206183 | JGI IMG/M metagenome (GOLD analysis project Ga0325414, IMG submission 206183) | Populus deltoides microbial communities from Bellville, Georgia, United States - Leaf-PdKOR-R3 | ecosystem: Host-associated > Plants > Phyllosphere > Phylloplane/Leaf | place: USA... | reverse complement strand
GACTCCCTTTTTGGAACAAGAAACGTGATGATAGAGATCAAATGGTGATTGCTTTTGAAGCTTATCAGCAACTCAGCAGTGTCACCATCCGTCCCATGACTGCCATCTCTGCTCTCAACACTATCTACGAGGACATCTGCACCAGTGCACACCAAAAGCGTGCTGCCATGATTCTCCTCCCATTCCACAAGCACCAGAGAGTGGACGGAAGCTTGGAGTCTTTGGGGCACTCGCTGCAGGAGGTAAACCAGCGCGTCCTCCGTCATTCTCCATGTTCTGTTGGTATTCTTATTGACCGTGGCTTCGGAGGCACCACCCAAGTCTCGGCCAGTGATGTGTCCTACAAGATTGTAGTCCCTTTCTTTGGAGGTAGTGACGACATGGAAGCTCTAGCCTTCGGGATGAGAATGGCGGAGCACCCTGGAATCATGCTTACTGTCCTTAAGTTGGTGCCCGAATCAGGGAAGACGCTATTGACATTAGAAGGCCAGGATACCAACGTGATCAGGGTTGAGAATGATAAAAATTCTAACAGCGAGGCTGATAGCGAGATCTTCTTCTCTGAATTCGTCCAGCATGCTGCCAAAAAGCTGCAAGATTCAGTGACACATGAGGAAAGAGTGGTAGAGAGTAAGGCAGACGTTGTTGCAGCATTGAAATCAATGAGCAAGAACAATCTCTTCATGGTAGGAAGAATGCCTCCCATAGCTCCTCTGTTGATCTCAACCGACACTCCAGAACTGGGTCCTGTTGGAAGCTTTTTGGCATCCTCCAACTTCTCCAATACACCATCCGTTTTGGTGATCCAACACTATTATCCAAATGGAAATCCTCATCCGTTCGTTGATGAAGAAGAAAACGGAGTCACGGATGATGGCACAGATACACTGGTTTAGTTGACATATATTGCTCTATAAGGCATCAGCCTACGGATATACGTTCAGAACAGCCTCTTCAAATTTTTTTTTTCACTTCTCTGTATTTTTTTAATTATTTTGAATAATCTATAAAATTATAAAAAAAATCAATTTTAACCTTTTTAATTTTTAAATCTTTTAAATTTAATTTTTTATTCTTTCTATTGTTTGTTTTATTAGAACACATTTTCTAAATTATTTTTTTGTTTACAATTTCATCCTCAATTTTTTTTTTCATATAAATTTAATTCTTGTTATTTTTTTTATTATTTCAAGCTTTTTAAATATAATGCGAACCTCGTGATCACATGGTCACACAACTCACACGCAAAAACACCAATTTCCGGAAAGCCACGTAAATAAGGTTTGATAGGAGTGTGACACAAATATAATTTATACCTAGACACCAGCACTATTGGAAATGAAAACCCCCACCCAACGAATATTGATTCACGAACGAAAAGTATAAGGATGACGCCACAAAGTCAGTTGTTCTTCGATAAGTCGTTTTTCAGTTCTTTATAAAACCAAGGAAGGGAGAGTATCTCACCAAAACACACACAAAGTGCGGCAAACATGAAGTTTTATTAATCTGAATTGTTTAACTTACATGTCTGATTATGCCTTTATTTATACTAATTCTAAACTTAAATAAACCCTAATGGACCCCTCTTAGGTGGACGTATATGAGGCTCACTTACAATTGACCTAAATAAGTAATAATAACCCAAAGACTAAGAAGAAAATAATAAAAATCCATAAATTACTATCCTAAATATGCTAGAATCAGATTTGTCACCCTTAAAAAGTTCCAAATAGACTAGGAAATCTGATCTGAAGGTAGAATTAATTCTGAAGTCTTATTTCCTTGTTGTAGCTAGAATGAATAGGGAATCCTTGTAAAAAAAAAATTCTTAAACATTTATGAATCCTTGCCACACTTGAAAACTATATTACAGCCTATTAAAGATCCTTGTAGAACTAGGAGATTCTCAAAACAAGCTATCACATTCTTGTAGGAAAAGAATCCTAGTCAAATAGAAAGTCAATAAGTCAAAAGGAAGTAAATAACAAGATTCATATAGCATGTTCTGACCTTTATCGCATATTCTTCCTGAACTCCAATTCATCTGAAACGTCACCCCAACATAGACCAATACCTTCGAAATCTTCATGTCAAATTTCAGCTCGATCTAACGGTTGGTTTTGGAGTTATGCTCAATAGCGTAAAACTGGACAATAGAAAATGTTACGCCAAAATTTGAATCTGACCTTACTTGGATGGTATCATTTCCTCTCTCTTCAAGATGACTCATCCTTGAATCACCGACAAGTTTGATGGACAATTCCTTAGCCTCTTATTTCATTCATTTAAGTTCTTTTTTTGCATGCAACTGTCTGTAACAACAATGTATAAATGTAGTTGCCAATAATAATTTCAAATAAGAATGTCTTCCCATCCACTTACGTGTATATTTTTTAATGATAACCACTTTGTCCTCTTTCCTTTGTTATCCCTTTGGCACTAAATTGAAGTTCTTCATTCTTCACATTCTTTATTTGTTTCTTTATAATCCTTTGCAAGTCGTTCAACCTCAAGCTTTTTATCTAACATCATAAAAGCATTATAAGCATAAATATTTGAAACTCGTAACCTCCGTTTCTCTTCCTTACTCATATTGAATCTCCTCCGATCAGCCTACCTTGGCCTTTCGGCCCTACTGCCACTATTTGCTTTCAGTTCAGCCCTAACCTTCCTCATGTTTTAGGTGCTTGTACCAGCCTCGTTACCACATCTCTCTACCCTATCAAGTCTGTCACACACGTTCCCCATCACAAAATTCATCCTCTCCATCATCTACGTAATGGCTTACATTTGAAACTTAAGATCTCCCTTGGGAGGGGGTGGTGTGTTGTTTTGATCTGACATGATAGTACCTGTAAAAATTGGTTAGTGGTAAAAAAATATCCTCACGTCGCTCGTGTTTCGCTCAAACACTCTTAATATTCTCACACGCTCACACCTCTCGTCTTACCTTCTTGCGGAACTGAAACAAACACCAAATAGAGCCAACTTAGCAGTGCAATCCAAATATGTATATTTGACTCAAGAAGCAATCAAAACCAGGAAACAAGCAAAACAAAACTGTGATGATAGTTTCGCAAGTAGCAAGCGAATCTATCCGAAATATGAACGAAACTGAAGACTTGAATAAAAACAGAAATGAAATATGCAAAATGATGAAACAACACCTAAATATGGTAGTTATGTTGAAAATATATTGCAAGAAATGAAAACAACAGAAAGATAGCGAATTTTAAAAGTTGACAAAAAACAAACTCGTTTATAACGAGTTAAGTATGAATCTGAAACCTATAGTAAATGATGTCCAATTGAGCTAAAATTTCAAATATAGTGCGATTTCAACCCAAAAGACATAATATAAAGTTTGAGTAATTTATGATAAGGTTTGATATACTAACGTAAAAACATTATAGATCAAACCTGATTAGACCCGAAATTGAAAACAAAAGAAAACGATATCCAATTGAACCTAAAATTAATACATGTTGCGATTAGGACCCCAATAATTAGAGTATCAAATTTGAGCTAATTTCAAATTGATTTGATCTAATTTTTCCTTATTTAGTTTTCTGAGGCAAAAACCAATAAATGTCTTTTTGAACGATTTGTTTTTTTTCTTTCCTTTTCTCTTTTCTCTTTTTTTTTATGCTACCGATATATTTTGGACAGTAACAAAATGAAATAATAATTTTTTTATATACCGCAAATTCAAGGAGAAGAAGAAATTGGACACTAAGGTGTTTTTGCGGAAATAATAAGAAACAAAAATTTCAGAAGGATATAACCTGATTAATGGAGGTAATCTCTGATATCAAATGATGCAAACCTCGTGATCACGCAACTCACACGTAAATACACCAATTCCCGAAAAGCCAAGTAAATCAGGTTTGATAGGAGTGTGACACAAAGATAACTTGTACCTAGGCACCAACACAATTAGAAATGGAAACCCCCACCCAAAGAATATTGATTCACGAACGAAAAGTATAAGGATGACGCCACAAAGTCAGTTGTTCTTCGATAAGTTGTTTTTTAGCTCTTTATAGAACCAAGGAAAGTAGAGTATCTCACCAACACACACACAAAGTGCAGTAGACATGAAGTTTTATTAATCTGAATTGTCTAACTTACATGTCTGGTTATGCCTTTATTTATACTAACTCTAGACTTAAATAAACCCTAATGGGCCCCCCCTAGGTTGACTTATATGAAACCCACTTAGAATTGACCCAAATAATTAATAATAACCTAAAGACTAAGAAGAAAATAATAATAATAATAAAATTACTATCCTAAATATGCTAGAATTAGATTTGTCACCCATAAGAAGTTCCAAATAGACTAGGAAATCTGATCTGAAGGTAGAATTAATTCTGAAGTCTTCTTTCCTTGTTGTAACTAGGATGAATAAGGAATCCTTGTAAGAAAATGATTCTTAAACATTTATGAATCCTTGCCACACTTGGAAACTATATTGCAGCCCATTAAAGATCCTTGTAGAACTAGGAGATTCCCCAAACAAGCTGCCACATCCTTGTAAGAAAAGAATTCTAGAAAAATAAAAAGTTCATAAGTCAAAAGGAAGTAAATAACAAAATTCATATAACATGTTCTGACCTATATCGCATGTTCTTCCCGAACTCCAATGCATCTGAAACTTTACCTCAACATAGACCAATACCTCCAGAATCTTTGTGTCAAATTTCAGCTCGATCCAACGATTGACTTTAGAGTTATGTTCAATAACATAAAATTGGATAATAGAAAATTTTACGCCAAAATCTGAATTTGACTTTACTTGGATCGTATCAAGATATTTTTTTTTCACGACTTTATCATTCAACTTTAAATTTTTTGATAAGTGACCATGCGATATAGGTTTGTGTGGTTTTTATTATCCTTTGTTTAAGTTTTTTTTCCCTATTTTCATCATTTAACATTTATTCAATTGGAAACTAGGTTATGTTCTTACTTATTTGTTTTCTGTAGAAGTTTTTACTGGTTTTGAAAATGACTTTGGTAATCTCAAGTCTTTTTATTTGTCATTCTTTGTTGGGTTTTTTTGGATAATTGTTTAAATTGATATTTTTTCGATTCTATTTTTAAATTTTAATTTGGAATAAAGTTTTTAAACAATTTATAAAATTAAGATTTCTTTACAATTTCATCCCTTTTTAATTTTGTAATCTTTCTCATTCTTTTTATTGCTTTTTTTTTTATTTGAGAATTTGTTTTTAATTTCATCATCCTTAAGTTTTTTTTCCTATCAAAATTGACTCCTAGTTTTATTACTATTTTTTTTTGCTTTGATAAATTTTTTAAAATTGATGATTTTTTTATTTCATCATTACACATTAAACTGGTTAGGAATTGAGCTTTTTTAATAGAGTTTGAGTCTACAATTGCATAGGCTTTAGGTTTAAGAAATTAACTTGGGTTTAAGAAGTTCACTCAGATTTATTTGGTTTTTCCCCTTTCTTTAAAATATGTTTTTTATATTTCATCCTTTAGCATTTATTCAATTAGAAATTGAGGTTTGTTGTTTTTATTTATCTACTTTCTGTAGAATTTTTCACTGATTTTGAAAATAAGTGAAAAAACTTGATTTTTTCGGGTCTTTTTATTTGTTCTTCTTCTTTGGATATACTTAAATTGGTTGAGAATTGAGTTTCTTGTTTCAGCCCAGATCTAGGATTTAATAAGTTGCGAGTTTGAGATCTTAGGCCAAATTTAGAAGGTTCGCTTGTATTTACTTGGTTTATTTATTTATTTTGTTTTTTATCTTATATATATATTTTTTAATTTATCATTCAATATTTATATTATTAGTGATCAAGCTTTATTTTTTTTTATCTACATTTTATATGATTTTCTATGATTTTTCAAAACTAATTGGGTTATCTTAAATCTTTTTATTTTTTTGTTTTTTGCATGTTCCTTTTTTTTTCAGTCGGATTTATGACCCAAGTTTTATTTTTTAAAAATAAAAAAGTTAAAACACGTTTGCATTACTCGAGCATTTTTTTTATGCTGATAAAAAAATGTTAAGGCCCATGGCATAGCACGGACCCATAAATGTAGTGTACATACAAAAGTGTAAGAGAAAGGGGGGAATAATTTATTATTTTTATGTTTTCCTAGTGAAAAGTTTTTTTTTTTTATCATAGTTATAAAACTTGACTTAAGACTCGAGTTATGGATAGAGCGAATCAATCTAGATTGAACCAATCATTTCAAAATGGCATCGTTACAGAAAAAAAAAGAAGGCTAAAATGACATTCTAGAAACCAAAATTTTCTACCAATCAAATTTCACCATATGTTATTTTTATTTTATTTTTACATGAAAGGATAAAATAGAATTGAAATAAATGACATGGAAAATAAATGAGTCTTTATATATTTTTTGGTCAATGAAAGGTTGACGCTTGGAATGAGATATTCAAAATATCTTGTCATAAATGCAAGATTTCATCAATAAAGATCAACCAATAAAATCATGTCATGTGGCATTGAAAAAGAACTTGGAAGCCCATACAAACCTCTATATGTAGATGGCCTCAACCTAAAAGAAAAAAAAAAGAATTCTTGGAGACACAAATTTTCTTCAAGACAAGCTCTTTAAGCAAGGAAGCTCTCTTTTCAAGTAAGGAAGCTCTCTCAAAAGTTCTTAAACCTTCATTATCTACGCTTTGTAAAGGATATACACAATCCACTCAATACAAGTTGACTGGTTTAGCTTGTAAATCGGCAACAATAATTCAAAATAGTTCATATCCTTTATCCTTAGTTGATGTAACAAACCTTGTAATCTGTAGCTCATGCAAACGTAAAACATGTATGTATTTAAACAGTAACAAGAATACTGAATAAATCATAAAAGCAAATTATCTCAATTCCTCTGTTTCTTTATAGTATCAGAGCATCTGCTCTAACGAGATTAATTCTATCTTCTTCTCTTCTCTTCTCTTCATTTTTTTATTTTCTTTTCTTCATGGCTGATCATAAAAATTCCACACCAGCAACTCCTATGATTACCACTTCATCCACTGATCCTCCCATTCCTCTTGTTGCTCTTACCAGTGGTCAACTTCCTCTCAAACTTACTCATTTAAATTATCCTTCCTGGCGTGCTTAATTTAATTCTCTTCTCTTTGGATATGATCTGCAAGGCTTCATTGATGGAACCCATCCTTGCCTTGATCGCACCTCTGCCAACTTCTCTCTATGGATGCGCCAAGACCAACTATTGCTACATGCCATCCGTATTTCAGTCTCTGACTCCATTGCTCCTCTTATTGCATCTACTACAACCTCAAAAGAGGTATGGGACAAGCTTACTCGTCTCTATGCCAGCCGTTCTCGGTCACGTGTTATGAGTCTTAAGGAACATCTTGTTCATCCTCGTAATTCCTACTCTCTCAATTAATATCTCTGTTCTATTAAAACCATTGCTGATGAACTGGCACTGAAGATACTGCTACAGTGGCTCCTCCTCATATCCTCCCATTTCCACAACCTACAAACACATCTATTCCCATAAATACCTCATCTTCACACCTTAACCGAACACACCCCATGATTACTCGATCCTAAAATAGCATTATTAGACCACACCGTCAACTTAATGCCACCACCAAACATAACCTCCCTGACACAATAGAACCATCATGTGCTTCACAGGCTCTTCATGACCTAAAATGACGAGCTGCCATGTCGGATGAATTCAATGCCTTACTACGTAATGGCACGTGGGATCTTGTCCCTCCCTCTTCATCTACAAACTTGATTGGCTGTAAATGGGTTTTCAGAATCAAACGCAACTCAAATGGCACAGTTGATCGTTATAAATCACGTTTAGTTGCGAAAGGTTTTCACCAGCGGCCGGGCATTGACTATAAAGAAACTTTCGGTCCTGTCATCAAGCCTACAACTATCTGAATTGTTCTCAGCCTTGCTGTTACCAATGGCTGGCCACTTTGTCAACTGGATATCAATAATGCATTTCTTCATGGTAGACTGTCTGAAGTAGTGTTTATGTCTCAGCCTCCAGGTTTTAGTGATTCCCAGTTTCCCACTCATGTATGCCAGCTCCGTAAAGCCCTTTATGATTTTAGACAAGCCCTCCGGGCTTGGTATCATGAGCTTCGCTCCTTTCAGCTATCTTGTGGTTTTACAAATGCAGTTTCCGATCCTTCTCTATTTATATATAATCACAATGCACAACTCCTCTATTTTCTGGTATACGTTGATGATTTAGTTGTCACTAGCAGTGATCCTTCTTCCATCGATAGATTTATCGCAGCTATCTCAATAAAATTCTCAGTCAAGGATCTCGGCTCCCTACATTACTTCCTTGGTATTGAAGTGCTTCCCACCCCCTCAGGACTGTTTCTCTCATAGCACAAATATATTCGTGATCTCTTGATTCGAACATGCATGAAAGGTGCTAAAAAGGTTGGCACTCCTCTCATTACCATTGGCTCCCTTGTTCTTAAAAATGGTTCACCTCCTGCAGATGCCACTGAATATAAGAGTGTCATTGGGGCATTGCAATACCTAAATCTTACTCGACCGGATATATCTTTTGTTGTCAACAAGCTATCTCAATTCATGCATTGCCCCACCAAATCCCACTGGATTGCCACTAAATATCTTCTGCGATATATAAAAGGCACTATCTTTCACAGTCTACATCTTCGCAGGCATCGTAATCCTTCCTTACATGCGTTTTCTGATGCTGATTGGGCTGGAAATCTAGATGATCAAACTTCAACAACTGCTTATGTGATCTTTCTTGGTGGCAATCCTATCTCATGGAGTTCCAGAAAATAAAGGTCTATTGCACGGTCTTCCACAAAAGCTGAGTATCAGGCCATTGCTACCACAGCTACAGAACTTGCATAGGTTCAATATCTCCTGACAGAACTCTAATTTGCTCTCCTATGCACACTGATTATATATTGTGATAACATTATTGCTAATTATGTTTGTGCCAACTCAGTGTTTCACTCTCGCATGGAGCATATTGCTATTGATTTTCACTTTGTTCGTGACAAAGTGGCTCACGATTCTCTACGTGTTTCCCATGTTGCTACTACTGATCAACTAGCCGATGCTCTAACAAAGCCTTTATCCAGACAACGTCTCTCCTTTTTACTATCCAAAATTGGTATCTCCAATGAGAGCACCATCTTGCGGGGGCGTGTAAAGGATATACACAATCCACTCAATACAAGTTAACTAGTTCGGCCTGTAAATCAGCAACAATAATTCAAAATAGTTCTTATCCTTTATCCTTAGCTGATGTAACAAACCCTCTCATCTTAACTCATCAAGAAATAATTTTCAACAAACTTTCAATACCAACCAGGAGGAACATGATAACCATTGTCGCTTTTAAAAGCAACAAGGCTATTGATTCAAGTCGCCAATATACCATTGAAGATTCTTCAACCCTGCAATTGAAAACAAGATCCATCACCAAGTTATATGCACAAACTAAGTTGATTCTCAAGCTAACATCAACTTTGGATGCAAGAGGGCACGAGAGCTCACTCTAAAGTTGAAACCACAAGTAACTCAACTACAAAACTCAAGTGCGACATGTGGAATTTTCTTCGACTCTCAAGGTGACAATTCACCCATGAAAACTTTTCCATGTCAATCACCAAGTAAGGCTTTGGGTTTTGGCATCTTGTTAGTGATGACGACCGAAACTACATCTTTAGATAGTTAAGTGGCTAACTTGACAAAACTCTTTTAAGGGCTTTCGACTTCACTCAAGGAAAAAAACCACGAGATAGCAAAGTTGATGAACAAACTCATGAACATGAACAAAGGAGGCCAAACCTCGGCTACCAAGGCTTTTCAAGTAAATCAATTAGATGTCATTTAGGATTCTATAATTAGAGTTGTAAGGAATATACACGGTATTACTAATGACATCTTCATTATGAATTAACTAAAGAACTTATCAAGGAAGCAATCACGGACCAAGTAGAAAGCTCAGTTCAACCCTTGTATTCTTATGCAAAGCTATACACCCAAAGAATTAGCTGCTAAGGTGCGTTTAAGCTATCAACCACTAAAGTTTTAATAATTCGATGGCAAAGGGAATCTTAGGCAACATATAGCTCACTTTGTGGAGACTTGTAACAATGCTGGAACTGATAATGATCTCATGGTAAAACAGTTCATTCGTTCCTTGAAAGGTAATGCCTTCGACTGTTACACTAACTTGAAGTTTGGCTCGATCGATAGTTAGGAGTAATTGGAACACAAGTTTCTTAACCGCTTCTACAACACTCATCGTGTGGCTAGCATGATTGAAATCACTAATGTACGTTAGTGAAAGGAAGAGCCTATCATCGACTACATTCATCGGTGGAGAAACCTTAGCTTTAACTGTAGATATTGGCTCACCAAAAATTCTACACTAGACATGTGTATTTAAGGGATGCATTAGGGACTACGTTATATTTTACAAGGCATCAAACCAAAGTCTTTTAAAGAATTGGCTACTCGAGCACACTACATGGAACTTAGCATTGCAGCAACTGAAAGTTCATTATCACCTATGCATGAGCCCCAAAGAAATAAGCTTGGAGCTTATAGATTCAGAAAGAGCACTTTAAAGATCAAGGGAAAGCAATCTTTAGTAATTAACTTAGCTATTGTAAAGGTACCAACTAGAGTTAAGAGGAATGATCATGCAACACCAGTTACTTTTAAAAAGGCTAAAATAAAGAATCCATCTTTAAAAAAGTGACAAGAAAAGATGTATCCATTCCCCAACTCAAACATATCTAGGATGTTGAATGATCTGCTTGAGGCGAATCTTATTGAGTTGTTAGAGGTGAAACGCCCCGAAAAAATAAATCAAGTGGACAATCCAAACTATTATAAATATCATTGCTTGATCAGCCATCTTGTAGAGAAGTGTTTTATACTGAAAGACAAAATCATGAGGCTATACAAGAATAGGGATATCTTTTTCAATGATTAAATAACAACCTATAATATCACAACCATAGTCAATTTAGGCCCACATCATTCGCTCCTTACAATAAGTTTAGGCTCCTTTGAACTTGCAGAACTTGGCATCATTTTGCCTACGAGCTTCACTGTATCCTCAAGTCAAACTCCATGTATAAACCTCACACCTCAAGTTGGCAACTTGAAACCTAATTTATCTGAAAATTATGACGATGAAGGATGGATTTTAGTCACATGTAGAAGAAAATGGAAGAAGTATATGTACATGACAAAGCCAACTATAGTGATAATCTTGATGGTAAGGAAGCTAATTGATGAACCGATATGCTGAAAGATTCGATGAAAATCCAAACCAGTTAGAAATGAGGTTTTTCTAGCTCAAAGCTTAAGAAAGCTTGTTATACTAAATAAGTACATGCCAATGGGGATGAGAAGGATGAAAAATGTATTTGTTGTTTGCTATCATATTGATGAAGAGAAAACTCCTACTAAACCCGTCATGAAGGAAAGTCATGATGGTTCTTCAAACTTGTCTCATGATGTATGCACCACAGAGATATCCTTTAACGATGAAGACTTATTGTTTGGATCAAAACTCCATAACCAACCTTTTTTTTATTAAAGGATATATTAATGAAAAGATGGTGAATCATATCTTAGTGGATGATGGTTCAGTTATCAATATACTACCTCTTAAGACTACGAAAAAGCTTGGGATTCCTATGAATAAACTTTTCTTAAGTCATATGGTGATTTAAGGCTTTAACTAAAGAGGGCAAAATGCCATAGAAAAGATAAGACTTGCGATACATATGAAAGATATGGCATCTAATGCACTTTTTCATGTCATAGATGCCAAAACTACTTACAACCTATTATTTGGACGATCATGGATACATGAAAATAATATCATTTTCTCAACACTCCACCAATGTTTTAAGTATTGTCAAGATGGACAAGTGAGAAGGTAGTAAAAGATAGTGAGAAAGATAGTCAACTATGATCCCCACCTAACCATCTAGGAAAGGGAAAAGTTAACTCTAAAAGCTTAAAAGGGCACAAGTCATCTGCAACTGAAGGAGTGACTCGTCTAACAAAGAATAAAGGAAAAGAAAAGGTAGTGGAAAACTTTGTTGATGATAAGATATTATATAAAGCCATACTATGTTATATTCCAGTATCAACAAGAAAATAGGGTTAATCTTCTTTTACTAAGGATGAAGAGAAGATCAAAAAGGGGCTCATAAACTTGACCTTATCAGCTACTAATCTCGCATTGAATAAGGTCTCAAAGTCTTTATTAAAAGAGTTTGTTCATCAGATTGAGTTGGTAGTTACAAATCTTGGACTCCTTAATAAACAGGCGAATGACTTCGATCCCAATGCTTATAAGCTTTTAGCTAGGGCTGGTTATAGTCGTAAGGACATTAATAAGTTGGAAAAGGATGGCGATACGACTCAACTTGAAGGTAAACAAGTTTCTATAAAGACTGGAAAGGCTTAGAGAGAGAAGAAAGCTTCTGGCAAACCTTTAAGGGCTGGTCTTGGATACGAGTCTCCCACACCACTGTATTTTTAGATTATTCAAGAAGCCTCATGATTTATAAGTGTGGAATAAGTGAAGGACAAACAACAAAGTCAACTTACACCTCTTAGAGCTTTTGTTTCGAATCGTTTTGATGTGACTATAACTCGGGCTTCCACTTTTATTAGAATTGGAACCCAAAAGAATGGAAGAGCACTAAAATGTATATAAGTCTTTGCAAGACTTGGACAATCCAAGTTAAAAAATGACAAGCATGTACTCGATCATTAACCAAATTTGACAGAAAATTCAAAGGATCCTTATAGCAAAAAACCTTCATGTATGAAGAGACAATGCGAATGGGTGGGGAGTGTTGAGGCGAAATTGAAAGGGAAAAGGCATCACAAACCCCTCTAATAAAGAAAAAAAAGATGAAATAATGTATCTCACTTCAAACTCATCATCACTATTGAAGAAGATGATAATGATGAGCTTATCATTGGAGAAGATGTTGAGGAAGCTCCACCCTCCCTTGAATTAGAAAATAAGCCTATAATGGATGAGTTTAAATAGATTACCTTAGGAACTGTTAAAAACCCATGCCTAACCTTCATCAATACAAACTTATCATTTGAAGAGGAAATGAATTACATGGAACTTTTGATGGAGTATCGAGATATCTTCGCTTGGTCCTAAAATGAAATGTCAAGTTTAGACCAAAGGGTTGTTGTCTATCAATTAGCAGTAAAAAATAGGGCTAGAGCTATAAAACAAACCCAGTGTCACTTTCATCCTAAACTCATCTCATACATTGAGACTGAAGTCAACAAACTTATCCAAGCAGGTTTCATTCATGAGGTCAAATATCCTACATGGATTTCAAATATTATGCCAGTAAAAAAAGGAATGGCCAAATTCATATTTGCATGGATTTTTGAGACCTTAATAATGCTTGTCCCAAAGATGACTTTCCACTTCCAATCACCGAGATCATGGTTGAAGCTACCATAAGCCATGAGAGATTAACCTTTATAGATGGTTCATATGGCTATAATTGAATTTGAATGGCACTCATAGATGAGGAGAAGAAGGCCTTCCAAACTCCAAAAGGGATATATTGCTATAAAGTCAAGTTTTTTTAGCTTAAAGAATGCAGGTGCCACTTCTCAAAACGCGATGCAGAAGATTTTTGATGATATACTTCACCAACATGTTGAATGCTACGTTGATGACTTCGTGGTAAAATCAAAAGAAAAAGAAAATCATTTGCAAGATCTTCGTCTGGTATTTGAACGATTACGCCGAATCCAACTAAAAATAAACCCATTAAAATGCGTATTTGGTGTGTCCTCAGGAAAATTCCTAGGATTTATAGTTTGATATTAAGGAATTAAGATTGACCAGTTTAAGATTGACACTATTCTAAAAATATTGGACCCAAGAAACATCCACAAGTTGAAAAGTCTCCAAGAAAAATTTGCCTAAATACGGAGATTCATTTCTAACTTAGCAGGTCAATGTCAACCATTCACCCACTTGATGAAGAAGGAAACATCATTTTATTGGAATGAAGCTTGTACTAATGCCTTCAATAGGATTAAAAAATACTTACTAAATCCATTTGTCCTACAAGCACCAGTATCAGGACACCCACTTATCTTTTATATTACGACTCAAATATGTTTCTTATGAGCGTTATTGGCATAACAAAATAATAAAGGCAAGGAAAGTGCTCTATACTATCTTAGTAGGACGTTAAGTGGGGCTGAACTGAATTAGTCTCCGATGGAGAAGACATTTCTAGCATTAATGTTTGCGATAAAGAAGTTAAGGTATTTCCTCCAAGCACATTCAGTACAACTAATCTCTCAAGCTGACCCTCTCAAACACATCATCTCAAGGCCAGTACTTTGAGAAATATTGGCAAAATAGGCTTTATTACTTCAAGAATTTGAAATTATTTACATCTCACAAAAGGTGATCAAGGGGCAAGAACTAGCTGATTTTCTCGTTGTTCATCATATTCCCGATGAATGAAAGTTCTCTGAAGACTTGTTTGATAAGGATGTTTTGTTTATTGAAATGTCAGAAACATGAAAAATGTTTTTTAATGGTGCAACACGATAAAATAGAGCTGGAGCTGGGGTAATATTCATCACACCAAAAGGAGAGGTCTTGCCTTTCGCCTTTTCACTTATCAAATGTTGTTACAATAACATGGTTGAATATCAAGCCTTGATTCTTAGGTTGGAAATGACAGTGAATATAAAGTTGCCTCACTTTAAAGTTTTTGGGGATTCTCAATTAGTCATCAAACAACTCCTTTCACTTTATAAAGTCAATAAGCTAGAATTCATCCCATATCACAAGTATGCACTAAAAATGATAATAACATCACTTTATTGTGTCACCTTAGAACATATACCACGAAAAGAGAATAAGCAAGTCGATGCCTTAGCAAATTTAGCATCAACATTAGCATCATGTAGTGAAAAAATAAAAGTCTCTGTATGTCAAAGATGGGTCGTTCCACCGATAACTCATAACACATAAGAGAAAGAATAAGTGGCTGTAGTTTTTGTCTATGAGATTGAAAAAGAAGACTAATACCAGCCGCTTATCTATTATTAGAGACATGGTAAGCTACCTAAAAACCTACGTCGTAAGACAGAGGTGAGGTAAAGAGCTTCTTGTTTCATATACTTTAAAGACACTCTTTATCGATGCTCTTTTGATGCAGTTTTCTTGTATTGTCTTGGAGAAGAAGCTACAAAAGCATTAGAAGAAACACACTTGAGGATCTATGCAGCGCACTAATCGGGTCTTAAACTTCACTTCTGGGTTAAAAGAATGGGGTACTACTGGTCTATATTGATGAAAGATTGTATAGACTATGCTAGAAAATGCCAAATTTATCAATTACACACTAATTTGATCCACTAGCCACCCAAGCCTTTATACCCGATAGTTGCTTCTTGGACCTTGATGTGGTAGGACCATTGCTGAAAAGCTTTCGAGGAATCTTTACAATTAGCCGCAACAGATTACTTCTCAAAATGGGCAGAAGTTGTAGCATCAAAAGAGGTCAAGAAAAAGACAGTTATAAACTTCATTCAAATAAACATCATCTACTCTTATGGGGTATCGAGATATATCATAACTGCTAATGGAAAGGAGTTCAACAATACAACCATGAACAAGTTGTATAGACAGTTTGGTTTCAAACAACATAACTCTTGTATGTACAATGCCCCGGATAATGGCTTGGCAGAAGCTTTTTTAATAAGACCTTATGCAATATTCTAAAAAAGGTGGTAAATCGTTCGAAGATTGACATGATAGATTTAGAGAAGCAATATGGGCTTATCATACTACATTCTGAACGCCAACTCAAACTACTCTATATTCTTTGGTATATGGGGTTGAAGCTGTTCTTCGCTTAGAATGTCAAATTTTGTCTCTAAGAATTGCGATCTAAGAAAGACTCTCCAATGAAGACAATGTCTATCTATGCCTCAAAAAACTTGAAGCTTTAGATGAAAAACATCTTAAAACGCAACAACAATTAGAATGTTATCAAGCACAACTTTACAAAGCTTTCAATAAGAAGGTACAACCACACCCATTCCAAGTAGAAGATCTTGTCTTGGTAGTACGATGCCCGGTAATCATGTCAAAATGCATAGACAATAAGTTTCTCTCCAAATGGGATGACCCTTATGTGGTTCAAGAAGTCTACACCAATAGAGCTTAAGGGGTTGGGCCTATCAATGAGAAATTCTTAAAAATATGTTATGTTTGAAATCTGATGTAGCACATGGCTCGCACAAGCTACAACTGTGAAAGGCAAAAACAAAAAAAAACAAAAAAAAACAACAAAAAATTGAACTACGTTATGACTTGATTCTTTATCCATAAAAGTACATAGGCAACTTGGAACTTATTTTGAGTACAATCATGCAAAAGAAAATTTTAAACTATATTATAAATTGATCCTTTATCTACAAAGGTATATAGGCAACTTATAAATTATTTTAAGTATAGTCACATCATCCTCTAAAACTATTCGAACCCGTATGATTGTTCACATAGAAAATAAGGGTAAATAAGCTTGACAACACAATCATAACATAGAAATCCAGGTAACAAGACGTAAGTGAAGGAAAAATATAGACTTTATTAATAGAAAGAAGAATTTTATTACATAAAGTATGTATTTTCAACATAAAGTCATAAGCTAATGTTACCAAAAAACTAAAAAGCATTTCAAAGCATGAGAAACCATTTGCATATTATGACTTCTAATTGTATCCTTCTAACTCCTTTTGTTTGGTCTCCAACATTCCTTTTAATTTTTGAAGAATGATTGTGTTAGTTTCACTTTGTAGAAACACAAATTTTCTACCAATCAAATTTCACCATGTGTTATTTTATTCTTTAAAAGAAAGGATAAAATAAAATTAAAATAAATGACATGGAAAACAAATGAGCCTTCATATATTTCTTGGCCAATGAAAAGTTGACACTTGGAATGAGATATTCAAGATATCTTATCATAAATACAAAATCCCATCAGATATCTTGTCATAAATACAAGATCCCGTCAATAAATATCAACCAATAAAATTATGCCATGTGGCATTGGAAAAGGACCTGAGAGCCCCTACAGATCTCTATAAATAGAGGGCCTCAACCTCAAAGAAGGAGGATTCCGGGAGATTCAAATTTCCTGCAAGACAAACTCTTCAAGCAAGGAAGTTCTCTCTCTCTCTTCAAACAAGGAAGCTCTCTCTCAAAGAGTTCTCAAGCCTCCTTCATCTATGCTTGAAGTCTACAACGAACGAAGCTCTGTTGGATCATGCCAAAACGCCCCATAAGAGTTCTTCTACAACACTTTGAAGATAAATCAAGGTACTCTTCAAAGCATCAAATCACAACATCTCGCTTCACAATACACGCCCAAATTCGCGTTCTTGCAAAGCACAAATCTTGGCTTGATTACTAAAATAAATCAAGTCACCGTATATCAAATCCAAGGGAAGAATCAGAGGATTGTCTTGTTCTTTTGAAAGAATATATTATGTAGAGATTATACCCATTCATATATTTAATAAAATCATATATTTGTACACGTGTGCTTGTTTAATTTCAGGTGCTCAAAATTGTGTTTATAAATTTATGGTGACTCCACTAGGGACATCCCTACCTCTCATCTCTTCCCTTCAAGAAATAATTTTCAACAAACTCTCAATGGCAATTAGGAGGAACATGATCACTATTGTCGCTTCGGAAAGCAACAAGGCTACTTATTCAAGTCGCCGACATACCATTGAAGATTCTTCAACCCCGCCATTAAAAACAAAATCCATCGTCAAGTTGTATGCATAAACTAAGTCGACTCTCAAAATGATATCAACTTTGAATGCAAGAGGGGCACAAGATCTCGCCTCAAAGATGAAGCCACAAGCAACTCCACTACAAAGGTCAAATGGGGCTTACAAAATTTTTCTCGGCACTCCAAGCAACTTCGACAATTCATCTATGAAAACTTCTCCATATCAATCACCAAGTAAGGCTTTGGGTTTCGGCATCATGTTATGATGACGACCGGGACAACATCTTTGGAGGACTAAGTGGCCAGCTTAACAAAACTCGTCGAGGGGCTTTCGACTTCACTCGAGGCAAAAGACCACGAGATAGCAAAGTTGATGAACAAACTTGAGAGCTTGAACGAAGGAGGCCAAACCTCTACTACCAAGGCTTTTCAAGTAGATCAACTAGATGTCATTGAGGAGTCTGCAATCGGAGCTATGAAGAATACACGCAGTATTACTGATGGCATCTTCACCACAAATCAACTGAAAGAACTTATCAAGGAAGCCATCACAGACCAGGTGGAAAGCTCAATTCAACCCTCGTATTCGTATACAAATCCGTACACCCAAAGAATCGACCTGTTAAAGATGCTTCTAAGTTACCAACCACCAAAGTTTCAACAATTCGATGGCAAGGGAAATCCTCGGCAACACGTAGCTCACTTTGTGGAGACTTGCAACAATGCCGAGACTAATGGTGATCTCATGGTAAAATAGTTTATTCGTTCCTTGAAAGGTAATGCATTCGACTGGTACACTGACATGAAGTCTGGCTCGATTGATACTTGGGAGCAGTTGGAGCGCGAGTTTCTTAACCGCTTTTACAGCACTCGTCATGTGGTTAGCATAATTGAACTCACTAATGCACGTCAATGGAAGGAGGAGCCTATCATTGACTACATTCATCAGTGGAGAAACTTTAGCCTAAATTGTAGAGATCGGCTCACCGAAACTTTTGTGCTAGACATGTGTATTCAAGGGATGCATTGGGGACTACGCTATATTCTACAAGGCATCAAACCAAAGTCTTTTGAAGAATTGGCTACTCGTGCACACAATATGGAACTTAGCATTGCAGCGGCTGAAAGTTCATTATTACCTATGCAAGAGCCTAAAAGAAATAAGCCTGAAAGTCGTAGATTCGGAAAGAGCACTCCAAAGGTCGAGGGAAAGCAATCTTTAGTACTTAACTCGGATGTTGTAAGGGTACCAACTGGAGTTAAGAGGAATGATCATGCAACACCAACCACTTTTCAAAAGGGTGAAAGAAAGAAACCATCCTTGAAAGAGCGACAAGAAAAGGTGTATCCATTCCCCGACTTAGACATATCTAGGATGTTGGATGATTTGCTTGAGGCAAATATCATTGAGTTACCGGAGGTGAAACGCCCTGATGAAGCAAACCAAATAGACAATCCAAACTATTGCAAATACCATCGCTTGATCAGTCATCCCGTAGAGAAGTGCTTGTGCTGAAAGATAAGATCATGAGGCTACACGAGAATGGGGATATCATTTTCGATGATGAAATAACAGCCTCCAATATCACAACCACGGTCAATTTAAGACCACGTTAATCACTCTCTACAGTAAGTTTCGGCTTTTTTGAACCTATAAGACTTGATGCCATTTTCCCGATGAGCTTCGCTGCATCCTCAAGTCTAACTCCATGCATAACCCTCGTACCTCAAGTTGACAACTTGAAGCCTGATTCATCTGAAAATTATGATGATGAAGGATGGATTTTAGTCACGCGTAAAAAAGGAAGGAGGAAGCGCATGCAGATGACAAAGCTAACTAGAATGAGAATCTCAATGGTGAGGAAGCTAATTGATGAGCCGATACGCCGAAAGACTCAACGAAAATCCATACCAGTTAGAAAGGAGGGTTTTTCAACTCAAAGTCTAAGAAAACCTGTTACACTAAATGAGTACATGCCAACAGAGATTAGAAGAGTTGAAAATGTACTTGTTACTTGCTATCATGTTGATGAAGAGAAAACTCCTATTGAATCTATCATGAAGAAAAGTCATGCTGACTCTTCAAATTTATCTCACGGTGTATGCACAACAGAGATATCCTTCAACGATGAAGACTTGTTGCTTGGATCAAAACTCCATAACTGGCCTCTTTTCATTAAAGGATATGTTGATGAAAAGATAGTGAATTGCATTTTGGTGGATGATGGCTCGACGGTCAATATACTACCTCTTAAGACTATGAGAGATCTAGGGATTCCTATGGATGAACTCTTCCCAAGTCATCTGATGATTCAAGGTTTTAATCAAAGAGGGCAAAACGCTATAGGAAAGATAAGACTTGCGATGCACATGGAAGATATGGAATCTAATGCACTTTTCCATGTCATAGATGCCAAAACTACCTACAATATATTGCTCGAGTGACCATGGATGCATGAAAATGGTATCATCTCCTCAACACTCCACCAATATTTTAAGTATTGTCGAGATGGACAAGTAAGAAAGATAGTGGTGGACATTGATCCCTTCACCATAGCTGAAGCTCACTTTGCAAAAGCAAAATTCTATTTCAAGTCAAATATGATGGAAGAACTACGATCCCCACATGACCATCTAGGAGAGGGAAGAATTGACTCCAAAAGCTCAAAAGGGTATAAGTCATCTGCAAATGAAAGGATGTCTCAGCCAGCGAGGAATAAAGGAAAAGAAAAGGTGATAGAAAACTTTGTTGACAACAAGCTACCACGTAAAGCCACAATACTCCGATATATCCTAGTATGAGCAAGAAAAGAGGGTCAATATTGTTTTGCCAAAGATGAAGAGAAGATCAACAAGGGGCTTGAAAACTTGACCTTGCCAGCTACTAATCTCGCCTTGAACAAGGTCTCAAAACCTTTATTAAAAGGGTTTGTTCATCAAACTGAGTCGGTGGTGATAAATCCTAAAGGACTCCCTGATAAACGGGCAAATGGATTTGATCCCAATGCTTATAAACTTTTAGCTAGGGCTGGTTATAGTCGTGAAGACATTAATGAGTTGGCAAAGGATGGTGATACGACTCAACTTGAAGGTAAATAAGTTTCTGTAAGGACTAGAAAGGCATGGAGAGAGAAGAAAACTTCTGACAAAACTTTAAGGGCTGGTCTTGGATACGAGTCTTCCACACCGCTACATTTTCAGATTAATAAAGAAGCTTCGCAATACATAAGTGTGGAAGAAGTGAAGGACAAACAACAAAGTCAGTCAGCACCTCTTAGAGCTTCAGTCTAGGATCGTCTTGGTGGAACTACAAGTCGTGCTCCTGTTTTTGCCAAGATTGGAACCCAAAATAATGGAAGAGCGCTAAAACGCACACCAGTCTTTACAAGACTTGGACAATCTATGTCAAAAGATGACAAGCATACACTCGATCATCAATCAGGTTTGATGGGTGATTCAAAGGTTCTTCGTAGCAAAATACCTTCACGCATGACGAGACAATGTGAATGGGTGGTAAGTGCCAAGGAGACATTGAAAGGAAAAACATGCACAATAGTGATAACAAATCCCTCTAATGAAGAAAAAGAAGATGAAATAATGTCTCACTTCAAATCACATCACTATTGAAGAAGATGATAATGATAAGCTTGTCGTCGAAGAAGATGTTGAGGAAGCTCCACCTTCCCTTGAATCAGAAAATAAGCCTATAACGGATGAACTTAAAGAGTTTAACTTAGGAACTATTGAAAACCCACGACCAACCTTCATCAATGCAAACTTATCACTTGAAGAGGAAGTGAATTACATGGAACTTTTGATGGAGTATCGAGATATATTTGCTTGGTCCTATGATGAAATGCCAGGTTTAGACCCAAGGGTTGCTGTCCATCAACTAGCAGTAAAATATGGAGCTAGACCTGTAAAACAAACTCAGCGTCGCTTTCGTCCCGAACTCATATCACAAATTGAGGTTGAAGTCAATAAACTTATCCAAAACAGGTTTCATTCGTGAGGTTAAGTATCCTACATGGATTTCAAATATTATGCCAGTAAAAAACAAGAATGGTCAAATACGTGTTTGTGTGGATTTTCAAGACCTTAACAATGCTTGTCCCAAAGATGACTTTCCACTTCCAATTACCGAGATCATGGTCGACGCTACCATGGGTCATGGGAGATTAACCTTCATGGATGGTTCATCTAGCTATAATCAAATTCAAATGGCACCCGTAGATGAGAAGAAGATGAGAGAAGATGGCTTTCCGAACTCCGAAAGGGATATATTGCTATAAAGTTATGCCTTTTGGCTTAAAGAATACAAGTGCCACTTATCAAGGGGCGATGAAGATTTTTGATGATATGCTTCGCCAACATGTTGAATGCTATGTTGACGACCTCGTGGTGAAATCAAAAGAAAAAGAAAATCATTTGCAAGATCTTCGTCTGGTATTTGAATGGTTACGTCGATTCCAGCTAAAAATGAACCCACTAAAATGCACATTTAGTGTGTCCTCAGGCAAATTCCTACGGTTTATAGTTCGACATCAAGGAATTGAGATTGACCAGTCTAAGATCGAGGCCATTCTAAAAATGCCAGAGCCAAGAAACATCCATGAGTTAAAGAGTCTCCAAGGAAAGTTGGCCTATATACGGAGATTTATTTCTAACTTAACGGGTTGATGTCAACCATTCACCCACTTAATGAACAAGGATACGTCATTCTACTGGGATGAAGCTTGTACTAATGCCTTCAACAAGATAAAAAATACTTGTTGATTCCATCTGTCCTTCAAGCACCGGTACCAGGACGCCCACTTATCCTCTATATTGCAGCTCAAATACGTTCCTTAGGGGTATTGTTGGCACAACAAAATGATGAAGGCAAAGAAAGTGCTCTCTACTACCTTAGTTAGTAGGACATTAAATGGGGCTGAATTGAATTATTCTCTAATAGAGAAGACATGTCTAGCATTAATGTTTGCAATAAAGAAGTTAAGGCGTTACCTCCAAGCACATTCAGTAAGATTAATCTCCCAAGCTGACCCTCTCAAGTACATCATCTCAAGACCAATACTATCAGGAAGATTGGCAAAATAGGCTTTATTGCTTCAAGAATTTGAAATTGTCTACGTCTCATAAAAGGCTATCAAGGGGCAAGCACTAACTGATTTTCTCGTTGATTATCATATTCCCGATGAATGGAAGTTCTCTGAAGACCTGCCTGATGAGGACGTTTTGTTTATTGAAATGTCAGAACCATGGAAAATGTTCTTTGATGGCGCAGCACAACAAGATGGAGCTAGGGCTGGGGTTATATTCATCGGAGCTGGGGCTGGGGTTATATTCATCACACCGGAAGGAGAGGTCTTGCCTTTCTCCTTTTCACTTACCGAATGTTGTTCTAATAACATGGCCGAATATCAAGCCTTGATTCTTGGGTTGGAAATGGCAGTGAATATAAAGATGTCTCGCCTTAAAGTTTTTAGGGATTCTCAATTAGTCATCAGACAACCCCTCTCACTATATGAAGTCAAGAAGCCGGAATTCATCCCATATCACAAGTATGCACTTAAACTGATAACATCACTTGATTGTGTCACTTTAAAACATGTGCCACGAAAAGAGAATAAGCAAGCTGATGCCTTAGCAAATCTAGCGTCAACATTAGCATCATGTAGTGAGGAGATAAAAGTCCCTGTATGTCAAAGATGGGTCGTTCCACCACTAAATTATGACATAGAAGAAAAAGAACAAGTGGGTGTAGTTTCTGTCTACGAGATTGAAAAAAAAGACTAGCGTCAGTCGCTTATTGATTATTTGAGACATGGAAAGCTACTTAAAGACCTACACCATAAGACAGAGGTGAGGTGAAGAGCTTCTTGCTTCATATACTTCCAAGGCACTCTTTACCAACACTCTTTTGACGGAGTCTTTTTGTGCTGTCTTGGAGAAGAAGAAGCAATAAAAGCACTAGAAGAAACTCACTCAGGGATCTGTGGAGCACACCAATCAGGCCCTAAACATCACTTCCAGATCAAAAGAATGGGATATTACTGGCCAACAATGGTGAAGGATCGCATAGGCTATGCTAGAAAATGTCAAAGTTGTCAATTGCATGCTAATTTGATCCACCAGCCACCCGAGCCTTTACACCTGACAATTGCCTTTTGGCCCTTTGATGGTTAGGGACATGATGTGGTAGGATAATTGCTAAAAAGCTCTGGGGGGCATCTTTACATATTGGCTGCAACAGATTACTTCTCCAAGTGTGCAGAAGCTGTAGCATTAAAAGAGGTCAAAAAAGAGACAGTTGTAAACTTCATTCGAACAAACATCATTTACCGTTATGGGGTACCAAGATATATCATAACCGATAATGGAAAGGAGTTCTACAATACAGCCATGAACAAGTTGTGTGCACAGTTCAATTTCAAACAACATAACTCTTCTATGTACAATGCTCCGGTTAATGGTTTGGCAGAAGCCTTTAACAAGACTTTATGCAACATTCTCAAGAAGGTGGTGAATCGCTCGAAGAAGGACTTACATGAGAGAATTGGGGAGGCGCTATGGGCTTATCGTACTGCATTCCAAACATCGACTAAAGCTACTCCATATTCCTTGGTATACGGGGTTAAAGTTGTTCTTCCACTAGAATGTCAAATTCCATCTTTAAGAATTGCAATCCAAGAAGGACTTTCCAATAAAGACAATGTTCGTCTACACCTTGAAAAGCTTGAAGCTTTAGATGAAAAATGTCTTGAGGCACAACAACGATTAGAATGTTATCAAGCATGACTTTGTAGAGCTTTCAACAAGAAGGTGCGACCACGCTCATTCCAAGAAGGAGATTTTGTCTTGGTAGTACGGCGCCCAATAATCATGTCAAAATGCATGGGCAGCAAATTCCTCTCTAAATGGGATGGCTCTTATATGGTTCAAGTCTACACCAATGGAGCTTACAAAATTGTCGATGAGAATGGATTAAGGATTGGGCCTATCAATGGCAAATTCTTGAAAAGATACTATGTTTGAAATCTGATGTACGAGCTAAAACTGTGAAAGGCACTAAAAAAAACAAACAAAATTGAACTACGTTATGACTTGATCCTTTATCCACAAAGATACGTAGGCAACTTGGAATTCATTCCGAGTATAGTCATGCAAAAAAACAAAAAAGTCTTTGACAAAAAAAATAAATTTGAACTACGTTGTGACTTTGTGACTTTATCCTTTAACCACAAAGGGGAAGAGAAAATGTGGTGATCTCTGCTCAAATGCTGAAGGTTATGATTTCTCTTAGAAAATTCTCCATCATACGCCTTGAGGAATTACTCTAACTCGAGGAATTACTCTAACTCGGTCGTCCTGCGCTGCAACATCCAAAGCTCACCTTCACTATCAAAGCAAGAAAAAAAAAAGGTTGCCTTCTAGTTGTTGAGATGCTGCTGTGCATAAGTGAACGATTTGGTATATATATTGCTATAGGTCAGTCACCTGCACAAGTCTTCAAGAGATGTCAAGATCTTTCTTGTTTCAAAACGCGACAAAAGCTGGAGAGATGTCTCCTGACATGTTCGTTTAAGACTACCTCAAATATGATCAACGAGATGACCTGAAGAGCTTCAAAGTATGCTTCAAATGGCTTCAGATCTAGTATGGTTCCTCCAAACATGAGCAAGTGATATAATGAGTAAGATGTCACCAGAAGTGCTTCAGAAAATGTTTGAAATGGCATCTTCTTCAAGAGGAAATGACTTAGTTCCAGCTGCTGCTTCAACTTTAAACACTGATGGATCAAGTTCCTTTGCTGGGGCAAAACCAACAGAAACTCGAGGAAAATTTACAGTTAATAAGAATGGTGGCATCAGTGGAGTTAGTTCCTCATTGGATTTCTTTTTCAAGTTCGAGAAATACTCCTCCGTCAAGCTTTAATTTCCTGCCTCAACTTCTGATATGCAAGAACAGATGAGGGACCAAATGAAGGATCCAACTATGCAGCAGATGTTCACATCAATGATGAAGTATCTAAGCCCAGAGAACATGGCTACCATAAGTGAGCACCTTGGAATAAACTCTCAAGAAGATGAAGATAAAGCTCAACACGCCATGTCATCTTTATCACCAGAGGACTCGGATAAAACGATATGATGGGCTGATAGGATCTAAAGAGAAGCTGAAGGTGCAAAGAAGGCACACGTTGCTGATGCAACGGTCGCAGATAAAACCCACTAGGTTAATGCAACATTTGTTGAATTTGCTACATGAAGTGCTTGAGCTTGCATAAAAAGCATTAATGTAGATTAACTGAGCCAACTGCAATGCATGCTTTGTTAATTGTTGCTGCTGATGATGAAGAAGAGTTGTGAGGATA
>Ga0325414_1000965_pt1 | contig 26270 bp, 16 predicted proteins | sample PopdelMetagenome_8_FD_206183 | JGI IMG/M metagenome (GOLD analysis project Ga0325414, IMG submission 206183) | Populus deltoides microbial communities from Bellville, Georgia, United States - Leaf-PdKOR-R3 | ecosystem: Host-associated > Plants > Phyllosphere > Phylloplane/Leaf | place: USA... | reverse complement strand
CAAAAACAAAGTAAAGAAAAAACTAAAAAAATATTACAAAAAATAAAGGTAAGAAAAAAAAAATGATAAATAGACCAAGTATAAAATGATAAAAATATAAGTATAAAGAGCAAAAGAAAATAAGAAAAACTTGTTTTTAAAAAAAAAATATCACAAACAAAAAAAAAATTATAATTAAAATAATTAGGACCAAATTTGATAGATTAAAAAAATTATAGGAAATGAAATTTAAAATCATTTGTAATATGATACATTATTTCTAAATTAAAAAATACTAGGGTAAAATAGAAAAAAAAATTATTGAGTGATAACCCAATAGAATCAAACAAAAAAAATTAAAAAAAACAAAAATTAAAAAAAAGAGAATTACACTGAAAAAACAACAAAACAAAAGTTAAAAAAAAAAAGATAAAAATAAAACATCAATTTAGAAAAAGAAAAAAAAGCAAACAACTTAAACTTAATATAATCTCTAAAAGTTGTTTCTCATGAAATCTTTTTACTCATATTTATTCAAGAAGCATAATTCTTAACCAATTTAATTTTGAAAAATGAGATTGAAAAAAAATATTAATAAAAAAACTTGCAAATACAATTTAAAAAAATAAAAATAAAATTTGATAAAAAAAACCCAAGAAGGATACAATTTAATGAGAACAAAAAAAGAAACATAATCTCAAATAAAATAAATATTAATTACAAAAATAAAAACCAAATTTTAAAGATTAAAAAAATCATAGAAAGTGAAAATAAAAACATTTGTACAAACTATGCAAACTCAGACAAACATTCAAATCTTAAAAAGCTTGTAACCTATAAAACCTATGAAACTCTGGATCTAGATCCTATCAAGAAATTTATTACAAACCAATTTTAAAATATAAATTTTAAAAAAATATCAAAGAATAGAAAAATTAAAAAAAAAAGCTTCAAACAAACCCGACAATCAACCTGTATCGACAAATCAAACACATGAAATTGAAATATCTCTATAAATAGGAAATCAAAAAAAAAAACACTAGCAAAAAGTGTTAAAAAAATACTTTAAAAAAAACATAAGCCAACTCGAGCTAATTTTTCAAATCTATTACCTGGATAATGAGACTGAGGTAACCCCATTAAAGACAAAAGTCATAACACTATTGCAATGAATAGTGTTTTGTGTCTAGGGACAGTATATCCACAAAGAGAATTAGTATTTTGGATAATAATATTAAGAATCATCCCCTATAGTCAATTGCAATGTTTTTAGGTACTGCCATACAAGGACCACCTTCCAAGATCCTCACTGCTGTATTACAAGCAACAATAGTGAATGCAGTTGTAGTGTCAAAGTCTAAGCAAATTGTGTAGCTCCACGGCTATATGGTGGAAAAGTAGATATAGGGATGTAAAAGATACTAACATCAGAAGCCTATCCAGTTAAGCTATTAAAATCACAGCCAAGAAGGTGCTCGGTTGAATCTGGAATCCATTTGAAACTATTGTCATGAATAACAGTTGCAAATGGACCAAACCCAAAACCTGATGCAGAAAACCACACTCTAGTGTTAAATCGACTATCTACACTGACATGGGAACCAATTCACATGCATCACAAGAGAAGAGCCAGCAAGAACCACACGACAAGAGCCAAGTCGCATGATAATTAACAATCCATTCAAAACTGTTGTCATGAATAACACTTGCTAATAAACCAAATCAAAAATCTAATGCAAAAAACTACACTAGTGTCAAGTCTACGATCAACACTGATGTTGGAACCAATTCGCATAATAATTGGCAATCCATACACCAACCAGATGCAAAGCACAATGAAATGCTAAATATTAACTCATTGAATATAATCCGTATCCAATCAAAAAACACAATTAATCTGATCTAAATCCAATTAACCAGTTCTAGTAAAATTTTGCAACATGAGTGTAAACCATTGAAAAGAAAGACGCAAGAAATAGTAACTAGGCATATGCTTAATCAAAAAGAGAGAACCCCATATCATCATCACTCTCAGGCTCCTCTTCCTTCTTTTTTTCCTCAGCAGCAGGTGCTTCAGCTGCAGCTGTTGCACCTCCTGCTGGAGCTGCTACTGCACCACCACCACCACCACCAAAGAAGGCACCACCGGCGCTCCCACCAATGACCACCTATATAACACACAAAATTCACCCATCCCATCAGACAACTAAAACGGTCCATGAAATTCCAGATCCACCCTTGCCATATTTAGCACTATAAAACCTAATTAATGAGACAATTGCATTTCAAATAATAAAATATTTAGCAATATAAATAGCATCTGATTTATTAGCAAATAAGACGATTATAATTCACCATGAGATTATAAATCAAAATAATTATATAAAAATAGAGAGAAAGAGAGGCGAGTACCTGGAAAACAGCGGAGGAAGGAGTGACGTATGAGAAAGAGGACTGGACGGCGCCGGATGAATCAGCGGAGAGAGCGGACTGGACGAGTTTCCTTTGCAATTCGAAGGTGGAGGAGGCTGAAGCCTCGATATTGCCGTCTGAGATCTGCTTGGCGCTCCACTCGTTACTGGAGCTCCTGCAAACGAATGTGAAAACTCCCATTTTGGTTTTCCTTAAACCCTAAATTTGCTTCGCAACAAACAGAGTGAGAGGGATGGCTCGCAAGTGCCAGAGTGCTGTATTTTTATGTCATGGAAACCTAGGGTGCTTTAAAAGTCCGTTTTATCTCTGAATATGTTTCTTAATTTCTATACTGCCCTCCTCTATATTTTTTATATAATAAATTCATATCTTTTATTATATATTTTTCAATACTTAAATTATTACATAGATAGTCTATTTACAAGAGAAGAGAAGAAAATAAAAACATTAAAATACATTAGAAAATTAAAGTGTAATGGAAAATCAAGAGATTAAATCCAAGAGTTATAAAGTCTAAGAGATTACATTTAATATATATAATTATATATTTTATAACACTTCCTCTTGAATAACCTTGCAAAGAAAATTTCAAAGGAAAAAAACTTAAACGAAAGAAAAGGAGTACAACATTCGTATGTGATTTCTGAATACTTTATAATTCAATAAAAAAAATTATATAGGTACTTCAAGATTTATATTCAAATATTTCATGATTTACAAAAATGTCAAATTGCCTCATTAAAACCTTGCAATGTAAAACTCCATAGGAAAAACCTAAACGAGGGGGGAAAAAGTACAACTTGCATTGACTTCACCTCAAAAATACATGTCTTATGATAAAAATTTAAGTTTACAAGATATGTGAGTGCTCCAATGAAACTAAGATATGGTACTTTTAGACCAAGAATTTATCTATCCTCTTCTAGCAGTCAAAAAATATCTTTCTTCGTATCAAGTGATCGAACAATCATAGATGTACTCAAAGGATGAACATTGTTTATGTAAAAGTGCTTCAAGACTTTTTTTGTATATATCGATCAATTGACAAATATTTCATTTGAAAGATGTTTAATTTGTAAACCAAGATAAAAAAAAAATTCCAAGATTTTTCATCTCAAATTCATTTTTCAAATAGGTTACAATTTTTATGAGCTCTTCATGAGTACCAATAAGATTTAAATCATTAACATATACTACAATAATAGCAAATTTGGATGTGGTTTTCTTAATAAAAATACAAGAGCAAATCTCATTATTCTCAAACTCTTTTTCTAGCATGTATTCATTAAGACAGTTATACCACATTCGATCAAATTGCTTCAACCCATATAAAGATTTTTGTAGTTTAATAAAAAAAAACACTTTCGAGTTTATCATAATAGGCTTTAGGCATTTTGAATCTTTTAGGGATTTCATATGGATATCTTTATCTAATGATCCATATAGATATGTTGTAAATACATCAATTAAACATGTATCTAGAGTTTATAAGACTACTAAACCAATCAAAAATCTAAAAGTGATTGCATCCATAAATAGATAATAAGTTTCTTCATAATCAAACCCAAGTCTTTGTGATAAACCACCTTGTGCAACAAGTCGTGCCTTGTATTAAATAATTTCATTATTCTCATTTCGTTCTAACAAAAACCCACTTATACCCAATAAACATAACACCTTTAGGTGTATGAACTACAAGTCCAAATACTTCATGTTTTGCATTTGAGTTTAACTTTGTTTGGATTGGTTCTTTCCACATTGACCAATCATTTCTATATCGATATTCTTCGATAGTTTGTGGTTCAATTTTATCATCACGTCTGATGATGTCAAAAGCAACCTTTAATGCAAATGCATCATTTATGACAATTTTATTTTGATCCAAAATCTCTCATGTGTGAACATAGTTTATAGAGATCTCATTATTTCCAGTTACTTGAATCTTTTCAAGAGGTCCCACTTTAGAAGAATAAATATTAGGAGATGATTTTAACATAATATTTATCGCTTGTTTTATGGATGAGGAATCTTTAAAAGTACCATCATCTATTTGTTGTAATTTATGTTTTCTAGAATTTTTTTTCCTTAACACTAACAAGTCTTTCGCACTTCAGAAGTGATATATATTCATTTGTTACTATGTTGTTGTTTTTTTCCTCAGGGATTTCAATTATAGATGGAGCATTTGCAGGTAAAATAAGGGATTTAACCCCTTTTTCACTATTTGTGAAAACATCTGGTAATTGATTTGCAATATTTTATAAATAAATTATATTTTGAACTTTAAGTTCACATTGATTTGTCCTTAGATCAAAATAAGAAAACTTCAGGTGATTCTAAGTAATTTCTTACTAAGATTTAAACACTAATTTTTCTTTCCCTAATGATGGGAAAATGTTCTCATTAAAATAACAGTATTCAAAATGTGTCTTAAAAACATCATCAGTCAATGGTTCTAGAAATCTAATAATAGATGGAGAATTCTACATTGTGGACCTATATTGGTCCTTTGTGGGGGGTGTTATAGGCATATATACCGCATAACTAAAAGTTCATAGATAAAATATATTTGATGGTATACCAAAAACAAGTTGAAAATGAGAATATTTATGGTAAGCACTTGGTCTAATTTAACCAATGATGTAGCATGTAATATAACATATCCCCAAATAAATGTAAGCAATTTTGATTTTATAGGTAATGATCTAGCAATTAATTTAAGACGTTTTATAAATGATTTTTCCAGATCATTTTGAGCATGTACATGTGCAATAAGATGTTCAACATCAATTCCAATATAATGCAAAAATTATCAAATATTTGAGAAGTAAACTTACCAGCATTGTCCAATCAAATTTTCTTGATTGGATAATCAGGAACTTGCGTTAGTAGTAATCTAGAAAGTGTAATATTTTGACTAGAAAGTAAACAAAAATATGACCATTTACTTGATACATCAATCAATGCCATAAAATATCTAAAAGGTCTATATGGTGGATGAATAGGTCCATACATATCTCCTTGAATTCTTTCGAGAAAAGATTGTGATTCTATAACAACTTTTGATGGAAATGGTTTGACAATTAATTTACCTTGAAAACATGTAACTCATGGATCTTCACTTGGTAAAAGAATCTTCAGGTTCTTTAAAGGATGCCCATATAAATTTTCAATAATTCGTCGCATCATTATTGATTCCGGATATCCAAGTTGATCGTGTCAAAACATAGATATTTTTAATTAAGAACACTTCTAGTATATCACAAGTACAAGTTTTTAGCCTGAAATACGTGAAATAATATAAAGATTTTTTTTCCTTCATTTATTGTTTTAATATGATAACCATTAGCAGGTATATCGTTAAAACTTAATCAAATTTCTTGTGAACTCAGGTGAATATAATTCATCTTTGATGCTCAGTTTTGTGTTATTTAATAACAAAATATTAGCACTTTTAGAGCCTTTAATCATGTTTGTTAGACATGATATTGTGGTGACGTTAGCTTTAATTAATGTCAAATATTCAAAATATTTATTTTCCTTGAGAATTATGTGCGTTATTGTATTGTTTGCCAGACATAAATTTTCATCATAAAAAATCATATCTCTATTTAAAATACAATTAAATTTTATTATTTAACTAAAATAAAATTGACATTATTTATTGAGAATACAATAAGATAAATATCATAGTACAAATAAAAAAAATCTTAATTATCTCCAAGGATTCCACCACTTAGTATGTTATATGTTTTATCTGGGTTTTTAAAGAAATCATTAATATCAACATAAGCATTATGACATTCAAAATCATCTTTATAAATAAAATTAGTCTCAATTGTATTTTGTTTCGGAGAGACTTGATATAAATTTGTAAGATATTTTGCCATGAGACAAGTGCGAGACTAATGTTCATGCATACCACATTTATAGCGTTTATCTTCGGGTTTATGCAAAGTCTTGTCCTTTTCTTGTTTGGGTTCATTGTGTCTTCATTTCTGGCGGTATGTTAGGTTGCCTTTTAAAGAATTATCTCATCTTTTTTCCCATTTATTCTTTCCATATCGCACCCTTGATTCTTTCTTATCTTTTGGACAAAGGTTCAATTCACTTCAGGGAGTGATTTAGAACCAATGGGATGGGATTGATGATTTACCATCAAAAGCTCATTATTTTATTTAGCCACAATAAAATATAAAATTAGTTTTGAGTACCTCTTGAAATTACGTTCTTTATATTATTTTTGCAAGACAATATTTGAGGCATAAAAAGTAGAAAATGTTTTCTTTAATATTTGGTATTCTATGATATTTTCACCATAAAATTTTAGCTGATATAATTTTAAAAAAAACAAAATCATATTAACTAATCAATTTAAAATCTTGCAACATCAGGTGTAACCAATTATAGCGAGATTAAGAAAGTATAGTAAATTTTTGGTGGTCATATCTTTCTTTTTAAATTTTACCACAGAATAAGAGGATTTTTTATTGTGAGATATTCAACTTTTAATCCTTCATGAAGATGGTAACGAATGAAAATCATTATTTTTGCACGATCCTAAAAGGAAGTATTATTTTCTTCTTTAATGGTCTTTCCAAGATTCATAGATTTCAAATGAATCTTAGCGTTAAGGATCAACGACAAATAATTATTCCCAAAGATATCAAGAGTGGTAAATTCAAGTTTTGTCAAGTTCAACATTATCTATATAAAAAAAAATAGCTTATTAAATAAAATCATTAATATAAAAAAAAATTAGCCTTTTAAAATTACTATTTATTTAGTTCTTTAGAAATACTAGATCTTCAAGAACTGTATTTAATTTATTTAATTCTTAGGAACTTATAATATTAGTTATTTAGAAACTTTAAATCTTGATGAATAAAAAAGAAAGAAAGTTTGTTAAAATAAGTTAAAGAACCAAATATATTCTATAAAATATGACCAATATTAAAAAAAAATATTGAAATTGATACAAGCCACGTAACATAGAAGTTTATACGTGCCGAGATTTCAATATAAATTAATTTGAGTGATCATGCTAATAACGTGTTAAAAACTAAAAAACAAATAAGAACATACATATTCCGAATAAAATTTAAAAAACAAATTCATACCTTTCTTTATATATTTTTCTATATCCAAACAAGTAGTGTATTTATAGGATAAGAGAATGAAAATATTAAAGGATACTAAAAAATTCAAGTATAATGAAAAACTAGGAGATTAAACTCAAGAGTTATGAAGTCTAAAAAAATTCTAATTCACAGATTTCATAACAAGACTTTAAATTTTAAAGGTTTTTTACTCTCTTTAATAAAATGATTTTGGAATGGAAAAATAATTTATAAATAAAATTCAGATTGAGTTTGATAAGAGCAATGAGGTTAAGGTCCAAATATTATTCTTTAATTTCTTGAAAGGAAAAGGCAAATGTTTTATCATTAGTTTTCAATTCCATCCTCATTGGCCAAAAATCACTTTCTTTCATTTTTTATGCTTTTTTTAATCATCATTTCATCTTATCATAATGATCGAGAGAAGATATAATACTATGTGAAGCTAAGATTTTTAAATTTATCAATAGGGATTGCAGACATTTTACTTCAAAAAGAAATCTGTTTGACGGGTGGTATTCAATACAAAAGAACCATGCTTTGCAGCAAGGCATGATCTTGGGATCCTAAGCAACTATTCCAAGGGACCGAAAAAAAAGTTCTAAAAGGAACACAGAAAACGATGATCATAATGAAAAATGAAGCAAAATGATCTATGATTCTATCTGCATCTGTTGAGAATAGCTCTTTTATTCTCCTGCTTTTGAATCTCAAAGGAAGAGTCCTCTTGCAAAGTTTCATACCTGGTGTAGTTCTTTAAGCTGCTCCTTTCCCATTGAATCTCATGCCCATGCCCAGGTCTTGCTGAACAATGGAACCTTTTTAGGGTTTTACCCATGTATTTCATACTTGGAGAATCTTTTTGAGCCAGGAGAAGCATTTCAACAGAACACAAAGACACCCTTTTCTGAGGTGATCATTCTTCTTGCAGAAGCAGTTCCAACAATTCTCTCTAGCTACAACATCCAAAAACAGAACAGATTGTATCAACAAACTAGGGCTCACGGAGAATGTGTGAACATTGTTTGGGAGGTAGAAGTTACCAGTTTATGGTGCCACTCCACCCCTCCATACACCCACACAAACACAAAAAAACAAACAAACAAACAACCCTGCACAACCAATGTACTAACAGATCCTGATAAATCAATAGGTTACCTGGAGTTGATCGAATTGAGAAAAGAGCACAGTGCATGTCATGTCATCAGACCCTTCAAGCATGTTGACAACCTACCAAAAAATAAAGACGAAAAGAAAACTTGAAGGTTAATGAGATAGCAAAGATGGATTCGATGCCAAGTGAAAAAGTAGTTCACTTCAAAGTAATGCTTCAATTAGTTTGCAGAATAATGAGAGTCAAAGCTACCAATTTCACAGGAAACATGCTCACCTCCGGGAAGAACTCCTTCCTCTCAGGGAGAGAATAGACGATCAAATTTCGAACACCACCAATCTACTCATCATGAAAAAGAAGGATCCATGATTTTAATAATGCTAAACACCAGTCTTGTGTTGGAAGAAGACTAATAGAAATAATAGTTGGAGCAAGAAAAGTAACTAGCAGTTAAAAAGAGAAATGCCTTGCCTTGTATCTACGGTAAAAATGAAATCTTTCTGTGTAAAGCATGATTTTCTTTTCTCCATTACGAAACCAATTCCGCATACGAGTGACATCCCTTGGTTCGGCATAGCTAAAGATCAAAGCCAATGTGGGTTATTGCAATTGCAAAATATAGTGGAAAGTGATGTTGCATAATGCAGGACAGATAAATTAACAGACATAACACAACAGATAAAAGGAAAAACAAATAAAAGGAGAAGCTTCTTACTCTCCAAGCAGACACAGGGATGCATTCTGCGACTTCAAAAAGTTTCGAAGTCGAACATATTCATAGTAAGAACTAATAAATAGCATAACCCCACCCTGCAAGAAATTTCATGTAAAGGTAACAATGGCAATTATCTCAAAGCAAGTGTATGCTAAAATTGATCAATATATTTACCTCATCTGAATCTTTAATTTTTGGGAACACCTGCATCAGAAAAAATATCAACATCTTGATATTTGTGGCATGAGAAGAGAATCTTGTACTAATCAATCACAGAATTCTTGAAATGCCATTCATTTTCTCACCCCTGAGAAATCCCCATCCACTTGTGAGAGAGTGTGTGTGCACTGACATGCATGAGTCCACTTCTGACAAAGTACACACACTAACACAGATTTGGGTTTAGCATACAACAATTATATACTCGGTTAAAACAGCGGATGCATGCCTGTCTCCATCTTACACCAAACAGGAAGTAAAAAGTAGGATATTGATGACTTGTTCCTCCAGATGGTTAAATGCTATGATTACATCTATTCTTTCTTAAATATAAGGGTGGGAAAATGCAAGTAAAATTAAATCGTGGGTGGTTCAATTTTTCATCTCCGTCTTAAATGCAACCCCAATGTATTAACTAACAAAATAATGTAACATATTTCTGTCAAGTTGTGCTTTTTTTATTGGTTTCTGTTTCTTTATACAGTGATGGGATTAGAAACTATCCCTTCCCTTGCTGTTGGGAATTTTTCCACCATCAGATTGGCAAAAAAAAAAATTGCTGCTTGTCGCCTTTCTGGTCCTCAATTCAATAGTTAAAGGCTAGAGACGTTGTTGGTGCAATAACAAAAATATATTAAATATCTTGACATCTTGTGGGTTCATTAGAAGAAGCAAACAACCAGTGATAAGAGAGATGCTATTAGATGTTCTATCCACAAAAAAAAAAATTGCATATCCACAGTTGAAATGTAAAATATATATATATATTCCAGACCGACCTTCTGAACAAAGTAGTCAAGTCGAGCATTGTCAGCTTCTGCCACAGAGTCTGCATCAAATCGCTGATAAATCTTCAAGGACGAAGATGAACAAAAGCATTTAGCAACAAAACCAAACTAAATGGTTCTATCAGATTTCAGCCATAGATCAGAAATGCAAACTTGTTATCTTCTAACAAAACAGGCAACACAGTTAAGAACAGCTTAAATTTCGCAATGAGCAATTGAATTGCAAAACTGCACAAAACCATTGGAAAAGGGCTAGAAAATCACATGAACAATTCTTTGATCTAAAAAACTCATTATGTGTGGAGCACATACAAATGTATATAGTTCTAACCTACTCTGACAAAACATGACTGACTTTGAACAAAAACGCCCTTGTATTTTGGTTTCTTCCTATTAATAATTGTAGACACTTTTGATTTTACCATCTACAACGTGGAAATGCCTTTACCATCTTTTTCATTATAAGCATTCTTCCAATTATTAATTGTAGGCCCATTTCCTATCAAAACAGTACACTAATTAGACCTCTTCTCACAGAGAAGGGGTCACCACAGTAATGGAAGATTGAGCTTTGGGAACATGTGATCATTAACAAGTAACCCAGATCCCATCTTTCATCGTCATCTTTTTATTACTGTCATTGTTATTTCTTTTATCACACAACTGTCCATAACAATGCAGGCTAACTGAATTATGCACAAATCTTGTTAAAAAATCAATTCGCATGCACATCGTGTATACATATTTTCTTATGATGCACAGCTCTATGTTTTTCTTATTTCCTGGTTTGCTATGGATTATCCCACAGAATATAAAACAGGTTTAGTTTGAAACTTTAAGGAAAACGGAAGCAATATGACAAATTAGAAGATGATGCAATAATTCTAACAGAATATATATACATATAGATGTGTGTGTGTGTCTTTTTAAAAAATATGGCCATTTGAAACAATTTACTAATGGAATTTGGAGACTCTTGGGTGGTCCTGAATAAGATGGAGGACATGTTGCTGCTCTTTGTAGGTTCAGGGAAAGGCAAGTGTTGCAGTTTTTCTGAGCATTGGGCTATGCTAGTCAGTATATGAAATATTTAAATGGAGAGAAAATCCCAAATAATTAAGGGCTGTTCCAAATTGAGACTGCTGTTCTGAGGTAGGATAACTTTTTATAGCATCATATAGAAAGGCTGTTCTGTATCAATTTTTCCTGGTCTCAATGAAGATCCTCCTTGTTGTAACTACATCTCTTTGAGCAAAATTTCCTCTGTTGATATATATAAAGCAACATGGAGAACCAGGTGTGCATTCTATTGGTTTTCATTTCTGCTGCACTTCAAATATCCTTTACAGAGTTTTCTGAATTTCTTTTTCTAATTGTCTTGGAAAGAAAACAAATGAGGGAAGACAAACAAACAAAGGACATCTGAAAGTGGCCAGTTCATCACATACCTACAAATTTAAGCAATGAAACAAACGAGACAAGGAAGGCATACCTGTCGTACTTGGTCTGAGACTTTTGGAAGAACACCTTTATACTGACATATCAACTTTACCTGTCATTATTACTTAAAAGTGACTACTGCATAATTTGCAAGACAGCTGAATAAAATATTTCTGAAAGAAATGTACTTCAATTACATTAAAAGATAGCAAAAATTATCAATTTTCTAAAATGAAAAGGTGAAGAACAATACAATGCATTTATTGCTAGAAGATCCAAAACTCACATGCAAATGAGTAACAGCACATACATAAACAAAGTATACACTAGTAAGAAAAAAATTGCAAAGTAACACTTATTAAAAAAATAATAGGAGTATATTAAATTATGGAACAAATAAACAAGTCATCCACTGTTTAGTGGGATGATGTTGAACTATCAAAACCCATCTGGCTCAGCAAACATAATCATATCGTGAAAAATTCTAACAAAAACACTAGCAGGAGAGCAAAAACAGCTAGCAAAGCCTTAATCCCAGACTAGTTGGGATCGGGAATTTGGATCCTTTCATGACATTCCGCAACATTGTAAACCAAATCCACCTTGATATCAAGATTAGTTTAAAATACCAGAAAGAAAATGCTTTTGCTCGATGAAAGCAAATGGGAAATCACATGTTAAAAACACTGATTCAAAGGGAAACATGACTGCTTGGCATCAATCCCTGCTGGAACTTGCCAAACAGAACGTAATATAAGCTTTAATTGGGCAAAAGAAAGTTTATTAGTGGGTTTTGTCAGGTCACACTAGTGACCAGGACCGCTAGGAGACCCTGAAAGCATGACCATATCAAGTCACGGAGCTTTACTGTTTGATGCTGATTAAGATCTATCCAAGGAAATCCAACCTTTGGCTTGGAAACTAAGACCTAGGTTTCATGTTAAAGTCATCTTTTTCTTAACCTATTTTTCTTTATCAAGTTTTGGATAGAAGTCGCTGAAGTTTGGATCTAATTTGATGAACAAAAAAAAAAACTCCTAATTCAAAACTCATACAACCAAACCTCATAAATATTGCCAATTTCAGATTATTGGGCGATTAGAATTAAGATCAAAAGGAAAAATAGTTTTATTGTATGGCTGTATTGCTATTGAAAAAAATGAAGTGAAGAACAATAGGCACACTATAGACAGTATGTCTGCTTGTGATACATATGCCAAATGACATCCATGTACACTATATTTAGTTTGTCACCAGAAGGGAAAAAAAGAGTGATTGGAGGAGAGATGTGAGACGCTATGCTTACTCTTGATAGTTAAATATCTGTTACTCGCCTATATCTAACAATGTTGGATTTAAATTTCTAATTTCACCAAAAATAGTCCCTTGTGGATGAGACAAATTAAGGGAACAGGTTAATTTAAACTTTCACCAGAAATTGTCTTCCAATACACCCTTCCCATTCAGCAATAGCTTCTCAAGCCTTAATAACCCAAAGGCATTGAAAAACACCACCTAGACCACGATGTACACAGCAAGCACAAGAAATAAAAATGGAGAACAACTAGCATACCTTTCCTTGGTAGTTTACACATTGACGATTGAAGGAAGCATTAATGTCTGGAACAAGAAACCACATATGCGTTATTTGTACTTCTCATCAATATTTGTGTAGAGGTGGTGTGATATAAGTAGTATCTTGGCATGAGTGACATGCACATAATTGATTAAAAGCAACAAAATTTTACAATCATAGATCCATGTCATCCAAAAGTTGCTGCAAACCCACAAATTGAACCAATCAAACATTCACTCTACACTTAATGAATTACATGATTAAGGGAAAACACTTGCAACACAGAATTCAGAATAAAGCCTTGATTTACTGTAGGTGATTAAGCAGGCAAAGTACTAAAATCAGTAATGTAGTAGGAGATACAAAGTAAGAATCAAGTTACCTGGGTTTGCATAACAACCTAAAACAATTGTTTGCCGATAAAATCTGGCATGTCCATCCAAATACCTGAACATAAAAACAGCCATCATCAGCCAAAGCATTTAAAGAAGAAAAGGTAAATTTCAATTCAAACAAAACTAAACGTTCACTATGCATTCTAAAACGTCATCTAAGATTTTATCATTTAACATTCTGCAAATGACAGAACATAATCCTCCATCCCCATCTAATAGGAAAGTTCACAGTCAACATTGAAAAAATAGTAGAAACTGTCAACATACCACTTTCTAATGCGCATTATATCAGTCCCATGCTGCTTAGAAGGAATGCAATTCAATTGTTCAAGAACTGATGTAAGGAAGGCCCAATTCTGGATATCATTCATCAAAAAGTGAAAAGAACAAAATGGGAATCACATTCTACTTAAGTATATGAAAAGCAACCAAAAAAATACAAGCCAATATATTTCATGATCTACCTGCATTGCTATAACATCCGCATGATCAATGATAAGAACCTATTTGTCCAACAAACATAATCTTTCCATTAGTTTTAAGTATACTAATCAACGTGAAAAACAGATATTATAAAATCCAAGGACACAGTCATAACCAACAAGCAAGTAAAAAGATCTTACCTCTATAGAAGAAAGATAATCCACATCTTTTTCCTTGTCACGTTTAGCTTCCTCAATTTTCTGACAAGAATGATGTGTTGTCAGTTACTTGCTTAAGAGAAAACTACAAGAAATCTGCTAATCTATGGCATAAAAACTGTAGAATCACATGAGTATAATGTGAAAGAGACTCAATTTATGAAGCAGGGAAGCTTAACTGTTCGCAGCTTCTTGCTGGAAGTTATGAAATCTCAAGCTTTCTTTTATGTGTTTTTCCCCCAAATAATTATGGTTTTGATAATTAAGATCATGACTGCCACCAGCACCTCAGAACGAGGAGCTCTAGGCATCATACCCAAATAGAGAAATGAACCAAATTCATTAAACTTGGTTCAAAAGGACAAACAACTGACAGAAAACATTAAATATTGCAATCATCAATCTTGTTGCACATACTTAGAAAGGGAACTGAACATTCTACTCGGAAAATATATTGTTTCCCATAACATAATAACGACCTATCAAAATCCAAGAGGATTGATTCCACATCTGTAACAGGTTGTATCAGAGGGCCTATGAGTTCAACAGCAGCAAATAAGACATTTGGTCAAAAGGAATGAAAATATCATAAAAGTTTTGGCGGTTCAAATATGTTCTGAGTGCAGTCTTCACAGTAGCCTGCATCTGCTAAATCAGCCACTATCATGGCTCGTTGGTGTTAGGTAGGAAGAAATACTAGAATTAGGAAAGAAGAGAATCTTAAAATCAGTTAAACTGTTGGTTTCAATATTGCCACCACCTTCTTTCTCTCCAACACTCCTACTGCCTTGGCTCATTTTAAATCAGAATTCATTGACACTTCAGAAATGATTCTCATGCATGGACCTCTCTTTCTCACTGTCTTCTTTGCCACCCAAAAAAGAAAGGAAGAAGAAAGCAAATATTATATTCAATTAAGTGATCACCTTTTTATGTGTAATCTAAAGGATACTAAAGCTTTTTGACATGGCCATTAGACAACACTTATGCCACATGATATCAAGAACCATTATATACCCTCTTCTTCCATGAATTGATCCATGTTTTACAGTAAAGAGCAAGTTGTTATCCTACATTAAAAAATTACCATCCTTCACCTTGACATTTAGAATAGTCTAAAGAACAAAAAATTTGTGTGCAGGGTGGAAATTTACCTTCAGCAATGCCAAAGGAGAAGCGACTATCAAGTCTGAGGAATAGAAATCACTATATAACTTAATGCTCTTCCTACAAAAGATCAAAGGACAAAAAAAAAGTATTACATAAGATGAAGGCCATGCAGAAAATTGAATAACCTGAAAACAGTTCTGTATCAAGAAACAATTTTGCAAAAAAGGCCAGCACGTAACCTCTCCTCTTTTCACCATATTGAATGAGGATTGGGCACTCAAATTGACTCAACATATAGCAAAACATAGAAATAGTCAATGAGAACGTGCAGATCCTACCGAATAAAAAGAAATGACCAAAGGAAGAAAATTAAGGAGCATACAAATAGCCAGTTGTGTCTCTTATCATTGCAAAATTTTAATCTCAGAATTTTTTTTAAAGTGTGCAAAGGTATTAACAATCTTGGCAACAGGTAGCCAAATTCCAAATCCATTTAACCTTTCTCTGAACCACTTCTAATCCTGATCATGACCACCTTCCCAAACTAGGCAGTTGCTAATAAAGGATTGAATGACTTGAGCAGAAAACTCCCATAAGTAAATTTAGGACAAAACGAATTGCTCAGTAAATCAAATACAAAAACTCAGTCATTGATGGTTTTTTCACATCATAAAAATATCAATCAGCCTGCTTTATACAAGAAAGTAATTTACCTTGTAAATTTAATGCCTATCATAAATTTATCATCTACATTTCCATCAAAAAGTGCTTGATGGTCAGGTGGTTTTGAGGACTTCTGGGAGTTTGAGTTTTTAACACTTCCAGTTAACTCATTGGTGTTTACATTGTCTTCATCATCTTGATTTCCAAACTCGTTAGAGAAACGACTCATGTGCTCCACATTAACCTGTGAAAATAGAAAAGTGTATACTTTGAAATCTTTATTCTAAGAATAAGGAAATAAAATCTTCAACAGCTTATCAGTTTTTTTCAACAGTGTACCATATGCAGAATAAGCAACCACTTTCATTTATGAGATTGTACAAAACCCTTGAAAAGCTTGTTCAAATATGAGAATCAATCTTCAAAACATACTAAGTTGAATGTGGATTAAAAAAAAACAATTTTCTTACTAGTAAAAAATAAAGACCTATTTGAGAAGTTTGGTATAGGGCTACATTTATTGAACCTTATGCCCTTCACTACACTTGTTAATGAAAAACCCAATAGTAAGAGGAAGAACAGGCATGTATCAGCACGTCAAAAGTAGTTTACAAATCAAATATTTCTACATCTGAGAGACCGAAAGTCAAGTAGGCCACCTTATATATCAATTCAGGCACCCAAAGTATTCAGGATTAGCTGGTGATGCAAGTTCAGTAAATATTACCGTTAAATAGCATCGAAAACCATGTTTAAAGAATGAGTACAATTAATGAAAGCAAGGAACTATCACCTTGTAAGCTCCGGGGGTCAGTTGTATTAGCCTATTAACAGCACGATTTGCAATGCTTCTAAAGGGCAGTAGGATCAAAACCTGTAATACAGAATTAAAACAATCCCTTCTGAAGATGCAAGTAAACATATCGATTTAGAAATAAGTGGTATGAGAAAGGAGAACAAGGTGACAAAATTCAAGTGCTTTTATCTTTTCAATTGATGGTATGTTTCTTACAAGGCAAGTTAGCTGGCTGAAAATGAATTATTTGATAGTGGCTCGTTAAATTGTAAATCTTGAAAATTGGCCACTCCAAGCCAATTTAGTACAAAATTAAGCATTGATAATAATGGGTCTAGAGCTCCATGAGACAGAATTTATTGCTTCATGCAGCCTCAAACTTACATATGCTTCTCCCTCTGATTAATTGATTGCCAGAAAACTATGCCAACATTTAAACACAATATTGAATGACGCATCATAAATAAACATGCTTAAGATAAAAACTAACCGAAGATTTTCCATGTGAAAGATGAAACTAAACATTTTATATGGCAAACCCACTTCCAAAGACTCGTGGGAAACGAAGCTCATTTTTGTATTGTACCCCTCAATGAAAGTTCAATGGTTTGAGACATATGTTTGAATAAAACTACATGGGTGATTCTTTATTGAAAGCTAAAAAACTTTTTTGGCTCAAAGGGAAGAATGGCTTTTGTAAACAATGGTCCTGTCTCAATAACAAAACATCCTACAATGCACACAGAATTGAGATCTTTGTCTGGCCTATATGCTCTCATATAGCCAGGTCTTTCCATGCCTACAAAGCACAATTTTGTAATTGATACGGAATCCATAATTTGGCTCATAAGAATGACTACAATGGCATTTCTGACTATTTTTTTTTTCTTTTTGCAAAGGTGGTGAAACCTAGATGATACAAAGGAAAAATACAATTGCAAAACATATCATGACAAGTGAAGAGTAGTTATGTCTGCAATCAACAATGAGCATATATGTGTATGTGAGAAATCACTGCCATGCATCTCTATGTGAATCAGAATTTCCACAATTGAAGGTGCACAGAAACAATAAGATGAATATTTATATGATACACAAACATGTGTCAAAGTGATATATTTTTAATAGAAGTGATATTGACATTATCGGAATATTTATATGATACACAAATATACGTGTCAAAGTGATATATTTTTACTAGAAGTGATATTGACATTATCAGGGGTTGATGCTGGGATGCATTGGTCTTATGAGCATTTGTAATCCAGCTCTGCAAAGCTTGAATACTGTTCACATGCAGTTAGCATTGCATACAGATCAATGGAAACCACTCCACACTACCTTTGGACGAGTAAACCCATGATCAAGGAATTCATCACCACTAAGCAATTCATCCTTAGCATTCTCCCAATGCTTGCCCACTTTTGAATCATTCTTGGTCACAAGATCTCTCGTTCTGAAAATGTGATTTAGCTGCATGATGTTTTCATTTCACAATAATTAAGACCATTAGACAACAAAAATAATGGAAACTCTCTAGGAGAAGGGAAGTTCACATACACAGTGCATAATGTATGCATCCATGATGGCCAAGTCTTCTTTTAGGCCCTTGCGGTAAAAAGGCTTCTTGTTACAGTGCAAAATATCTCTGTAGCTATTGCCTAGTGAAAAAAAAATGAGGGGGGCTTATGCACAATACTAGAAAGCAAATATAAACTATTTACAGAATAAAGTCCATGGTCATACATTTTTGGTAATATGATTGAAAAGTCATCAAACAAGAAAAAATATAATAGCAGATGCATCAAAACTAAGTCAAGCAGATAAATGACAGAGATGGAGAAAGCAACATGTAATTATTGCAATAAAACAGCATACAAAAAATACTTTGGATAAAACTCCAACAAGCCTTTTCTCAAATATTTGACAAGGATTAAAATCTGATTTGAGCAACTATATGGTCTCAAACCTTCTCATCATTTACGTTTATATTTAGACAAATTATGGTTATCTCTCATTCTCTATATCAAGTTAAACATGTCATATTTCTCGTCATTCCTACATTATTAATTGTGCCTCCTAAACTAATTAGGATGGTGTAATTAGACTAGAACATGTGAATAGATCCATCTCCTACCAATATTTTTAGAAATGTGAAAAAATCATATGTTTCCAATTACTAAATCATATATTTTCATAGGGAACCAAAGTGAGATGCTCACAAGTGGGTGTTGAAAACATTGGCATAGGAGAACGAGAGGAGTAATTAAGAAGGAGAGTTGAGAGTATAAATAGAAACGCAAATGAAAAGGAAAGATACATGAAATCAATACTCTCAAATGGATCATTGATAACAGCCCTCCTAAACACCATATAGGTGCTTTTATACAGGCACCAAATACTAAATACTTGCTCTTACATAGGCACCAAAGTACTCATATAACCCCATAATGAATACGAATAAAAGAAAAGCACTTCCGAAAAACGACACCTATGAAAACTTATCCAGGTTCAGAAGCCATAACATTCTACTGATTTTTTTTTTATATGAGATTACATAAATTTCAAACTTCTTGATGATCAAGATCTGCAGTATATTTCTTGTTAATGTGGATGCTGATATTTACATGCTTTCAAGAAGAAAATTGCAGAAATATTCATGTATTGACATTAAAGTATTTTGGTGTGATCTGCATATCTTCTCCAGGGCATGATCTCAAGGAGTTCTATGCACGTTGTTCAGGGAACCTAGTGAGATGCTAGGTCCTGTCAATCAATTTCCTTTCTCCCATATATCTATCACACAAGTAGCCCTTGTATTCCTAGTTTTTCTGTATCCAACCCCAGACCTACAAAAACATGAAGTTCAGATAGAATGATTGGACATTCTAAGAAGTCAAATGCTGTGATGCTAAAACAATCTAAGATCAAGCAGAATTGGTATTCCACCAATCTGTTCTGATTACTAGCATCAGATGGTTTTTCAGCACACTTGTAAGGCACCCTTGGCATAGCTGACACATGAGGAATAGTAAGTGCTCTTTGAATTTTTATTTCAAGATTAAACTCCGCAAGACTCAAAGAGGAGATCACAAAAGACAGAATAAATGGGACAATTCAAACAATTTAAACCACTGAATTGAGGTGTTCACTAGAACTGGCAATTTAACATTTTAAAAATAAAAGGTAATGGCATAGGGGATGTTTGTCAAAATTGGCTGTCTATTATTCATAAAAATAAAGGTTGAGGCACATGGGCTTTTCACTAACCATAAATATGAAAACTAGAGATATAAAGTTCTCTAGTACCCTAGATGCTTATAAATTATGACATCATGAATCTAAATAAATATATACCATTAAAATGCAGATAGGAGCAGCCAATTAAATAAAGATCATCTATAAAACCATGATGAGGCTTACAAAGAGAGAAGAAGAATCTCTGTGGAGATGAATGAAAATCATTGTTGCCAGATGTCCTGCACACATCCAACCAGTGTTTATATAAACTTTGCTTGAGACCACAATCAGAGTTTACGTTAGCTACCTGCACAAAAGTAATAAATGAACATGGTTGCATAATTAACAAACTGCATCTTCTATAACCTTAACACTTTTAATATTCAAGGTAATTACAATAACAATCCCTGAAGTAGTGAAAATTAGGGATCGCTCAAAAGTTTGAATGACTAATAGAAACCCCTCCACATTAAAGAAAATATCATAGATATTTATGACCAACATCTCTCTTTTTCTCTTGATATTTATGACTAATATCTCCTTGGACCACTATTTAAATGGCCAGCAAGTATTTACTGTTTGTGGGGGAAGGGCATATATTTAGACACTTCAAATAAAAATTATAACATAAAAATCCTATATAAACAAACCATTAAATTGGAACCTCCCTTTTTTCTATCGCATCATCTTCTTCATTTATCCTCTCCATTTAATCAAATTGTACTAAGAATTGCGAGGCATATTTAAAATAGTGAAAAGGCCTCATAATTTACATAAATCTACAAGGGTGTACCACAATTTGTTTGTTTTGGAGTAATTTTATGAAGCCAATTTCAAGAATTTTATAAATTTACTCCTCCAAGTGGTTGATGTGGGATAGTAAGTATTTGGTGCCATTTTTTTATTTTTATTTTTTGCACTGTTTCAATGCATTTAAAAGGATGCTTCAACAAGTCTCTTGATTTTCATTTGCATGGTTCCTACTTGAATTCTTAATGGAGGACACCCACTCTGCATTCCATAATCCCCTTTTCTTTTTATGTCACCTATATGTTGTATGTAGACAATAAATAATAGATTGGAGACAGACAGTATGAAAATTACCTCCAGAAAACACTCTCCTGTTCCTACCCACTTGCAATTTGGCATGCCAAAAGCAGGCACATCCCATTGATATTTCCACTTTTTCTTCAACAGATCCTCTACCTCAGTTTCTGGTAACTTATACTCTAAGTGAGAATGGAAAGAGCTGCACAAAGACAATTATACTTGAATTTCATGAAAAGCTTACAAGAGGACAAGAAACATACAAGTTCCATAGAGAAGTCAAAGTATTTATTCATTTCAGTTTAAGGATTGTAATAAATAATCCACCATATTCAGCAATGAAACTATCCAAATGTATATAATAACAATCATATTTTTATTTGAACACTCTGTAGCACAAGTAGAGATGAACAACAAAAAGAGAATATCAACTGCATAGAGCCAAACCCTTGTTGACCATTTTGCTCAAGACCCCATCATATTATCTATGAGATTCCAATGTACCATCTCTAAGTTTGTTTAAAAGACAACTTCAATAATAACTCATTCACTCTCTCTCCTCTCAGCATCATCCACAACCTCATACACAATTTGGGAAATAGAATCATCTTACTACACAACAATGACAATTGGTCAAACCTTGGTCAAGATTTTATAAATGCTGGCCATAGATAAATAAGTCTATCCTTGACTTTTGTTGGATGATTCTTCTGATGCACTTGAAGAGTCACACGCCACAGTGATGAGAGTGGAAATTATGCATTTCTTAAAATGCCATTTGCCTAGAACTTGCCAAAAACATGACATTCAACTTATAGTTGTTTATTCATAAGCATGAAGAAAAAGCCTGAAAGCACCTTTCTCCCCACACCATACTTTCATGGTCGATTACCTTTAAAAGCAATGTGCCATGTACAAGCATTCCAACCATTTGAAATGGTCATATCCAAAACACAACCCCTGAAGTTACCTCACTATCAATGCAATTGTAGTTCAGCCCCTATTTTGTATTCTTTTACTCCCCTGTGAACTCCTCTTTACACCTCCATAGCCATCACTGCAATAAAGACCAATTAATCCAATTTTCTGACACTTCAATCCCCTTTTCTATAGTCAAAAGGTCTTTTCCAACTTGACTAGGTGATACTTCACTCATCACTAAATCACACACACGTCTCTCTAAAGTTTCACTTACTTCTCAGCCACATAAATCAAGTTGATGTATAGACTTTACAAGTGGAAGGTACTTGAAATATGTGGGAAAACTATCCAAAATGCACTTCATCATATTAAAAGGGACAAGAAATTGAATGAAAACAAGCAGACATGACTGCACTACAATAAATAGCCTATCTTCAATAAATCTCATTTTACGGTTTCAGCGGTATTGCCATAATCTAACTCTGTGAATTTGTGCAAGTTCCCATGAAAATTACATGCCACAAAAATTTCAAGTTTAACAATATGTAATAAACAAGTAAAGGTACAGACAACCAGATTTATTTTCAAAGTACACACAACACTTGTTTTCAAAGTATACACAATATCTACCTTTTATTAGATTCACAGATAGGAAAGAACCAAACTTCTGTTCATTCAAACATTATACAAATAAAAATGAACTCTAGAATGGAATGCATTGTGAGTTCATTCAATGCCTTCCATGCCAGCAACTGAAGACATAAATGAATACACCAATTCTTTTCCAGCCAAATACTATTCTATGGGAATACCTCTTCCATTAATTCCATTTTGCAAATTCATTTGTAAATTAAGCCCATCATAACACATGTAAGATTCAAAAAACAACAATTACTATGAAAAAGAAGATTCCACTCTGACTATAAGAATTACCAATTCACCAACCCAAGTCATAAAAAAAGGAATTGAAAAAATGTGTCAAACAACCATTGAAATAGTGTTGTTTAGTTGCATCCATCCACATAGAATGTATCAGTTGCCAAATAATCTTAATGATGATGGTAATTAATAACAGTTATAAGCAATCATATAAGGAGCAGTGCCATTCAAAGGTACCTTCTGGAAGCTGGTGCCTTTGCAACAGTTTGGGACTTGACATCCAATTCTTGTTCTTGATCGGTGTTGGAGGCCTCCTGAATATCTTCTGAATCAGAATCTCCATCCGCATCCACAATGCCAACAGTTCTATGCTCTTGCAGGTCACCTTCATTATCATTTCCTACATACCAACATTAATAAGCCAAAGATTAAAAGAAGGGAAATACAGATTCATCAACCATCTTATATTAGCAAGATGCAACATAAAAATCCTTGAGCGATGCACAGTCTGGGTGAGTACAACATATTCATACAAAATATGAATTCAGAGGCAGATGAAAAGAAACAGTTGTGAGAATGCATAGCATGGTATCAAATTATATCACAAGGAGAAACCATGAACCAGCAACTGATCATTATATATTGGACCTCTAGAGGGATTTATAATGAGAGAATAAGTTATCCTCCTCAGGGAAACATAAAATCGCAATGAAGAACTGGTTGTCCAATTGAAATAGCTAATGATACACATGTACAAGAACCAAAAGCCAAACAGAATGAGAGAGAAAAGATATCTGTGATAACCAAGTTTTGAGAAAATCTGACCATTAAAATTCCTATCATTCCTTTCTAATGATGGACACTTTGATAGTTGATGAAAATATCCACTGGAAGGCTGCAAATTGATGCCGGTGTGAATATGGTCATACTGTTCAGACTTTCTTTAAAAAAATTGACCGGTCCCTCTAGACAAGTGATTCAGATGAGACCTCAGCAATCTCATGTTACAACTTTATTAATGGAAAGCACTACCAATTCTGAGCATAACAAAAGAAGAAAAAAATTGCTCAACTAAGGTTTTTTCCTATTTTTGATCTTCATTTTATTCTAAAAGGACTTGTTAGTTCTTTTTGAGGAGCTATCTCATGCAAATTGAAAATGAAACTAACTTTTTTCAAAATATTTAATTAAAACATCCAACTGATTAATTGTATTTTCTTACCATAAAACAGTTTGCATAAATATACACCAATTTAAACACAAAGAACCTAAAAAGTGTTTTTACATTATCGAAAAGTGTATTTCCTTCCAAGTATTTGATATGAAGAAACCTAACCAACAGAATCATATTCCAAGATAACAAGTCTCTATGTTTTTGTTTTCCATCTGCATATCATGGAGATCCATGTTCCAGGTGCCAGGTGCCTTCAAACTCACCTCCCTTTTTGGTAATGAAAAGGTATTAAGTTACCCATCCCTGTCCTAGCCTTGTTAACCAAACACCTTACAAATGGGAGCAAAGGCCTCATTCTCACTCCTAGTTGCCAACAGGGCTTTAGGATATTATTAGGAGCAACCTTCAGCATGAAAGAAAGTATTGATTACATCTTAGCAATTCTTAACACAACCAAGAACACTGGTAGCTGATAATTATTTAAAAGTCGTAGTGATGAAATGGGAGAAAAAGCAAGACAATAACTAAAAAGTGATGGCTGGCTATGAAAATATGTCCCATTTCAGCCTCCATTCAAGTTTCAAAGTCAGAAATAATACTGAATAGGGGCACCCCCTCTCGTCAATATTCTAAAACAAAAGGAATGTTAAAAGTGATTAAAAACAATAGCATTAAATTACTGATATTACTTTTAGCAACATCCCTAAAATAACCAATGAAAACTTATTATTTTTCCTGCATAATTTTCAAGAAAACTATCATATAGTACCTTCTTCAACAGAATCTTCCTCAAACATGCTGAGAGATTGGGAGTCGCCAGCGACATCTTCCTCCAAGTCAATTTTACCTTGTTTTCTTGGTCTATGATCAAAGCAATATATAGTGAAGTATTAGTCATAAATGCCGCATACCAGATCACCACAATTCTACACTTCAGAAGAAGAGGGAATCATCAACAGCCAACTAATACCTGGACCATAAAAGGAAATATAATTGACAAAAAAACAGACCACACAAGCTTCAAATATTGGAGTGCAAAGATGGCAATAGCCACCCACCTATTTATAGTATAAACTACCCTTACACGACACAACAGATTTGGTTCTATCATTTCCCAAAGGTGAAACTTACTATACCCCACATGATTCTGTCAAACCACAAATAAAACAATAGAACTTAGATCCGTTTACGTTTTCTTTTCTGTTTCCAACAAGATGGATAGCCACCAGCTTACCTAAATCCTGGCCAATAATTTCACCAAACAAACCCAAGTTCTACTAGGATCTCCCGACTTGATAATACATGCAACAAACTAATCAAAATTAACCTCAACTTTCTTGAGGTGAAAACTGGAATAACAGCATCATAGAAATCTAGTCACCAAATTATCAATATCCATTCCCAAACCTATCAAAAGAAACCCCATATAAAATCTACAGTCACATAACCTTTATCCCTTCATTCCAAACCTCTTATACTAATTTTATAGCTACGCCGCAACATAGCACACATAGGCCAATCTTCAAATCAACCTCATGTCAGGTCACTTCGAATGGTCTAATGCAGTTTGAATCTTCGAAACTAACATAAATTGAAACAAATAAAACGATTACCTTTTCTTCTGTTTCTGTTTCCCATCAGCCCAAGATTTGTTTGTTCTTTTGTGCCTCTTCAATCCTGCTTAGTAAAAGTTTACCAATTAACCGATTCAAGTTGGAGCAAAGTTGAAGCACATGAAAAACCAATTCAATCTGCTTATGAAGTTGGATTGCCACGCAACATTCAAATATTTTTTTAAGAAAAAAAGGAAAAATAAACAAAAAAATAATACGACGTTGCTCACTGAGACATGGTGCTGGCATCTTTCAATGAATAGCTTAATTTCTGCACGTAATTGAATCTCTGTAGCGCTCTTTCTTTGATTCCTTCTGAAAACGATCAAAAACAGGGAAAGGAATCAAGAATTCCTTCAAAACCCATTATCTCAAACCCACACTTCTTTGCATTAAACACCTTGTTT